>Ga0209636_10002400_pt1 | contig 19066 bp, 18 predicted proteins | sample DeeMarSWOR152_54_FD_187464 | JGI IMG/M metagenome (GOLD analysis project Ga0209636, IMG submission 187464) | Marine sediment microbial communities from White Oak River estuary, North Carolina - WOR-1-52-54 (SPAdes) (version 2) | ecosystem: Environmental > Aquatic > Marine > Intertidal zone >... | reverse complement strand
AGAGAGAAAAAACAATGATCTGAAAAATATCTGGAGAAAAAAAGAAAAAGAAGAGGGAGGCTAACTGGTTGATAATAAAAGTGGTGGGCGATACAGGATTTGAACCTGTGACTTTGACTATGAATACAGAATAATCTAAGAATGCAGGGCCTCAAGCACGGCTTTGGGATTCTTGGTTGCTACTTTTAGAAGGGCATTTGCAGGTCCTTCTGGCTTTCGGCGCCCCTGTTCCCAATTTTGTAGAGTTCGTGTGCTGACTCCAATCATCGTTGCGAATTCTCTCTGGGTTACTTGGAGTTTCTCGCGCACCATTTTGATATCTGGTGGCGTAACCTCGTATTTACGACTAGGCCTTTTTCGACCTGCCTGGATCTCTCCCGCCTCTTCTATACTGGCAACAAGTTTGGAAAAATGTTCTTTCTTCATTTAAGCCTCTCTTTTACCAAGGAACGCAGTCTTTTTAACTGTGACGATGATAAATCATCAGTCTTAGTTTTTTTGTAAGGCAAAAGCATAAAGATTGTGTCTCTCCTATCCCAGTAATAGATCACTCTCAGGCTTCCACGTTTTCCTTTATGGGGAAGGTTCCAACGGATTTTCCGTAATCCTCCGGTTTCATGAATAAGATCTCCGGCATCAGGCCTCAACATCAGAGCAGTCTGCAATTGTTTGTAATCATCATCAGGCAGCAAGCGTTTTATCTCCTTGGTGAATATACTCGTTTCGATAAATACCACATTTCTATTATACGCCATTGGCGTATATTGTCAAGAAAGATTTTTTGTTAGGAACGAAATTGAACTTGTTTTTTTAATGAACATAGAACATTTCATATTAATGGAAGGAATGGTGGGCGATACAGGATTTGAACCTGTGACTTCTACCGTGTGAAGGTAGCACTCTTCCACTGAGTTAATCGCCCAGCCCATCTATTTTTATTCATTTTATCCTCTGTTGTCAATTTCTTCCGTTGATAAATCCTGTCTACTTCAATCTTTGTTTTTATTCTTTTGCATGAGATTGCTGCACTCCTTCGGTCGTTCGCAATGACTCCGGTAAGGTTGAGATGGCCGCAAACTCTTTGGGCGTCCGCAGCGACAGACTGATTTATTTATCTTCTGTTTTCCTCAGATTCATTTCTTGAATGCCGACTTCCTGCATCTCCTCGATGACTAGAACCGGACAGCTGGATATCCTCTCTTGACTGTCATTGACAACAAACCAGTTTAGGTCTATATATAGGGTGATGGCAATCCGAAGGTGCCCTTACTGCAAGGCAATCATCGACGAATCCTTAGAATACTGTTCGAATTGTGGAACCCAGCTTCTTTTTCCTGAGGATGAGTCTATAGAAGAAGAGATTCCCGGTGAAAAGATAGTTGATATTTCAGAAGGTGAGGCTGAATCATTAAAGAAGGAAGATGACTCGAAAGAAATAGAAGCCGCTCCGGATAAAAAGACGAAGAAAGTCTCGAAACCAGCCAAAAAGAAAAAAAAGGCTGCAAAACCAAAAAAAGTAGAAACCAAGAAGGAAGAGGCAAAAAAAGTTGAGGAGGTAAAGGGTAAGGAGGAAGAAGAGGCAAAGGGTGAGGAGGAGGTAGAGGAAAAAGAGGAGGCAAAAGAAGTAGAAGAGGCAAAAGAGGAGGAAGTGGCAAAGGAGGTAGAAGAGGCAGAGCGTAAGGAGGAAGATGAGGCAAAAAAGGAAGATGAGGAAAAAGAGGAGGTAGAGGCAAAAGAGGAGGAAGTGGCAAAAGAGAAGGAAGAAGCAGAGGGAAAAGAGGAAGAAAAGGAAAAAGAAGAAGAGTTGCCCCCAGAACTGCCGGAGGAAAGTGAAGAGGAAGAGTTAGAAGAAGAACCATTCCAGGAGATTGAGAAGGAAGAAGAAATAGAGGTGCCAGTTATTACAGCGGCTCCCGAAAAAGAAGATGTTCCAGAGAGTGATGAGTTAGAGAAGGTTGAGGAAGAAGAGATTCCTGAATTCGAAGAAGTTCCTCCTTCTGAAGAAGAAGGCGAAGAGAAAGAAGACATCGCGCCAAAAAGTGAATCGATAAAATTCAAGACTGATGACCTGGACCAGCTCCCCGATGCCCGAACGAAAGACAGGGAAGAGATGGAAGAAATCCTGAAATCTTTCCAGGAAGAAGGGGAGGAAGAGCTAAAGGATTTTGATGAAGACCGGACTCCGCCTCTTGATGACAAAGAGGAGGAGAGACCTGCTCCTACTGAAGAAGCCATCCCTGAAGAGCCTCCAGAGGAAGAAGAAAGAGAAGAGGAACCATCTGGGGACATTGACATAGAGGAAGAAAAAGAGAAGCCTGTTTCCCTGACACCTCCGGAGGAAGCCGAACTTCCAGAATACATGAAAACGCCTCCTGAAGAGGAGGAAATGGGGATTCCTCCTGAAGGCGAGAAAGTGGAACCAGAAGCCGAAGACCCGGATTATGTCTCAGAAGAGGAGGAAAAAGAGAGAGAAGACATCGAGAAATTCCTAGACTCTGTCAAAAAAGAGAGAGAAGAAAAGGCCCGAGACTTTGAGAAGGCCGTCATGCCTACACCTGAAGGGGGGTGGGAAGAAGAGGAAACTCCATCAAAAACTCCCGAAAAAGATGTGTCACCGCTGGAGCTCATCGACCTTGAGGAAAAGGAAAAGGAAGACATTGAACGATTTGTGACATCCGTGAGAGAAGACAGAGAAGAGACGAGAGAATCGCAGACTCCTGAAGAAGAAATTCCCAGAACTCCAGACGCTTCGCCCGGGAAAACAACTGACACAGACGTGGGACTTCCGCCCTGGGCGGAAAAGATCAAAGAATCAGTTCCTCCTCAGCTTGCAGAAACTGAGGAAGAAAGAAGATTCGAAATAGTTCCCGAAGACGAAGAGACTCTTGAGGAAGAAGAAAAAGCTCTTCAAGAGCAGGAAGTCATTCCGGAGGAGGAATTCACTCCTCAAAAAGTGCAAGAAACTCCACAAGAGGAGGTTCCTGTTCAGGAGATGGAAGCCGAGATCCCCGAAAAGGTTGAAGAAGAAACTCCTCAACTGGAGAAGAAAGCCGAACCGGAAAAAAAGGTTGTCGTCAAGCGTCCCCCATCGCGTTTCATGATGCGGTTGAAATCCCGGACTTTTGACCTTTTCTTTATGGCTGTTATCTGGTTTCTGTCTCTCTGGGTGGCTTCTCGGTTGATCGGCGTGACATTGATTTCTTTGATCTCAATATCGACGCTGCCGGTTGCTGGTTTTTATCTCATCATTCTACTCGTCTATTTTACTTTTTTCCGTATATTCCTTGGAGAAACTCTGGGCGACTTGATTTTCTATCAGGATTAGAGGAACTCCACCTCATCCCCTAGCTTGAAATTCTTGCCGAGAAACTTTTCCTTTGCCGTTTCGTCTGATGAGATTTCCCGAGGAGTGCCGTGGATAAGAAGTTCTCCAGAGTCAATGATATAGGCACGGTCAGAGATTTTGAGAGTGTCCCGGACATTATGGTCTGAGATAATAATCCCTATTCCTCTCTTTTTTAGCCTCATCATGATTTTTTGGAGCTCGACTATAGTCAAAGGATCAATTCCGGTGAACGGCTCATCCAGGAGAAGGAATTTCGGCTTCAGGACGAGTGAACGGCAGATTTCAAGTCTTCTCCGTTCACCTCCGGAGAGGCTGTAAGCCATCTGTTTTGAAATATCGGCCAATCCCAATTCCTCCAGAAGCTTTCTGGCAATCTCTTCCTGCTCTTTCTTATCAAGAGGCTGGAGCTCGAGGATGAGCATGAGATTGTTCAAGACTGATGCCTTAAGGAAAACAGAATGTTCTTGGGGGAGATAAGTGATTCCAGCCGTGGCCCTGTCAGGACTTGTATACCGGGAGATGACTTTTTTATCCAGAAAGATTTCCCCCCTGTCCGGCTTGATGAGACCCACGATCATCTGGAAAGTTGTCGTCTTCCCGGCCCCGTTTCTTCCCAGAAGACTTATGATTTCGCCGGAGCGGACTTCGATATCCACTTCCTTAACCACAACCCTGTGTTTGAAACTCTTGGTGAGTTTTTCGGCTCTCAATACAGACATTGCGGGAACCCTGTTCGTCAGCTAAAATACTAAAGTCATTCCACCCCGGTGTCAAGGCACAATGAAAAAGGTCATCAGCGCATCCAGGAGGACAGACTTGGTGGCCTTCTTTCCAGGATGGCTGTCAAAGGTGCTCAATGAAGAGAGAGCGCGGGTGGTGGGACCTTCCGGGCACACCTACACTGTTGATTTAAATCCTGAGGCAGTCCACACAGTTGTCCTCTGGTCTAAAAATTTTTCCAATCTCATCGAAGACAAAGATGGCCTGCGCACCGCTCTTCAGAAATACGATCAGCTCTATTTGCATTTCACCATCACAGGGCTCGGCGGAACTTTTATCGAGAAAGGCGTTCCTCCTCCTCTTGCAGCGCTTTCTCAACTGGACTCCCTGATTGAGATATCGGGGACACCCAAAAGAATATCTGTCCGATTTGACCCTGTTCTTTACTGGAAGGAGGATGAAGAGGTCAAAACCAATCTCTCGAGTTTTAAAAAGCTGGCACCTGAGCTCGCCGCCCGGGGAATAGAAAACATTCGGTTCAGTTTGGCTCAGTGGTATGGAAAAGCAGTGAAGCGAGCAGCCAAATACGGGTTTAATTATGTTGACCCCTCAGAGGAAGAGAAAAAAAAGGCTGCCCGCTCTCTCAGCCAGGAAGCCAAACGCTGGAAAATGTGCCTTTATGCCTGCAGTCAGGATTTTCTCTCAAAAATTCCCGGGATTCAGCCCTCATCCTGTATTGACGGTTTTCTTTTGAGCCGCCTTCATCAGAGTCAAGAAGAGGTTTCAACGAGAAAAGACAGGAGCCAGCGCGCTGAATGCCGGTGCACTGAATCGATCGATATCGGAAGCTACACGCAGTCCTGTCCCCACAGCTGTCTGTACTGTTATGCCAACCCGAGGATTTAGGCGGGAGTCTCCCTTTTTTCCAGGCGGAGGAGGTATTCCTTGAATCCTAATCCCAGCCCGAAGCCTGTAAGGCTGCCGTCAGAACCAACAACCCTGTGGCAGGGAATGACGATGAGCAGAGGATTGCGGCCCAGTGCTTGGCCTACGCTCCTGTATCCCTTATGTTTCAACCTGCGGGCAAGAGATTTGTAGGTTGCTGTTTGGCCATAAGGGATTTTTCTCGCTTCCAGCCAGACTCTTCTCTGGTACGGGCTTCCAATGATGAAGTCGATGGCGAGGGATGTGAAGTCTTCTTTTTTTCCCTCGAAATATCTTTTAAAAAGTTTTTCTTCCTCTCTGAATAGCTTATCATTGAGTTCGAGAGAGATTCCCTTTTTTTTGAAGAGACTTTTAATCTCTTTGAGCTTGCTCTGGTTCTTGATGAAGGTGGCGAAGCTCAGACCCTTATCGGTCTTAGCCAGGAAAATTTTCCCGCGCGGGATGTCCAGGATGGTGGTAAACATAGATGATATTTTAGATGCCCAGAGCGAGTCTTTCGGCAAGAGCCGAGGGCAGTCCTGCCTCCAGTATTTTTCTCTGGGCCTCTCTGATTTCATACTCCATACGGTAGAACTTAATTTTTTTTGCATCAGAGTCGTAGATGGCAAATGCGGTCCGGTTGTCCCTGTCCCGGGGCTGCCCGATTGAACCCGGGTTGATAAGATACTTCATGCCCTCTTCGAGTTTGACTTCGTTGCTGTCTCCCGTCAGGAAGGTTCCATCCACCATGTGATCTTTCTCTGTGTAGACAAACGGAAAATGAGTGTGACCGAAAAGGCAGAGTGGAGTGGTCACATGAGCGAATGCCTCTGCGGCATCGAATTCGCCGAAGATATAGTGATCTTCATCAAACGGTGCCCCGTGGCAGATCAGGATATGGTTATGGATAGTCACCGGCCCCTTTTTCAAGTTGCAGAGGTACTCCATGTTTTTTTTCCGGACGTTTTTCTTTGTCCAGTGAATGGCTGCTGCGGCAATCGGATTAAAGGTCTGGATAGAGTCATGGTCACAGACAGCTTTATCATGGTTACCCCGGATAATGGAAAGGGGTTTGAGAGCCCGCACTTTTTGGATGATTTCATTGGGGTCTGCGCCATATCCGACCAGGTCGCCAAGAAAAATGTAGTGGTCGATCTTTCTTTTCTGGGCAAATTTGAGAAGAACGAGCAGGGCTTCCAGGTTTCCATGGATGTCGGTGAAGATTAAATAGCGCATTTTAGACTGTTTTTTCCTGTAAAGAGTTGTACATTTTGTGGGCCATATAAGAGCTCCTCACCAGAGGCCCTGACTCGATGTCCTTGAACCCGAATTCCAAGGCCGTTTCCCTCAGCTCTTCGAATTCTGAAGGAGAATAGTATTTTCTGACTTGCGCATGGGATCTGGATGGCGGCAGGTACTGGCCGATGGTCAGTAGGTCGCATAAAGCCATTCTCAGGTCAGAAAAGGACTGAATGATTTCTTCTCTGTTTTCTCCAAGACCCACCATGAGTCCAGATTTGGTCGCCGCGCCCAGCTTTTTAGCTTCTTTCAGGACGTGTAAAGAGCGTTTGTAATTCTCAACCGGTCGATTGATCCGGTAATAGCCAGATTCAGTTGTCTCTATATTGTGGTTCAGTATATCAGGTTGGGCACGAATAACAGTCTCCAGGGCCATGTTGTCTCCCTGGAAGTCCGGAATCAAAACTTCGACTTTGACACCTGGAATTCTTTCTTTCAATGCCGTTATGGTTTCGGCAAATAAAGAAGCTCCGCCATCGGGCAGGTCGTCTCTTGTCACAGAAGTGACAACCACATAGCTGAGGCCTAGCCGGGCGGCAGCTTCGGTCACTTGACAGGATTCATCTGAACAGGGAGGAGACGGATTCCCCTTTTTGACCGCACAAAAGGCGCAATCGCGCGTGCAAACGTCGCCGAGTATCAGAAAAGTGGCGGTTTTTTTTGACCAGCATTCAGAGATATTGGGGCATTTCGCGCTCTGGCAGATCGTGTGGAGTTTATCCTTTTTCAGGATACGGGAGACATAAAAAAAGCTTGGCTCAGAGGGTAATTTCACTTTCAGCCAGGAAGGTTTCTTTATGGTCTGAATTTCCTCAAGGTTCAACACTATGCCTGCTTGCGAAAGAATAATTGATTAAATTAAAGATGGTTTTGGGCTCAAAGTCAAGGAAAAATCCTAATACTCAATATCTCTATCTCTCTTCATGCGCCTGCGCATCCGCTTGCGTGCCTGAGCTGCCTTCATCCTCTTTTTCTCGCCGGGCTTGTAGTAGATCGAGTGCTTTTTAATCTCTTTGATGATCGCCTGCTGCTGGACTTTTCTTTTGAAGCGCCTGAGTGCGCTTTCGATCGATTCTCCTTCTTCAACAACGATAAATGCCAAAAATACTCACCTCCTTATGGCTGTGTAAAGGATTTTATAGCTGAATCTTGCTATATTGTCAAGGTAAACACAAAAAAAGCATGTTTTTCCAAATCCGTGATTAGAAGAGATATAATAGATCAGACTGAGCATAATATGGGTTTGCGTCTTAACGTTTAGCATATTATCCTTATTTCTCGTGGTATATACACCGAATTTTAAATGTTAAGACATAACCCTATCTCAACTGACTCTTAAACTATGGCTATTGAGTTTCGTATTAGAAAAGGGAGTGTAGTTATTCATCACTACTGAATAAAAGGTAATCGCTGATTTATATTATTCAGGAGAGATTTTCTGGATGATGTTTTGGATAAGAAGATTAAATCCATCCAACGGGGAAAATAAAAATGAGTGCTATCGCAACGAAAAAGGTTTTGAAAAACAGCCATTCCTTAAGGTTGATTGGGCTGTTGATGGTGTTCTTTGTTCTGGGCTTCCTTTCAACTGGCTGCGCGAAGGAACCAAAAAGAACGGATAGGGATCAGCAGAGGCCAATATCACACTCTGGAACTAACCATGAGAAGCCCTTCGATCGGCAGGTGATGACTATTCACCTTGCCGGGCTTCCAGAAAACGCGAAAAAATTGGAGATGGTCCTCATTCAGCCAGGCTCATTCACGATGGGATCATCTATGGAAGAACAAGGGCGTTTAGATACGGACTGGCCTCTGCATGAAGTGACTATCACCAAACCTTTCTATATGGGAAAATACGAGGTCACTCAAGCCCAGTGGGAATCTGTGATGGGGAATAATCCTTCCTCTTTCCGCGGGAGGCCAAACAATCCCGTGGAGAAGGTGAGGTGGCGCACCTGCCAAAAGTTCATCAAGAAGCTGAATTCTCTCGGCCAGGGAAATTTCCGCTTGCCCACTGAGGCGGAGTGGGAGTATGCCTGCCGGGCAGGCACGATGACACGATTTTCATTCGGTGATTCATTGGAAAACGCAGATAAATTCATGTGGTGGGAAGGGAATAACGACCCGAAAGGGACAAAAGAAGTGGGTCTGAAACTGCCGAATCCCTGGGGATTATACGATATGCACGGCAATGTCCAGGAGTGGTGTGAGGACCGATGGCAACTGCCAAATGAACGGGATTCTCAAATAGATCCAAAGGGATCCTCATCAGGCTCGTCATTTTTCTTTCTGTGGACGAATCGAGTTTTCCGTGGCGGCAGCTTTGGAAGCCATGCTCAAGGCTGCCGCTCAGCCTATCGCTCCCGTGAGCAGTCGATCGATTTTCATTACAGCCTGGGCTTTCGCCTTGTGAGGGAGTAAAGTTCAGCTTTTTTCTTGGAAAAAGAAGCAATTATCCCTATAATTATACCCTCAGATTTTAAAACCAAGAGAGGAGTTTTGAAAAAAAGGAGGAAAAAATGTTTTGCAAACAAGATTTAAAGAGGTGCGCGGTGCTTATTCCAATCGTTATTGTCATCGGTTTACTGGCCGGATGTGCGGCAAAGACCGCTGACCCATGGGGTGACCCAACAACCGGCCTGATCCTTCAGTACCGGATGACGGAAGGTCAAGTCCTTAAGTACCTGGTATCGGGCGAACAAACTCAGAATATGGAAGTCATGGGCCAATCCATTGACACCCAAAGCTCAAGCGAAAGTGGATTCTCGGTTAAATCAAAAGGCCTTCAAGAGGGTAATCTTCTTCTCGGAGTGACCATTGATTCTATGAGTATCAATATCTCAAGTCCCCAAGGTGATCTATCTCCTGATACGAGCTCTGTCCTGGGAAAAAGTTTTGACATGACACTTTCTCCCTTGGGAAAAGAACTGGATGTATCCGGGGCTGAAGCTATTGAGTACGATATGGGCGCTGCCGGAAAACGCAGTATTGGCTCAAACTTCCAGGCCGCATTTCCTGACCTCGCCGGAAAACCAGTCAAAATCGGAGATACCTGGACGAGCACAGACATCATCACTGAAAAAACAGATGAGCTTGAAATCCAAATTAATTTCGAAAGCGTGAATACACTGGAAGGATTCGAGACCGTGGATGGGCTGGAGTGTGTCAAAGTGACGGCTGATGTCACAGGGACTGTTGTGGGACAGGGAGAGCAGATGGGTCTGCAGTTGGCCATTGAAGGAGAGGTGCAGGGCAAAGGAACATGGTATTTTGCCTATAAAGAGGGCATCTTTGTTATGGATACAACCAGTATCTCTACAGATGCGATCATTTCTACAAGCGGTGCTCAAGCTATGTCTATTCCGATGAAACAGGAAATGACGATGGAAACGAAACTGGTGAAATAGCCAGTCAAGCGAGTTGAAAAAGCGATATAGTTTTCTCAGATAATAGAAATTTCTAAATTTAGAGATTCCTTCTTCCTCGTTAGCTCTGAGGAATAAATCGGGATGTATTTTAAATTGCAGGTTCTGGAATGTAATTCCATTTTATGCAGGAGACAGTGAATTGACAAAATACATTTTTTGGAGCGTCCTCCACAACAACAAAAATATTGCTCTGACTGAGGATTTATCCAAATATGCCCAGGGAGAGACATTCTGGAAGGCGGTGTTGAGCCTGTGCGAGACGCTCCGAGAGTGTGTTCCATCCGAGTCGACAGAAGAAAGCGATTTCAATGCCCGCTTGAAAATGTATTATGAAACCGGAGTCAATAAAGTGGAGATATTCATAGAACAGGAGAGCAAACGGTATGCTGTTCGATGCGCCAACAGCCGCAGTATCATTGATGCCAGTGACGAACAGGATGCCTTGTTCAAATATGTGGAAGTAAGGGCCAAAACTTCGTCTGTCAACACCGGAGACCCGAATAAAATCTGAGGCCATTAAACTCTTCCTGTCAACAGGAATAACCATACGCTCAGGGATTGAAAAGTGGAGACTTTTACTGGTTTAAAAGATTTCGTGAATAATCCTCATTACCGTGAACAAAGAAAGAAATCCTTGAGAAGCCTGGATATGAGCACAATTGATGCGCCTCTAATTGAGATAATTGAGGGTTTCACCAAACTGTCTTATTGCTTTACGTTACAGAGCTGCTACGGACATTTTGTGCACAAAAATCAGAAGGACGAAAAGAACACTGAGTCTTTGCCTGTTTCAGAAAAGATCACAAATGTTGAATACAGGATAGCCTACATAGCTTTGTGTCTTGAAGACAGTGATGCGGGAAGACAATTATTTAACGAGCTGAGTCGAGTGACTGTCGTAGATCCGGATACCATTCAATACGGGTGCGCTGAATGGTTCTGGAAAGATTACCTCAATTCTTATGCTCTTCAAGTCGAGCCAGAAAGATACAAGACAAAAGACAGGTGTTCGGTCAGCTATCAGGAAGCGTTGCACATTGAAAAAACCAGGAATGAGTTCTTTGCTGAAATTAAAAGAGTCATCACAAAGAGACTGAAGAAGTCAGATAGATCGAGTCGTACTTCACTCTCATAGCCTCGAAGGATTCATTCAGCGATTCCATCCCAAAAGAATCCGGATTTCTTACGGTTTTTTCAGGATTGTTTAAGTTGTGTGCCAGAGACTTCGTCCATATAATATCTATAAGGATTGAGAGATAGAGATAAGATCCATGGGAGATAAGTCATGATAAAAAATCTGTTTGGTGATTGTGTTATCTTAAGGATCTCAATCGGCCTGGGAATCGTAGTTCTGCTGTGTGCTTTATTCAGCTGCGGAAATTCCGGACAGATCTCGGAGGCCGAACCTCTTCCAAACGCTGAGCTTGCGGATGCCGCGGCAGTGGAAGGAGAAGAAATTTTCTATGATGATGGCGAAATTGATGGTCAACATTCACCCTGGGTGGATGAAACGGGCGGGCAGCTCGCCGTTGTGTTCACTCCGCCATTTTATCCGGCCTTTCTGACTAAAGTCCGGTATTTCGTCAGTTTTGGCGGGTTTCCGACCACCAAATTTCGTGTGAGAGTCTACAAAGCCACAGTGTCCGATGGCCCGGATGAAGGAAGAGATATTTTGACATCTGAGGTGACGGCTGCGGCAAATTCTGGGTTCCGGTGGCTGGAAGTGGATCTTTCAGACCAAAATATCGTTATCACAAGCGGTGACTTTTGTGTTTCTATGGAGTGGCTCACAGCCCCCGGGGATGAAGGCAAAAATGCGCAGTTTATTGGGGTGGATTATACTGAACCTGGTAATGGACGAAGTTGGTGGAAGAATAGCTCAGGTTACGACTGGAAAAGAATAGAGAGTATCGGTGACATTGGGGACCGGGATGTCATGATTAGAGCAACAATTGTGAAGAAAGAGTCTGGTCAAGGAGCTGAACAACGGAATTAATCTTATTGCTCTGAGGGAAGGGCGAGGGCTTTGTGTGAAAGTAAAAATTGTATAGCTGGCTAAAGGAAAAAAATGAAAAGAAAAGATTTTTCCTTCTTTTTCTTATATCAGCTTACAATTTTATGTGCGATATTTTTTCTTTCCTGAATATTTTTTTATTTTTTCCTCTTCCCATTCAGAGTAACCGCATTTCAAAGCTGTTTCATACAATATGGGTACAATGCTCTCCTTTTCATCCTCCGTAAAATATTCGGCCCAGCGGGACGTTTTATTTTGTTTGACGACTTCACCGACTTTTATTCTCTCTCTGTGGGAGGAATTCGAGCTTGCAGGAATAGAATGGACAGTCGGAGTGCATAAGGAATCCGAAAAATCGATTTCCAGAAAACTACAAATAATCCTTAAGTTTTCTAACAGATTATTGATGAGATTTTCATAATGGACTATCAGATAACTTTCTTGACCTAATTGATCCCTATTCTTCCATCCTAGATCGATTAAAGATTTGATACGGGAAGCTCCATCCGTAGCGTTAAAGCGGGATTTTCTTAATAGAGAGAATTTTTTCAAAGAGACTAAATTCTCCAAAGGGTCGCGGATAATATGTATGAATTTTACATTGGGAAACTTTTTAATAATGGAGTCGAAATATTCTTCATTTCCTGGGGTTTTTTCTACCCAGTATCTGGTTTGGTTCTCCTTGCCAGCCGTTGCGTACATGGCTGAAACAACAGCCATAAACGGCTCCATTCCCTGTTCCACAAAGTGTTTTAAGTACAATATAAATCTTTTATAGTTTTTTGGATCTTTGCCAAAAAGCCAAAAGGGCTTTTGTCCTAACGGATTAATCAAACGTTTTATCCAGTAGAGAGCAAGGGAATGGAATTTCCATTTTTTTTTGTAGAATCTTCCCATGTAGTTAGAGTCGCCTGGCATAACATATAAATTAGGATGACCGTCCAGCAGTTGAGCCAATAAGGTCGTGCCAGACCTGCCGGGTCCGCAAATGAATACCGGAGATTCTATGAATGGTATGATTTCTTCAGTTCTTAGATTATCAGGGGCCCAATCTATGTCCACTTTCTTTAGCAGTAAATTAAAGAATTGTCTAAGCTCTTTGTCTAATTGGCGCCATGCTGAGCCCCTTGCTGGATACTCGCCATCCCTTTTTTCCAGCAGCTTGTCTATTTGTTTTATCTTTTCATCTATAGCGCCCATTGGGGTACCTCTATGTTATGAATTCTTTTATTCTATGATTGATATCAAAAAAATCGATTACTCTGGATTATTCATTAAAAAAATCTTATTTCCCTGCAGAGTGAGTTGAATTTTCTTATTTCTATCGAACCGCAGTCAACTCGCAGAAAATTGTAAAAAATTGGGAACAGTCCTCAATTCTTGGCAAATTATCACTGTGATTTAATTAAGCCAGAGTTAGCTGGTTGTGTGCCAGAAGGAGCAAACCCTGTATGCCGACGTTGTAGGGGCAGGCCTTTTCACAGTATCCAGGGCATTCGCCGCACACATTAGCCTTATTACCGGGAATTGCGGAGTAATTCAGCATGGCTTCTCTCTCCCGTCCCTGCGCCATAAAATAGTGGAAATAACGCATGATCGTGTTCACGGGAACGCCGTGCGGACATTGGGGCTCGCACACCCCGCAGGCATGGCGGCAGTAAAGCTCACCGCAACCCTCCCTGTATGCGGCCAACTTCGCCTTATCCTGTACGCTCAACTTTGAGCCGGACAGGGGAATTATCCTCTCCATCTCGTCGAAAGTTTGCAAGGAGCAGCAGACTGTGTTCACTCTGGGATTAGAGAGAACGAACTTAATAGCCGCTGCCCTTATTTCTTCCGGATTCTTGAGGTCATACTTGGCGATGAATTGTTCGGCTCTGTCGAACTTATCCTTGAACCGAGTCAAGCCTTCTTTATAAAGCGGATGGATATCCTTGCCTTCCTTTTCAAGCTGATCGAGTCGTGACTTAAGGATGTAATACTTGGTCACTGGAGTGGATTTCATCAGAGATGTTCCGATGTTTTTTTTCTGACACGTCTCGAGTACTCGCTCTGACTGGTCCATTTGCAGGAAGTTGTAAGCAAGCAGGAATACATCGAACCGTCCATCTTCGGCTGCGGCCATGAGCACCTTCTCCATCGTCTCTTCCGGGTCCCTGAACCAGAATGATCCGTGATTGGAGATCCCCACGAAATGAATCCGGCCTTCGGTCTTGAGTTCCTTCATGGCTGCATGGAATCCTTCATGTTTGATGGTTTCTGCCTTTTCTGGCATGTGCATCATCATGCAGTCGATGTATTCTGTATCCAGCTCCTGAAGAGCTTTGCGCACCCTTTTGATCAAGCCCTCCTTTGTTGTGTCCCCTTCCATCAACATCTTGGAGGTGAGGAAGATAGACTTTCGGTCGCGCTCTTTAATGACTTTGCCGATTTTCTGGTGGGCACCGGGGTAACTCTCGCCGGTATCGATGTAATTCATTCCCGCATCCAGCATGGCTGCCATCAGACTTTCATCCTGGACATATCCAATTGCCAGGTCTGAGACTTTGAAGCCGGTGCGGCCGAGAGTCCGGAAGCCTTTGATCCTTGGCTGAGCCGTATCCTCGGCTTGCCTTCCGTCTAATCGGCGGCTTTCTTTTTCTCGTGTCCATCCACTTTGAGTCGCCATGCCGCTGCCGATCAGCCCCAGGACAGAATTCCTTAGAAAATGTCTGCGGCCGAGATGCATTTTTTTCCTCATTTTTCCTCCCTTCGTCATATTGTTTTCCTGTTTTTTTCCCGTGTTAAACAGTTCTGTTTTTTCTCAATACAAACACTTGTTTATTGAGAATCAATCAGCGAAACAACAGGAAATATATTGGGGAACAGTACGAATGTCAATACACACACGATTTTCATTTGTCTGCTGGAGGTCTTCTTTGACCTTTTCAGATTGAAAGAATATAAAGAAAAGGATACAAATTTAAGATAAGCGCTGAACACAAATCCTTTTGCTGACTCCAAACCAAAATTAAAAATCAAGGAAGATCCCGGAGTTCAGACCTTATATTTCCCAGTTATTCGTAGCGGAGCGAGTCGACTGGATCGGTACGAGAAGCTTTGATGACTCGAATACTAATAGAGGCAAAAACGATCAGAAGTGTCAGCACAGAGCCGAGAATGAAAAAACTCAATCCGAGATCTATCCGGTAAGCAAAGTTCTGGAGCCAACCACGGAGAAGTACAAACGCTAAAGGCCAGGCAATTCCGTTGGCAAGAAGAATCAACTTAAAAAAGTCTCTGGAAAGGAGAATCACTATGCTGATTTCTGACGCACCCAGAACCCTCCGGATACCAACCTCTTTTGTGCGGCGGGCCACAGTCAAAGAAATCAGGCCAAACGCACCTAAACAGGCGATCAGGATGGCGAAAAATGCTGAATACTGCGCGATTTCCGCCCACCGTTCATCCTCCTTGAATACCCTGTCTACATCCTCATCCAGAAAAGAATAGATAAACGGACGGTCGGGAACAGTCTGTTTCCAGATGCTTTCCAACAGCTCTTTCGTGGCCGGCAGATCATTTGCAGCGATTCGGATAAGGATATACCGGAAGGAGCCATTGATGCTTCGCAAGTGGAAGACTGCGGGCAGAACCTCATAGTGCAGGGAACGAAGATTGGAATCCTGCAAGACACCGACGATTTTTCCAGGGAGCATATCATTATCTGTGGGGAGTGTCTTCCCGATGGGGTCATCCCAGCCGAAAATCTTAACCAGGCTCTCATTCACCATCACAGATTCATTCGGGTCGCTGGGATGCGTTCGGGAAAACTCCCTGCCTTTCACGAGACTCATCCCTAGGGTTTCAACATAATCGAAGTCAATAGAGTACATCCGGCACGGGATTTCCCGGCCATCATATTCAAAGCCCGTTCCCCAGAGGTCTTCACGGCCAAAGGACATGCTTGACATGGTGGCACTGAGTACATTCTGGCGCTGACTGGTTGTCTGCCGGTAGACTCCCAAAACTCGCTTCATTTCTGTTTCGCTTAAGCCGGTCGAAAATCCGCCGGCGTCAATCACCACTACCTGATCCGCGTTGAAGCCCAGGTTTACTTCGCGCATGTGCTGCATCTGCCGGGCCATGATGAAAGTCGCTATAATCAGGATGGCGGACAGGGCAAATTGCAGCACGACAAGACTGCTGCTCAGTCTCTTTTTCCCTGAGATCTGAAACCTTCCTTTCAGAATTTCTATAGGATGGAAGCCTGAAAGCACCAGTGCAGGATAAAATCCAGCCAGAATTCCCACAAGAACAGCTAGACCGAGAAGCGGGGCCCATAATGACTGAATATTGAAATACAGACCTCTGTCTATTAAACGGCTGAAAATGGGCAGGATCAGTACAGCGAGTATTATTCCGGCCAGAAGAGCCAGGAAGCTCAAAAGGATGGATTCGCTCAGGAACTGTTTAATGAGTTGCGTGCGGCTGGCACCGACAACTTTTCGCATGCCCACTTCTTTGAACCGGTGGGAGGAAAGTCCCAACGATAGATTGACGAAATTGACACAGGCAATAAGCAATACGGCCAGCGCGATTCCGGAAAGGACATATGAGTAGAGAGGATCGCTCTGCATGGTCAACCATTTGCGGATAATGGTGTTCAAGTAAAGTTTTTTCAGGGGAAGGAGGCGCAACGGTCTTTCCGGGCTGCCGAAATAATCCTGATTCTCACGGCTTTGGCTGAAGAAATTAGCAAAAAAAGTGCGGAATTTATCTTCCATATCCACGGTCTGAACACCGGGCAACAATTGAACGAAAGTGTAGACATTATTGGAACCCCATCCTCCGAGCTTCTCTCCTCTAAGGACATGAGGTATCAGAAAATCGAACTGGAGGCTGGAATTGGGAGGAAGGTCAACTACTCCTCTCACAACCATTACTTCTTCTCCGTTTCGGAGGCGAATGGTCAGCGTTTGTCCCAAGGGGTTTTCATTGCCAAAATATTTTTCGGCCATAATTGGAGTGATGACCACAGACTGCCTGTCTTCGAGGGCTGTTTCGGGTTGGCCGGCAACCTTTGGGAAGGAAAACATCCGCATGAACTCGGGATCCACATAAAAGCCTCTCATTAAAAAGACTTTTTCACTCCGGCGAACGGGTGTGCCGTCCTTGATATTCCAGCCATAGACGCGTGCGATGTATTCGATTTCAGGGAGTGTATCTTTTATTGTCGGAGCCAGGATGGGTGGAGTGGATCCGGATGGCCGGCGCCCTCCGAATGTACCCCGCTGAACGAGTGTGAGATAGATCCTGTCGCCGTTTTCATGGAAATTGTCATAGGAATGTTCATGTTGAACAAAAAGATAGGTGAGAATACAGAAGGCAATGCCTATTGCCAGGCCGATGATGTTGATCAAGGAGTGGGCCTTGAATTTTATTAAATTTCTCCAGGCAACTTTAATATAATTGAATAACATGGCAGCCTCCATCAATTTAAACGATTAAGATCTGATGAGTGTTGCAAGAAAATCCCCAGTCATATTGAAGATCCTGATCAAACTCCGTTTCATGGTTCTATGATTATTTGAGTCTTTACTGACATGTTCAACATAACATATGTGTTTTATCAAAGCGAGAGGCACTTCTCGAGCCACAACAGAACCGGTCTTGATATTTCAGTATGTTAGACGCCGTTTTAAATGATTTGGTTTACTTGGATTTTCTGGAAGGCGGAAAATCATATGGGAGTTGTAAAATCCCTGGCAAGATGCTATAAACGTCCTTTCGAGGATTCGATCCCCACGATAAAATTCCAATAAAAGAGAGAATTCAATGGAAGAAAGATCATTGACCTTAAGAGGAGTGAATAAGATTTCCATCCTTCATCTGGTCACATCCCTTCTTGTGATCGTTTCAGCTTTTTTATCTCTCCGGCATTTCTTTATTGCCAATTTTCCCACTTCGATTTTTGAGGGATCATTCTGCGATATCTCTCCCTTTTTTAACTGTGATAATTCCGCTTATTCTTTCATTGCCCATGTATTCGGAGTTCCCATCGGCTACTTCGGAATGGCCATCGGCATGGCGTCCCTGATGGGAATTCTTTTTCCATCCCCATCCTTTGAGCGGACGAATAAATTTCTTAATTTTTTTAATATCCTGGGTATAGTGGTGCTTATAATCATTTCTGTATTTATGCTCGGAAACGTCTGTTTGTACTGTGTCCTTTACTACATATTCTCATTCCTGAATTTCTGGCTTTACGCAAAATACGGCATCGATGCGGAGAAAGGATTCATCAAGCCGCATTTCCGGCCAAGCCTCCGGTTTCTTTTCGGGATCGGGCTCCTCACTCTGATCGGGGCTGTGAACATCTACGCCTACCACCAGGCAAAGGTCGAAGCTCAAGGAGGTGGAGTGGCCAATAGAATCGTTCAGCAGTATTTCAGTCTGCCCACAGTGAGCAACCCGAGTATCATTTCACCCTATTACACAATACAGGCTACAGAAAAATTTGAAGACGCGCCCATCAGGATCGTTGAATACGGAGATTTTCAGTGTCCGGACTGCCTCAAATTGAGGGATGACCTGGAGGATTTGAAAAAGGATTTTGGGGATAAGATGAATGTTGTCTTCCAGTTTTTTCCGCTCGATGGAAAATGCAACAGTGTTGTGGACAAGGATAGACATCCGCAGTCCTGTGCGTTGTCCTACATTGCGGCTCATGACCCGAGCCAATTCCTGGCGATCCATGATGAGATCTTCGATAATCAGCGCCAAACAAGAAGCGATGAATGGGTGAAAAACCTTGCCCAAAAATACGGAGTCGAAGATGCATTCACAGATGAAAGGACGAAAAAGATTGTCCATGATCTCATCAACACCGGGAAAGAATACAAGCCGACATCTGACCGCTACACATACGGGATTCGCTCGACTCCGACCATGATCCTCAACGAGAGAATGGTCATCGGAACCCTTCCGAAAGTCCAACTCCGGGCCATTTTCAAGGCCATTCTCGATAAAGAAAAGAAGGGCAAAGACGAAGCCCCCCGGTTCATAGAGGACTGGAGATAAGAACTCAGAAATCCCCTCCGCCATTTCCTTTGCTTTCAGATGAGTCTAAAAAGTCGCGAAATTAATTATTTCACGCCATTTTCATCCCTTTTATCCTCTTATCACTTCCTCGCTTTTTTGTCGGATGGGTGAGTCATTTGGGAGAAGAATTTGCATGGAGAGGATATCTGTTCCGGAGACTTTCGGAGAGGGATGGGATAGTGAAAGCAGTCTTGGTTTCAGGTATTGTGTGGTGGGCCTGGCATCTGCCAATGTTTTGGCTCAGTCCTGTTA
>Ga0209636_10002399_pt1 | contig 19067 bp, 10 predicted proteins | sample DeeMarSWOR152_54_FD_187464 | JGI IMG/M metagenome (GOLD analysis project Ga0209636, IMG submission 187464) | Marine sediment microbial communities from White Oak River estuary, North Carolina - WOR-1-52-54 (SPAdes) (version 2) | ecosystem: Environmental > Aquatic > Marine > Intertidal zone >... | reverse complement strand
AACGTCCTTATGCCGATCGCAGTCTAACAGCTCAAATCGGTTCTGCTGCTCACCGAGCGGTTGCACGGGAATGTGTCCGCCAATCCATCGTGCTATTAAAAAAGAAAGATAAGATTTTACCGCTATCAAAGCAAAATATCAAAATTCACGTGGCAGGTAAAAATGCCGATGATCTGGGCAATCAATGCGGCGGCTGGACGATTAGCTGGCAGGGATCCAGTGGAAACATCACGACGGGCACCACAATTTTGGAAGGTATCCGACAGGTTGCTCAAAATGCAACGATCACTTATTCGATTGATGGAGATGGCGCAGCAGGAAGCGATATCGGGGTCGTGGTGATCGGCGAGACTCCTTATGCTGAAGGACGCGGTGATCGGTCGGACTTGAACTTATCAAATGATGACATCGCTGCCGTGAGAAATGTTAAAAATGCTGGAATTCCCGTGATTGTTGTATTGATTTCTGGACGACCGATGATCCTGAAACCGATCTGGCATTTCTGTGATGTGCTGTTTGCTGCATGGCTGCCAGGCACGGAAGGTCACGGTGTTGCAGATGTATTGTTCGGAGATTACATACCTACTGGAAAATTAACCCACTCCTGGCCCAAAAATATGCAACAGATTCCCATTAATATCGGCGATGTGAATTACGATCCATTTTTTGAATATGAATTCGGTATTACTTCCTTTGCCGATTCACCTTATGGTTCGCCACCCCAATTTTTATCCGCAGCATCTACCAGCGATGGGGCTGAAATCGAAGTGACATTCAATAAGGCAATGACTGATCCTTCGGCAGAAACCACCAGTTTTAGAGTTACCGTTAATTCAGTGGATCAAATCGCCATTCAACAAGCCGATTTGAAAAATAATGACAGTACTACTATTATGCTGACATTAGCCCAACAGATCGAGAGCGGAGATCGGGTCACAATTTCATATCAGGCTGGTGATGTTCGTTCGGCGGACGGCGGAGTATTAGCGTCCTTTGACAGTCAGGATGTCTACAATCTCCTGGATGATGCTGGTCGGATTGCCACAATTCCTGGCAAGATAGAAGCAGAAAACTACACGAATATGCACGGTGTCCAAACCGAGCCCACCAGCGATATGGGCGGTGGTTTGAACGTCGGATGGATTGACGATTTCGACTGGATGAAATATGATGTGAATATCAAAAATGCCGGAACTTATCAATTAAATTATCGTGTAGCCAGCTTATCTCAAGGCGGAAGAATTACGCTCTCAAGTTCGCTTTCAGCCACAATTGCCACCACCGATGTTCCCGTCACTGGCGGCTGGCAGAACTGGCAAACGGTAACCACAAACGTCGAACTTCAATATGGAAAACAAACTCTCACTTTGATCGCTAATCGTGGTGGATTCAATATTAACTGGTTTGAATTTACATTATTAACTAATGTTAAGCAAAGAGAAACGCTATCTAAATCTTTTTATTTAAATCAAAATTATCCGAATCCATTTAATAGCACGACAGCGATTAGCTATCAACTCCCAGCTTCCGTTAAAGTAGAACTAAAGGTCTTTGACACGCTTGGAAATCTGGTAAAGATACTTGTGAACGAACAACAGAACGCGGGAGAATATACAATAAATTTTGATGGTGCGAGGCTGGCATCGGGAGTTTATTTTTATCGGTTGAAAACGGGAGATTCTATCCAGACCCGTAAAATGATTTTGGCAAAATAGTATTGCCAGAGCTTTGAGGTTTTAAAACCTCATGGATAATTTGGATAATTGGGAGAACAGGGAATTGGGTAAAAGGGGTAATTGGGTAATAAGGGTAATAAGGGTAATTGGGCAACAGGGAGTTTAAGTGTTTGGGTATACTTATTACGGATTAAAATTTTTACTGAAAAATCAATATGAAACCAGTATAATTATTATAATAATTATAGTCTCAAAGAACTGTCTAGGACCATAAAATTATTTATCTGGCAAACTATTTTTGAATTAATTTTCTGCAAACAAATTAGCATTATTAAAAATATTAGATATTTTTTACTTGACAAATAAAAATTATCTGATTATATTTATTCCATGTATATAGAAAGAGAAATAGTCAAAAATGCTCTTAAATATCTTGACTCCGAATATATTCTGATATTTATCGGGGCAAGACAGACTGGAAAAACGATGATCCTTCGGCATCTATATGAAAAGCTGAAAAACGAGCATCGGAGAGCATATTTTATTAATCTTGAAGATACTGATTATTTAACTTTATTAAATGAATCACCGAAAAATTTATTCAGTGTTATTGGTTTCGATCTAAAAGAGCGGACAATTGTATTTATTGATGAAATTCAGTATTTGAATAATCCAACAAATTTTTTAAAATATTTTTTTGATGAATATAAGAACAAAATTAAACTGATCGTCTCTGGATCATCTGCGTTTTATCTTGATGTAAAATTTAAAGATTCACTTGCTGGCAGAAAACGGATTTTTTATGTATATCCAATTAGTTTCAGTGAATTCTTATTTTTTAAAGAGGAATTCGATTTATGGAATAAGTTCAAACAATCAGTTAATCTAAAAAATTTTTGTTTGGCTAATTTTAATAAAATTGAACAAAGACAATTAAAAATCTACTCAGATGAATATTTACGATTTGGTGGTTATCCTCGTGTGGTGTTAGAAAGTGATCATGACGAGAAATTGGAAATATTGCGGGATTTAACAGATTCATTTATAAAGAAAGACATCTTAGAAGCCAAAATTAGTTATCCAGGTAAATTTTTTCAGTTGCTCAGAATCCTATCATCTCAAACTGGAAATCTGTTAAATAAGCATGAGCTGGCAAATACATTAGCTATTTCGACGACTGCCATAGATAATTATATCTATACAGCACTCAAATCGTTTCATATCGCACTCATCAGCCCGTACTATGCAAATATCAGAAAAGAACTAACAAAACAGCAGAAAATTTATTTCTATGATTTAGGATTAAGAAATTTTTTGCTGAGAAATCTCGACATCATCGATATGCGACCTGATAAAGGACAATTATTTGAAAATTTTATCTTCCGAGAGTTATTGGAATTTATTCGCTTAGATCGCATTAAGTACTGGCGAACACAGAATAAAAATGAGGTTGACTTTATTGTTGATGAAAAATACGCTTATGAAATAAAATACAATATTGATAACGTCTCCTTAGCTAAATATAAATCATTTATAGATGCTTATGATAACATTCGCTTTCACATCGTCTATCATACTGGAACAAACATAAAAGAGCATCCGAAAGCAAAATTTCTTCAATTTTGAGGAATACTCCTCAGGATCGAATAGTTAAAGTGAGAGATTTTTTTATGAGCACAATAATAAAACATTTTTTAAATCTAAAAATTTTCATATTAATCTTCATCATCATACCAAATTCGAGAGCACAAAGTCAATCATTAAAAAATCATTCAAGCACTACCAATCGCATAATTGATTTCGCTGGATGTAAGTGGGTTGTTAAATCAGGCTATTGGGGACCAGGCCCCAACTATTTTTCGGATAGCGAGGAAAGTGTCTGGCTGGATAACAAAGGACGTCTCCACATGAAAGTCAGGAAGATTGGTGACAATTGGTATTGTCCCGAAGTTTACACACAGCGTTACACAGGGTATGGCGAGCATCGCTTTTTAATCGAATATGATGTGACGAATATGGATCAAAATGTGGTGCTGGGGTTATTTGTGTATGCTAACGACGCCAGTGAAATTGATATTGAGTTCTCCAAGTGGGGCGATCCCAATTTTAATAAAATTGGCTCATTTACGATTCAACCGTATACCGTTAGCGGCAACATGGTCAGGTTTGAAGCCAATACAGATAGCATCCGAACGACACACTTTTTTAATTGGCAGGAAAATTACGTGCTGTTTGGTAGCATCGAGGGACATCACGAAGGCCCGTACCCTGCGCCAGATTATTTCATTCACCGCTGGATTTATTGGGGAGATGATAATCCAGGCAGCTCCCACAATCTTCGGACGCATATCAATTTCTGGTTATTCCAGGGAAAAAGCCCTGTGGACACATCGAATTTGGAAGTTATTATCACAAAAGTAAATCAGCCTCTTTCGGTCAATATCAAAACAGATGGACCGAAAAATAAGGTACCCAATGAATTTAAGCTGAACCAGAACTATCCCAATCCTTTTCATCGAAAGACAACAATCCAGTATCAATTGAAGGAATCGGATTGGATTACCATTGATATTTTTAACCTGCTAGGCAAAAAAGTCGAAACACCCGTAAATTCATACCAATCTGCGGATAGACATACTTTTACTTATGATGCCGAGAAGCTTCCCCCTGGCGTCTATTTTTATCGTTTGAAGGGAAATGGTTTTAGCCAAACGAGGAAAATGATTTTGATGAGGTGATCTCATTAATGGAATTCTGGAGTAAGGACGTAATGGATAGTTGGAGTAATGGATAAATGGAGTGATGGAGATTACGTGCTCATTGATAATGTTACACTCCAATACTCCATTACTCCCCTACTCTTCGTAGTTAAAATTATGATAAATTAGGGAAAAATACGTTGAAAAATAATTCATACTTTTTTCAATACATCGTTTCAATTCTCATTATAACCTGCCTTTTTGTTTCTTGTGGAAAGAAGGATGTTACTGAAAATATCGATGAACAAATCCTTGCCAGAGTTGGCGATAAGACAATTTCTGTGGATGAATTCATTCGGCGGGCGGAATACACCATTCGTCCCCCCTATTGTAGTAATGAAAATTATATTCATCGAAAAATTGTGCTCAATTCGCTCATCGCTGAAAAATTGCTGGCATTAGAAGCTGGCGAAAATAATGAGCTGACACGAAATGAACAATTCCAGGATTACATCCTTGGTCGCCAGGAACAAGCGATGCGACAATGGCTCTATCATGAAGTTGCTTATAAAAAAGTAAAACTGGATACCAATGAAATCAAAAAGATTTACAAACTGGCTGGCAGAACCTATAAATTGGAGTATTGCAGCGTTGAAGATAGCAGCATTGCCAGATTGATCCATAAAGAAGTTTTGCAGGGAAATGGACCATTTGAAGATGCCTGTCGCAAACACCTGGGTATTTTTGAAATTCCGAAACGTGAAGTCAATTGGAACAAGCAAAATAATGATGTGATTCAAGATGTCCTATTTTCTGAGCCATTAAAAAAGAATCAGTTTGTGGGTCCCGTGCAAACTGACGAAGGATACTGCCTTTTGATGAAAGTAACTGGCTGGACCGAGCGGCTTGTTTTCGCTGACACCGATGTTCAAAACCGCTGGAACGATGTGACCGAAAATTTAACCGAAAAACATGCGATTCAAATTTACGAAGATTATATTGCCAGTGTTATGAAAGGCAAGAAAGTCCAATTTGCCAGGGATGCCTTTTTCAGATTAGCAGAGATCGTTGCCCCCTATTACATTAAAACAGAGGAAGAAAAGAAGGAAGCGTTTAACAAACGGTTCTGGAAAGATGAAATCGTTCCTGGGACAATTGGGGGAAATATCGAACAGATTTTGGATCACTCGCTATTACAAATTGATGGACAAACCTGGACAGTTGCAAAACTGGTGAAAGAACTCAGGTCACATCCGCTGGTCTTTCGAAAAAGGAAAATGAATACCAGCGAATTTCCTGAACAGCTCAAGCTGGCGATTGTCGACCTGATTCGGGATAAATATCTTACCCAGCAAGCTTATGACAAAGGATATGATAAAATTGGCATTGTGAAGCGAAATACCAATATGTGGAAGGACAATCTGCTTGCTCTGTATCAAAAAAATCGATTTCTGGAAACAGTGGAGAACAAGGGCAAAGATTATATGAATATTATTACACAAAACCTGAATCCCTATATCGACAGTTTACAGGCAAAATACAACAATGTCATCGAAATCGATACTGACGAATTTGAGAAAATCAAGCTGACCAGAATCGATATGTTTGTGATTCAACGGAATGCGCCATTCCCTGTGATCGTTCCTTCGTTTCCGTTGCTGACGATGGATAACCGATTGGATTACGGAAGAAAGAGCAAGTAATTTTATTCATTACTATTTGGATTTACCCTTGCGAAGGTTTAGAGTCGTCCAATATTTTGAACATAATTCGTATGCTGAAGCAATAAATAGAGGGTAGCAAAAAAAGCAACTTTCGCAAGGGTATTAAATCAATAGAATTATGCACATCCAAAAAGAAAAATCAGATTTTTCAATATCCTATTTTAGCTATATTATTCATCTTAGCGTTTTAATCGTCTGCCTTTTCATTTCAGGCATAATATCAATTTTAGCGGCTAAACCATCCAGCGATGAAATTGTCATATCTAATTCAATAACTTTTACCTCATCAAACTTACCCATCATCGTCATCAATACATACGGAAAAGCTATTCCCGATCCTTATAGAATATTTGTTGATATGGGGATTATTTACAATGGCGAAGGGAATCGAAATTATCTCACTGATCCATTTAGTCATTATAATGGAAAAATTAATATTGAAATCCGTGGCTCAAGCTCCCAATATTTCTTTGCCAAGAAGCAGTATGCTTTTGAAACGCAGGATTCTTTAAGTAATAATTTAAATGTTTCGCTGTTAGGGATGCCCGCTGAAAACGATTGGGTGCTCTATGGACCGTATAGTGACAAATCATTAATGCGAAATATGCTGGTTTATAAGCTGTGGAATGACATGGGACGCTATACCAGCCGAACAAGATTTTGTGAGCTGGTTATTAATGACGATTATCTTGGCGTCTATGTTTTGATGGAGAAAATCAAACGAGATAAAAATCGGGTGGATATTTCCAAACTGAATCCCGATGAAATATCGGGCGACGATCTAACGGGTGGTTATATTATCAAGATTGATAAAGAAGCTGGGGAAAATTATGGCGGCTGGTATTCGCCATTTCCACCATTTCCGCAAGCCAGAATTAGACTTTTTTATCAATATCATTACCCCAAACCTGATGAAATTGTGCCAGCGCAAGAAAAATATATTCAGGATTTTGTTTTTGACTTCGAATACCAAATGTATACCCGTGAATTTGCCGATCCAATTAACGGCTATCCCAAATTTATCGACATTGATTCGTTTGTCGATTATGTCCTGATTTGTGAATTCAGCAAGAACGTGGATTCCTATCGGCTCAGTCTCTTTATGTATAAAGACAAAGACAGCATCAATCCAAAGTTGTCCATCGGACCTGTATGGGATTTTAACCTGGCGTTTGGTAATGCTGATTATTATGAAGGATACGAAACAGAAGGTTGGCAACTGGATCATCTCCATTATAACTGGCAATTTAAAAATAATGATCGCTACCAGATGCCGTTTTGGTGGTATAAATTGTTCCATGAACAGGATTTTTTCGATAAATTAAAATCAAGATGGCAGGAGCTTAGAAATACGATCTTTGAACCAAATTCAATATTAAACACAATTGATTCCCTGGTTGTTTTGTTGGACGAATCCCAACAACGAAATTTTCAACGCTGGCAAATCCTTGGCAAATACATCTGGCCCAATGCGTTTATCGGTCAAACCTATCAAGAGGAAATAGATTATCTCAAGCAGTTCATTTTGGATCGAATTCACTGGATGGATCAAAATCTTTTAATTAGCACTGCCATCGAGCCAAATCGTTTATCGACATCGGCACCGAATGAAAATCATTTGAAGCAGAACTATCCCAATCCGTTTAATCAAATCACGCATATCGAATATGATTTAACTAAACCAGGTCTGGTAATTATTACTGTTAATGATGTTTTAGGAAGAACAATTAAAACGTTAGTTAATGCAGAACATCAGCCAGGTCACTATCGAATTGATTGGAATGGGAGGGATAATTTCAATCAAAACCTGGTGAGTGGGATTTATTTTTGTCAATTGAAAATGGTTAGTAAAGATTATAATTTTTCTCAAGTCAAGAAATTAATACTCATGAAGTAGGACAAATTGGCAATTTGTCCTACAATTAAACATAAAAATCCTGCCAAAAGCGATGAGAATGAAATTCCAGCAACAGAATTTTATGTTGACTTTTAGCTGATTTTTCTTTAACTTTATATAGAAAAGAAGAATCGGAGGTTGCACATGAATTATGAAGTTGAAGAAAGAGTTGATCGACTGGAGACTTTGCTCGGTCAATTTATCGTCCAGACCAATACGGCGCTCACTCGTTTCGAACGAGGACTTGAAAGCTTTAAAAATGAGATGAGAGACTTCAAGGACGAAATGCGAGACTTTAAAGACGAAATGAGCGGCTTTAAAAACGAGATGAGAGATTTTAAAGACGAGATGCTGGAATCCAAAAAAAACCAGGAAGAACAAACTCGTCAAATGAATAAGCAATGGGGAGATTTGGCTAATAAATGGGGGACATTGGTTGAAGATTTGGTTTTTCCCAGTTTCCCTCAAATTATTCTTGAAAAATTCAACGAAAAAATCGAAGATAAAATGATTCGTCGTGAACGACAACTAGCAGACGGGCGAAGAAAAGAGTTTGATCTAATTGCCATTTCCAAACAACATGTATTTTTGAATAGTACCAAATCCAAGTTAAAAAGCCAGTATGTAGATGATTTTGTTGAAGAAATTGGCCTGTTCTGGGAGTTCTTTCCCGACTATCAAAACAAAAAACTTATTGGAATCATGGCAAGTCTCTATATTGAGGAATCGGTGCTGACATACGCAGAACGAAACGGATTTTTAGTGCTCGGAGTTGGAATGGAGATAATGGAAATAAAAAACCGAGCCGATTTTGAGCCGAAAATCTGGCTTTATAATCCATAATGCCAATAATCAAGAGTGATAGTCATAATGAAATTAGATTCAATCTCATCAACTCGCCAACTCAATTAGGCTTTCCTGCAAGTTGAAATTGCTATCAAATCATTATATAGAAGGGACGAGCGTTCTGGCCTATCGAGGTACTATTTGAATTTATTGAAAATTAATCTCCGCCATCTTATCTCAATCCGTTGGCAATTATAAAGGATAACAGCATGAAAAAAAATAACTTCATTTACCTCATCTTCATTTTATTTTTTCTTTTCTTTCTTAGTACATGCAAAAAAAAGAATCCCCTTGATAACGATGATCAAACAATCCCCATACCCGAAGGCTGGGAATTAGTCTGGAACGATGAATTTGATGGAACCTCTATCGATCCAAAAAAGTGGGAGCACGAAGTCAATGCCCAGGGCGGTGGTAACAATGAACTCCAATATTACACCAATCGTGCAGAAAATTCTTTCATTGAAAATGGCAGTCTGGTCATCCAGGCTTTAAAAGAGCATTATACTGGACCAGAAGGCACCAGGGAATACACCTCTGCCAGACTTCGGACATTACGAAAAGGTGACTGGAAATACGGTCGGTTCGACATAAAAGCCAAATTGCCTTTCGGTCAGGGACTCTGGCCTGCCATCTGGATGCTGCCATCTGAATGGAAATATGGTGGCTGGGCAGCCAGTTGGGAAATTGATATAATGGAACTAATCGGTCATGAACCTAATAAAGTTCACGGGACACTTCATTATGGCGGTGAATGGCCTAATAACGTCCAATCTGGAAAATTTTATACCTTGCCCCATGGTAGTTTTGCCTATGATTTCCATTTATTCACGATGGAATGGGATACGACTGAATTTCGCTGGTATGTGGATGGGATTTTTTATCAGAGTCAAACCCAATGGTATACAGCAAATGCTCCCTATCCAGCACCGTTCGATCAATATTTTCATCTATTGTTGAATGTCGCTGTAGGCGGAAACTGGCCTGGCGATCCTGATAACACGACCGTTTTTCCACAACGAATGATGGTAGATTATGTGCGGGTGTTTAAAAAGATAAATTGATAAAGGAAAAAATGAAATTTATAGTCAGAGTTTTTATTTTACTATTATTACTCGGATGCAGTGATAAGAGACTTGTTAAATACAAAAACGATGACATTATTGATACCAAAAACGTAAAGAACGCTGGTGTCAGATCCTCAAGCTATGGCATCAAACCTTTTCCTGATCCCCTGGGATGGCAGAATGCGATGGAAACAATAAGCGATTATTTCAAAGATTCGACACCCTGTGGCATCTGGATCGTTGGAAGATTAAAAGCACCAAAAGGATGTCTCGTGGAATTTCCCCCTGACAACAAACAATACTCACATATATTTTTCAGCAACAATGATAAACATGAAGAATATTTATCCCATTTCGACACAGTTGGGATCAAGGTATTCTTACAAGTCGAGCCCGCACATGCAAATGTCGATACACTTATCGATCTTGTATTGAACAGATATAAACATCACCCATGCGTCATAGGGTTTGGTATCGACGTGGAATGGTATCGTGAGGCTGAAAATCCTGAATGGGGAGTGAAGGTTGAAGATGATTCTGCCAAAAAATGGGAAGCACGGGTAAAATCACACAATAGTAATTACCGATTATTCCTGAAACATTGGGATAGAGACTGGATGCCGAAAAATTATCGGGGAGATATTATTTTTGTTGATGACAGTCAAATGCTGGAAAGTTTTGAGAAAATGCTTGATGAGTTCGTTGTTTACTGGGCTGATTATTTCAAGCCTAATATGATATTTTGTCAGATTGGTTACCGCTCAGATCGCTCCTGGTGGGAAAAATTAAAAACGCCACCTAAAGATATCGGAATGACAATCGCTTCGAATATTGACCAGAATTGTGGAATTTTCTGGGTTGATTTTACACTGAGGGATGTCTTGTCAGCTACAAAGGATCAAATTCCATTAAATCAGAATTAGAGAAGAGGAAAAAATTATGAAAAAGTATTGGTTATTAAACATGCTTTTGGGCATTCTTAGCTGGATGTTTTTTCAATCCTCGCAACTTGACGCCCAGACCAGGCTGTTAATTCGTTGTGATGATATCGGGATGTGTCATGCTGTCAATATGGCAGCAAAAAAGTTAATAGAAGCAGGGATTCCATTTTCAGCTTCCGTCATGTTTGCTTGCCCCTGGTATCAGGAAGCAGTCGATATTTTAAAAGCTCATCCTGAAGTCTCAGTTGGCGTTCACCTGACTTTAAACTCTGAATGGAAATATTACAAATGGGGACCAATTTCTGGAAAAGCAGAAGTACCCAGCCTTGTCGATAGTAATGGCTACTTTTTCCCATCGGAAGAGCTGTTTCATCAATCCAGCTTTAATATTGATGAAGTCGAAAAAGAGCTTCGTGCTCAAATTGAAAGAGCGATTCAGTCAGGACTCCAGATTGATTACCTGGATCATCACATGGGCACCGCAGTTTCGACCCCAGAATTAAGATTACTGGTTGAAAAATTGGCAAACGAATATCATCTCGGCATCCCTCGCTATTTTAATGAGGCTTACGAAACGCTCTGGGCAGATCCCCCTGGGAAAAAATTAAGCAAATTATTAGAGGTTGTTAAAGGTCTGCAATCGGATAAAATCAATTTGATCGTAATTCATATCGGTTTAGAAAATCCAGAAATGAATGCGTTAGTTGATATGAATAATCCTGATGATCCTTTCCGAGTGAGCATTCATCGGCAGGCAGAATTAGATGCGCTTTGCTCTAAAGTATTCGACAATGCAATCCGAACAAACAAAGTGAAATTATTGACCTATCGAGATCTTATTTCCCAGGTGGGATTAAAAGCCATGAAAAGACCAGCAGATGTTGCTGAGTATTAGCATAAATAATATCTGTAACACAAGCCTCTGGTTTGTGATTTCGACTAAAGTTAGGTACCACTTTTCATAATTACGATGACATATAATTTTTTACAGGATATTCACGACAAACAGGATCAATAAGCAGCTATGGTGAAATTCTTGCACTTTAGGCAAAAACAATAAAATATGATGTAATGCATCTATGCTTTTTGCTGGTGCTACACAACCTGGATACATTCGCTTTTTCGTTAAATATCTTTGATTTTGAAACCTTATTTTTATCTTTTTAACCTTAATAGAATAATGATAACACACAACTTTGTAAACCTTATTACCTTATTGTTCCGCCTGGGCATGATAATAAAATAATAAGGTTAGGGTGGTTTGTAGATTTTCTCTGCTATTAAGGTTTTAAAAACAAAAATAAGGTCATTTAAGAGTAAATATTTTGATCGCAAATGTCTCTACGGTTTAATGTATTTATATCGCAGTAAAAATGATTTCAAAATTTTAAATTTGATTCATTGGTAATAATCATCATAAACAATTATGATACCTTAAATTTGATCAAAAACAAAATTGATGAACAGGATAGTTTTTATCTTGATCATCTTATAATCCAGTCTAATAATTCATTTTATACGTCCCAACAAAAAAAAGGAACTTGAGCCACATGAAATGTAGAAAATTAACTTCCTTGATTTTCACAATCTTTTTGTCCCTTATTTTGCTAAGCTGTTCAAAGGATAGCTCAAAAATGAAGCTGAAAAAAGCTCAGATAATCGGGATAAAAATTTATGAACATGAAGGCAGTCTCCCAGAATTGTTTGACGAATGGCGTTCCCTGAGTATAAATACTGCCTTTGTGAGTGCTTCTATAGATTCGAATAATGAATTCAGAAGATTGGCAAAACAGTATGACATCGCTACCTTTATTATTCTTCCCATATTTTATAATCCTGATGAATTACAAAATAGACCTGACTTATTTGCGATTACGGATGATGGAAAAAATGCCAGTGAAGAATGGGTGAGTTTTATCTGCCCAACTCGTCAGGATTATCGACAACAACGGATTGAATACATAAGCAATCTGATTAAAGAACTTGAACCCGATGGGATTAGCCTGGATTTCATTCGCTATTTTGTTTATTGGGAAAAAATCTATCCTGACAGAATCCTGAGCTCTTTGCCGAACACTTGCTTTGATGTCCATTGTTTGGAGAAATTTCAAAAAGATACCAAAATAAAAATACCTGAAAATCTCAAGACGACAATTGGAATAGCAACGTGGATTAAGGAAAACCATCTTCAGCAATGGACAGATTGGAAATGCGAGATAATTACCAGCATGGTCAGAGAGATTGTTGAAGAAGCAAAAAGAATTAAGCCTGATATTCTGGTTAATGTGCATGCCGTTCCCTGGAGAAAAAATGATTTTGACGGAGCAATCAAGATAATCGCTGGTCAGGATTTTCAGGCGATTGCTAAATATGCCGACTTTTTGTCACCCATGTGTTACCACTTTATGCTAAAAAGAAAACCAGCCTGGATAAGCTCCGTGGTTGAAGATATTTATGACCAGACAAATGGTAATATCCTTCCAAGTATTCAGGTAAAAGAAGCCTATCTCGAAGAAAAACTGGCAACAGAAATTTTCAGGCAAGCGCTCAAGGAATCTTTAAAATCTCCATCTAAGGGGGTTGTTTTGTGGTCGTGGGGAGCGTTGGAAAAAGATTCAGAAAAGAAGAGTGAAATAAGATCATTAACCAGGTAAAGAGGTTCTTAATTTTGGATGAGATATATGGTTGAGGTCATTTCGAACTGTCGTTTGTCAACTAGCGTCAAGTTAATGAATTCTGGTATCTACTCAAAAAATTAGGAAAAAAACCTTGCGACGGTTAATGAGCCTTCATACGAATTTAAGACTCTGTTGATTTTATACCCTTGCGAAGGTTACTTTTTTCACCAACACCTATATATTGTGACAGTCTGACAATTATATCCAATATATTGTATAACTCATAACCTTCACAAGGGTAAATTGCATTAAATCAACAAGGTCATTAATGAAGACCCAACTGAGAAAAACAATTTGAGTAAGAAATATCCGGAAATTGTTCAGGAATTGACAGATTTAATGAAAATCTATAACAGATGGACGCAGCACTGGGGGTACTCCTCAGAAAAATGATAATGTTGATGACTGGCCTCAAATAAAATGGATGAAAGAAATTGAGTAATAACTTGCATATTGTGAGGATTTGTGTCCTGAGTAGAATTTTAGGAAGGGTATGCAGACCAATCAATAAGATGAATTCTAGAAGTAATTCATATATTTTTATAAAAGAATATACACTTTAGCCTTGACATTCTAAAGTTCTTATAGTATATTGTTTGGTAGTAATAAAGATTACCAAAAGTTAACATCACGTTCCTAAAATATTCAACCCTCCCTGTAATGGAAAATTTTCCAAATAGGGAAGTGGGAAATTGAAAGATTTTATTAAATTTCCGCAAGGGAAATTGTATATCCAACCACACTGTTTCGCAGATGATAGGATTGTATATGCAATATTACATTTTATGGGAAGAAAAATTCGATGTGATGGTTGACGTTTAGATTTTTGAAAAATTTAGGCACTTAGTGCCACAACATCGACAAAACTTTGTCGATAATTGTTTTTCTGTGTTTGTTCCTATCAGTGTTGCGGGTTCTTTTTTGGCAACTGCTCCGAAGGAGCAATTTCTTTCAAGCGAAGTCTTGAAAGAAACGTAGAGTCTTAAGCATGGAATTAGCAAAGTTGCCGACACTAATTATACTTTAATATCAATCTACAGAAGATGATCTTTATGAAATCTATCAACACACTTTTAATTGAATGAAATTTCATAACATTCATTACTTCGATTATTGTATTTTAATCACTAATGTAACGTTGGAAAATTTAGATTACTTGCCCACAAAAATAATATATTGATTCTGGCTAATTGGAGAGTATTAAAAAAAACAATCACTATTTTGAAGGATCTAAATATTTCGCAAACAAGTTAGTAAATAACCATCATGTGGCTCTGGGAAAAAAGCAGTTGTTGTTTTCCGAGCTTGCACAAAGCTATCGGGCAGTGGGAGATGCTTATTTGGAACTAGCGATACTCTCCTTCAAGAAAAAAGGAGTTGTCAAATAAATTACAATAGCAGTTATAAATAATGAGTACAAAATTATTAACTATAATTTTGATTCAATTTGAGAAGCAAAGAAAGAGTAAACATTAAGGTATATAGCTATGCCAGTTAAATACATTGAAGTATACCCAACTTGTGAAGTCCATCTTCTAATAAACCACCCGACTCCCATGCGGCTTGTGGTGAGGGAGCGTGGAAATATGTCCAATAACCTCTCCGCGCCCCCTAATCCCGCAACCCCGAACCAAAAAACGGAGGTGTTGGATTTTAATGAGAGTCTAGTGGATATATCTCAACAGGCAACCTTCATAGAGTTTTCTCCGAAGAATTCGGTTGGAAAAACTACAGGCCGGATTCACCATACAGATACTTCCGATCCAGATCCTGACAACCATTTTGTGAGCGAGGTGCTCGTGCGCATCAGAGTACACAATGATGTCAATGATTTCTGGATCGGTAACAACCAAGTGACCCTTTATAAAAATGAAAGCAACTTTGTTCTTTCCGTCTATGCTAAGTTTGACGACGACACATTTGGTGACATCTCCTCGCATCGCTATCTGGAGTATTCCACTCCCGACATTGCTTTTATTGAAGTCGATAACAACAACGACAAAGGGAGGGTAACAGGCAAAAAGTTAACTACCAGTGGAGCCAAAAGGATAAAAATAACACTCGGTGGCCTCCCCCCCAAATATGTGAATAATGTCAATGTGATCCAACCCCTTAATACACCTAAACGGAAGCTCGTATGTGTACACGGTTCAGCGGACGTCAATATGAGGTATAACATTTTGATCATCTCGGAAGGATTCACTCAGTCACAGAAACCAGCTTTTGATTTTGCCGTTAAATTAATAGCTGATCGGTTGATGAATAGCCGGAGCAATTCGCCTTTTAACCTACTCAAAGACATGTTCAATATCTGGAAGGCCTTCGATCCTTCTCCTGAAGATGGGATTACTGCGGGATACCCAGTGCATAAAAGCCGTGGCACCCCAATCGAACCCAGTACTTCGACAGATCCAGCCACATCGTTAGACTACGGATTGCTTCAAGCGAGAGATAGCAAGTTTGGGGTGATTTACGGAATCCGATATGGAGACAGAGTTTCAGAACAGATTAAATTAACATCTCCTCCTGTTAAAGAAAATTGGTTTGTTCCTTGGATACCTTTTACTACTCCGTCATTTGATCGTAGACGAATGAGGAAAGACTGGTGTATCCGCCAATTTCTTGATAAATATATTGCTTCATTAGAAGTAGATCCCAAACATCATACCGGACCCCAATTTTCTAATGTTAGTAATGTATGGCTTCGGGCACCGGATAGGAATTTTGTCTGCCTGCTCATCAATGACGATTTTGCAGGTGCAGCAAGGGGTGGCACCGTCTATGGCATGAGGTTGGCCGTAAAAAATGACCACGAATTCAACAACTTAACCTTGGTAGGCAACGTATTTGATCATTCTCCTCGAATTATTGAACCTCTCTCGTTTCCCGGTCTAGGTTTGGCTCCGATACTTGCAGGATCAAACATAGATGCTACAATAGCGAAGTTTGCACATGAACTTGCTCACTCCTTTGGATTAGGTGATGAATACGAGTCAATTTTTCGTGGTCATAAGAAGGTATTGGACCAAAACGATGCCAAAGCAAAACGTCGTATCGAACAGTTTGCTAACTTGACCCACTACTGGCAAGTCAAAGAACCTACTAGCAACAAGATAGACGTATCCAGGGTATTGTGGAATAAGTGGATGCGTATTGAACAGAGTTCCATTTTAGTAACGCCTGTAACGCCTGCAGCCAATATGCCTGGTAATAAAATAGAAGTAAACATTGGCCCCTACAACGCGGTCTTTTGGCTAATTCCTCCGAATTTTATCAACAGAAATGCTTACCTTCGCACTCGGTTTATCAACTTTGATTTTGATCCCGACAATAGCTATATCTCGGACGACCCTCTCCAAATTAAGGATATAGATCTGAATACCGGAAAGATTACCCTGAGTGGAACCATCACCAAAGCATTTCCGGAAGGCAGTATCATCTATGTTGCTAAAGAGCGCAGTGGTAATCCGCTTCCGCTAATTGACCCCATTGTTGCTCAGTTTATCACTTACAACAACAAGGGGATCCCCTTTGCTGCCAAGAAACCGAACTGCGAGAACGCTAACCGCGACCCTGTGAATGCTCCTGTCATTCCCGGTATTTCCGTGGCAAACAGACAGTTTGTGGTGGGAGTGTATGAGGGGGGTGGAACATTCAATTGTAACGTGTATCGCCCGTGTGGCAATTGCAGAATGAGTGAATCTCGTGGTGCTTATTATGCTCCTTTCTGCCCGGTATGTAAGTACCACATTGTAAATTTGATAAACCCTAATGAGTTGTGGCGTCTGGAGGATGAATATCCAAGATAGGGAACAGACTAATCCATGAATACACTCAATGCTATAATAGCCGAAATAGGCAAAGCCTTGTTGCGTTTAAAAAAGGCAGTATCTTCTCTCGATTTTTTTAAGGCCTTTATGCGTGATATGGGGTGGTCTTTAGAAACAATTCCCCCGCCAATACAAAGCTTGAGTAGCAGGCTTGCTCAGCTGGAGCAATCTCTTGTACAGGTTTTATCAGGTGATCCCCCTTTAAGGGATTTCACAGATCTCGCAAATAGCGTCCAAGATTTGCTTACTGCTATAGAAGAGCTCAAAAACCAATCCTTTGACCCGTCACTAATGGGTGCAAATTTTGCGCAAGAATTTCCACTTCAGCTACTGGATTATCTCCTCGTAGAGTATCTTAACTGGGAACACCCTAAGATAGGATACATACTCAGGACCATTGGGATTATTCACATTTCCTACATAGAAGAGACGTCCAACCGTAATGCTTATTTACGCAGAGAAATATTGTGGGAGAAAATCCCAGATATTCTTTCTGATCCTGCATCTGTTATTAACGAGTCATATAGCTGGGGAACTGAACAGTTTGCCGACTTACTTGTATATCAGAACGTACTCGACCTCATGCTTGCACTGAGGCTCCCGGCCCATCTCAATGTGTTGGATACAGCAGTGGCACAAAAACTAGAAAACAATGTGCCTACCCCTGGTGATTCCAGGCGCTTTGCGGTGGTGATTCCATTGTATGAAGCTGGAGCAGACTCGGGAGATTTATCTGTGGGATTGAAGCTGTTTGGTCTACCTAAAGACGGCACAAAACTGCCTGGTCTTGCCCTGATTCCCTATGCCAATGGAGAATTCGAACAGGAAACTCAATTAGGAGCGAAACTTTTTTTTACCCTGCGAAGCAACATCAACATGAAAGGAGGTATTGGGATCAAGGTTCGTCCTGATATTGATTTGGAAGTAATTCAGGGATTAGACGATCCAGACACTGCATCTTCAACCTCTGGAAGTCTGCTGTTTTCTCTCATCAACCGCGATACCGGAAAAGTAATCTCCTTAATTGAATCTGAAGACGGAAGCGGACTTTTTTACGATGCCCTCTCCCTATCAGCCGGTCTTTATCTCGATGCAAAGGAGCAATATGATCTCTTTCTTGAACTGAATTTAGAAGCAGGTAAAGTTCTTATTAAAACCAGTGAAGCGGATAGATTCATTCAAAAAATAATTCCTGAAGATGGAATTAAGGCCAACTTTGACCTGGCAGTAGGAATTTCAACAACCAGGGGAATTTACTTCCGAGGAAGTAGTGGATTAGAGATAAATATCCCTACTCATGTATCACCAGGACCAATTCATATTCAGTCTTTAATACTAAACGTGGGCGTTCAGCCTAATACCAGAATCCTTCCAATAACCATTGGCGCAAATGTAAAGTTGGATTTGGGCCCGTTGACGGCGATCGTGGATAATATAGGACTTCGTACTGAATTCTCGTTTCCTGAAGGAGGCGGTAACCTTGGACCCATTGAATTAGACATAGGTTTTAAACCTCCTTCTGGCATCGGCCTCGCCATCAACGGCGGCGGCTTCAAAGGAGGTGGTTTCCTGGAGTTTATAGAAGCCGAGGAGCGTTATTCCGGTATTTTACAACTGGAATATAAAAACTTCCTGACACTGACGGCTATTGGTTTACTTACCACCAGGCTGCCCGATGACCGAGAGGGCTATTCGCTGCTCATTATTAT
>Ga0209636_10002396_pt1 | contig 19078 bp, 19 predicted proteins | sample DeeMarSWOR152_54_FD_187464 | JGI IMG/M metagenome (GOLD analysis project Ga0209636, IMG submission 187464) | Marine sediment microbial communities from White Oak River estuary, North Carolina - WOR-1-52-54 (SPAdes) (version 2) | ecosystem: Environmental > Aquatic > Marine > Intertidal zone >... | reverse complement strand
CCGGGAAGGCTAGCTGGACCCAGAACGAGTGCATGTCAGTGGGGTTCTTCGGCGACGCCAACGGTGTCCAGAACGTCGACTGGATAGGCACCCTGAGCGAGACGTTGCCGGGGAAGAAAGCCAAGCTCACCATCAAGGATGGTGTGCTCGTGAAGGCCGATGGCGAGCTCGGGAGGATGTTCTGGAAGGCGTTGGAGACAATCGGGGATCCGAACGTGTACAAGCTGGCCGAGCTGGCGATAGGCATGAACCCCTACACGAGGAAGGGCCTGACGTCGCTGGGGGCGCCGAATCTTCCAATGACCGTTCCCCCGTTCCACGAGATTAAGATGTCCGAGGGAACCGTACACACGGCCTTCGGCGATTCTGGCGGGCGCATCCAGCGGAAAGGCGAGATCGGGATAGTTGCTAAACTGCACATCGACGTGATATCCCTCACTCCGACATTGTACGTGGACGGCACGAAGTACATCGAGGACGGAAAACTCCTGTTTTAACAATATTTCGAAGGTCCAAACAACATCTGGGGGAGATTCGGACTTCGAATAGGTCAAGCCCTCCATCCTTGTTCTAATGTGTAATAATTATGGTTCTAAGTTACATCCATGAAAAAGTACGTCATGTTTAAAATTACAATTAAGCACGTAGTATGGCTCTAATAGTATTGGTAAGGCGTCTCCGATTATCTATATCAATTGAGATGTATAATCTGGGGCCTCAGCACAAAAATGGACTAATATATTCTAGGTTAGATATCTGAATACAGTCGGTTTCAGATCTGAATAATGTAGTAGGTCGTATGAAAGATATTTGAGATCTGCATACCGATGGCCTCTTCGAGAGCCTCCTCACCTTATCCACGTCGAATTAAAGGACGGCCTCCCTCAGCCCCTACAGAATCCTCTCACTCAAGGTGATCGCTTTTATATGTCCCTGAGAGTTAAAAATAGCTTATACGGCTAGACCACGGGCATATCCAAGCGCGACGTCGCCCCTTTTTTACCCGATCCTGTACCTCGGGTGAAGAAACCAAATAACAGCAAAAAAATAATCTAAGAAATTAATCATCATGCACAAATTAGGCAAAATAATTTTTAAGTGCATGCTTTCGCCTATATGCGTAAATAAATTTTAAGAACATCATTTAGTAATTAAAATAATAGAATGAAGTTACCCTTATTTAGATCGAAAAATGATATTTTATCAGTTTTAGGAGGATTTTTAATTATTATTGGATTATTTTTACCTTGGTTATGGAGGGGTTACAATTCTTATCAGGTATTAAATCCTCTGACTGGAGAACAAAACCTTTTTTATCGCCTCATAACCCGAATCTCTCCCTTCTTTTTATCGGTCGAATCTGAGGGAGATGGAGTTATTATAAATTGGTTCGTAAGTCTGGGAACTACAATTTCAGGAGCGATTCTTCTTTGTACCGCTCTCTTATTCCCTCTAAAATATGAACGAAGAATTATGAAAAAAATCCTTTTTTCACTAACCATATTTGCATTCTTTTTCTTTTTTCTTAATCTAGGAAGTGGTTTATGGTTGGGTCTTGTAACCCATTTTGGTTTAGGAATACAACTTACATCGATAGGTATTGTCTTGATGCTTTTATCTTTATTACTAGATTTGTTTTCATAAAAATCGAGTGCTTATTTCATCCAGTGTCCACCATCAACTAGTAAAGTTTGGCCATGAATATAACTCGCTTCATCGGATGCCATGAACGCAACGACGCCTGCAATATCCGTAGGAACCCCAATTCGTCTTGCAGGTATAGAGTCCAATGTCTTCATGTACTCTGCTTTTTGTTCCGGATTCATATCTTCCGGATTTACACTTCTTTCAGGATAAGTGTTGATCAATCCTGCCGCCACACAATTTACATTGATATTGAATGCTGCAAGTTCTTTAGCCAACTGTCTAGTTAATCCTCCTAACCCTGCTTTAGCGGCTGCATATGCATGGATTCCTGTTCTACTCCAGACCACTCCAGCCCCAGAACCGATGTTTATAATCTTTCCATAACCCTGTTTCTTCATATGTGGCACGGCAAACCTGATGCATTGGAAATGCCCAGTTAAGTTAACATCCAAAACACGTTTCCAGTCATCCTCCTTTATGTCTTCAATGTTCTGGTGTCTCGGAACTCTCCACCATCCAGCATTGTTGATTAGAATATCAAGCTTACCGAATCGTTCGATGGTTTTTTCGATCATTTTCTTCACAGCTATAGCATCCGTGATATCGGCAATGAAGTACAAAGCAGTACCTCCAGTTGCATTTATCTCATCTGATACGCGTTTACAAGAGTCAGATTTTGAATTGCAAACTACCTTGGCTCCTCTCTCGGCGAATAACTTGGCAGTTACCTCGCCAATTCCATGTCCAGCACCTGTTATCAGCACAACCTTACCATCAAACGACGTTTTTACCAACCTGTCTTTAGTATAGTAATAAAATATATATAAAATTATCAGTAATGTTCTCAGTTTCTTGTATTCCTGTATTTTTTTATACTCAACTCGAGCGCACGCATTTTTTTATATATGGCCTTTGATACATTTCGACTTGTGAATTAGGATGAATAAGAGAATGAAATTTGGTGTAAGATTAAGCAGGGTTATATCATCTGTTTCCCCTGACGGAATGGCACCTTATTTGACACCTTATGAGCGTGTCTATTGGCCCGTTATAAAAGACATTGCGCTTTTGTGTGAGAAGCTGGGATATGATTCAATCATATTACCGGACCATCCTATGACAGGTATTCAGAGATACGCTTGCTGGTCCACATTATCTGCTTTAGCCGCAGTGACAAAGAAGGTTACTATTGGCACCCTCACTACAAACACGATGCGGTATATTCCTAATCCATCCTTATTCATTAAAGAAATTGCTACATTAGATAACATATCTGACGGTCGATTATATCCCCTAGGGCTAGGATTAGGCTGGACTCCTGACGAATACAAGGCTTTTGGTTTTCCCTTTCCATCTCACAGAGTAAGGCTTACTCAACTTAAGGAGACCATAGAGATGATGAAAGTGATGTTTACAGAGGATGAGGCAACTTATGAAGGCAAATATTTCAAGATTAAGAAATTAATATGCGAACCTAAACCTATTCAGAATCCCTTTCCAATATGTATTGGTGCTCGAGGAAAAAGGACTCTGAGGTTTGCCGCCAGGTACGCTGATCACATTGACGTATATGGTGGAATGGACATAGAGGATCTAAAAGATCGACTTAACTATATAGAAAAAAAGTGCTACGAATACGGCAGAGATTATGATGATATTGTCAAGTCATGGGGTTGCTGGTTCTGGATCTACGAAAACGAAAGAGAATACAAGATGCATTCAAACGAGTTTAATAGGCTTGAGATATTGAGAGGAGGAAGACCAGGAGGTGTAGTTAAGGGTACACCAGATGAAATTATTGCATTGTTTGAAGAACTGGTAAATATTGGAATAAACTATTTCACATTAAGATTTGAAGATCTTCCGAGTAAACGTGCCTTAAGACTCTTTGCTGAAAACGTCATACCTCATTTCAAATGAAGAATTTTTCTTTACTTATTTAACCATCTTATAATTTTCACTTCAAAATAAGATAGAAGTCCAAGAAAGGCAATCTCCAGAGATAATAGCAATGGATGATTCGATCCATGCATTGAAATCTCTTTGAATATTACCCCTATCAGATAAATAATTACCCCAGCAATGATAAATGGCAAAAAGAAAGTAAAAATTACGGCACTTATCTCCATTATTTGAGATGTTTTAAAGTCGCTCATCCTTTAAACCCATTTATATATCTAATAATTAGTTTTACTCAGAATTCAACAATAGATCCCTCAGGAGGCTCAATTCCATCTGCAAAGTGACATGCGACAAAGTGATTCTTTACGATTTCTTCAAGGACGGGGGCCTTTTCACTGCATAGATCTTTTGCATACTGGCATCTAGGATGAAACCTACAACCCGAAGGAGGATTGATCGGTGCTGGTACTTCCCCCTTTAGAATTATTCGTTTCTTACGGATCGAGGGATCAGGGATAGGGATTGCCGATATAAGGGCAAAACTGTATGGATGATATGGTCGTTTGAACAGACTATCTCGTTCTGCTACCTCGACGAGATTTCCTAAGTACATAACCATTATTCTATTGCACATGTGTTTGATGACTGTTAAATCGTGTGAGATAATTAGATAAGTTAAACCGTATTTTGCCTGAAGATCTTTCATTAAATTCAATATTTGAGCTCTTATCGACATATCTAGAGCAGCTACTGGTTCGTCTGCGACGATAAAATTTGGTACAACGGATAGTGCTCTAGCAATGCTTATTCTTTGTTTCTGTCCACCGCTGAACTCGTGAGGGTATCTTCTAGATTGAGATGGCGATAAACCTACCTCGACCATGAGCCTCCTAATTCTTTCATTTATATCTTTTTTATCGATCTTTTGATGAATCAACAAAGGCTCTGATATAATGTCTCCCACCGTAAGCCGGGGATTTAAAGAACTGTAAGGATCCTGAAAAATTAACTGCATTTGGCTTCGAAATGTTCTCAGCTCTTCTTTCTCAAGAGATGTTATGTCAGTACCATCGAAATATACTTTGCCAGCTGTAGGCTCTATTAGACGCAATATGCAACGACCCACAGTGGTTTTTCCACAGCCGCTCTCCCCAACGAGACCCATAGACTCTCCTCGCATAATATTGAACGAAACATCGTCTACTGCTTTCAGATCAGCTATTTTTCTCATGAATAAGCCAGCTTCGACGGGAAAATACTTCTTCAAACCTTTTACATCAATCAAAATTTTACTGTTCATATCTGATTCCAGCTTTTCCCTCTAAATCCTTGATACCCATATGACAGGAAACATATCTGCCATCTATTATCCTACCTTTACTAGCCTCTACGGCGCATTGTTCACTTGCATAGGGGCACCTAGGGTGAAACCTACAACCAGAGGGAGGCCTCACAAGGTTTGGCACCCTTCCGGGAATAATGGGAAGCCTATCTGACCTACTTTTAAAGCCAGGAAGAGAGTTAATCAAACCCTTTGTATATGGGTGCTGAGGATCGTGGAAAATTTGTCTGGCAGTTCCTATCTCAGCCATACGTCCAGCGTACATCACCCCAACTCTGTCAGCGAGTTCTGCAACAACACCTAAATTATGTGTTATTAACAAAATGGAAGACGAATACTCCTTTTTCAGGTCGCTCATTAATTCCAAAATTTGAGCTTGGATTGTTACATCTAGATTTGTAGTAGGTTCGTCCGCGATCAATAACTGGGGATTATTAGCCAATCCTATAGCGATCATAGCCCTTTGCTTCATGCCGCCGCTGAATTCATGTGGGTATTGAGTGATCCTCGTTTCGGGGTTGGATATCCCTACTTTCCTAAGCATGCCCGTGGCTTTACTCTTCGCGGCATCCATCTCAATATTCTTGTCATGTGCTCTATAGGCTTCGATGAGCTGATCTCCAACCGTAAAAACGGGGTTGAGCGAGGCCGTCGGATCTTGAAATATCATTGAAATGTTTTTACCCCTTATATTTCTCAGTTCCTCTTGACTCATGCCCACAAGGTCTGTGTCATTCAAGTAAATATGTCCAGAGACTATGCGCCCCATCGGTTTAGAGAGAAGGCCCATGATGGAGAGGGCGAGCGTTGATTTTCCACAACCTGATTCTCCTACGAGGCCAAAAACCTCTTCCCGCATAACTTCGAGACTAACATCATCCACGGCCTGTACGATTCCCTCTTCTGTATCGTACTGAACAAAAAGATTCTCTATTTTCAACAATATTTCGGACATTACTTCACTAGTCCTTCAATTTAGGGTCTAAAGCGTCTCTAAGCCCATCTCCAAATGTGTTCAAACCAAGGACAGCGAGGAATATGGCTAAACCTGGGAAGGTACAGATCCACCAGCTTGTTACTAAAAAATGCCTACCAGTTGCCAGCATAGCCCCCCATTCTGGTGTAGGAGCCTGTGCGCCTAGCCCTATAAAACTTAAACTTGCAGCCATTATTATGGCCGACGGTAACCTCAGTGTCGCTACAACAATAATTGGTGCGATGCAATTTGGTAATATATGCTTCAGCATGATTCTTGTGTCTTTTGCACCTAAGGATCTAGCAGCCTCAATATATTCAGTCTCACGAATAGAGAGGACTTTGCCCCTCACCAATCTTATCATCGAAGGTATTCCGCCTATTCCAACCGCTATCATTGTATTGGTTAAACCTGGTCCGAGAACTGTAACAATTAACAAAGCTAGTAGAATGCTTGGTAGAGCCATCATTATATCTACACCCCTCATAATTATTGCATCTACGTTTCCTCTGAAGAATCCCGAAGCCAACCCTAGTAAAACACCTGGAACCAATCCTAAAATTACTGAAATTATCCCTATTCCTAGGGAAAGTCTTCCACCATAAAGTAATCTTGAAAAAATATCCCTACCGAATTGGTCTGTACCTAGAAGAAATTTTAAAGAGGGGGGGTGAAGCCTGTTTGGAATATTTAATTCCAGTGGATCATATGGTGCTATGATTGGCGCGAGCACACATATCATAACTAAAAATATTACGATGCCTAGGCCAACGATTGCCGCTTTGTTTCTCATCAACCTTTTCCAAGTAAGCTTAATCCGGCCCCACTGAGTCTGATAGAGTTCAGCTAACTCATCTTCCACGTATAATTCTGCTTCGTCATAAACAGTGACCATGCTTTTCCCTCTCACATCATTCGTATCTGATTCTGGGATCTATGTACGCGTAGATCACATCCACAAACAGGTTTAGGGATATGAAGATAATCACGTATACTATAGTAACTCCCTGGATCACTGGTAAATCGTGAGTCCAAATAGATTCTACAGCGATCCTGCCAAGACCAGAGCGCGTAAAAATCGTCTCGGTGATAACCGTTCCCCCGAGCATGCCTCCAAAGCTCATGCCGGCTACTGTTACAACGGGTATAAGAGCGTTTTTTAACGCATGTTTGTAGATAACAAGCCTTTCACTTAACCCCTTGGACCTCGCGGTTTTAATGTAATCTTCCCTCATCACGTCCAACATGCTAGATCTGGTGAGCCTTGCCATAGTGGCAGTTCTAGCCATCCCTAATGCGACAGCGGGTAGAACTAGTGCCCTCAAGTCTGTTCCCCCAGCAACAGGGAACCAACCTAACTTTACGGCAAATAGCCATAAAAGGAGCAAACCCGTCCAATAAACCGGCATCGCCGCTCCAAGCAATGCTCCAAACATTGAGAATCTATCAAACCATGAATATTGTTTCACAGCTGATGTGATGCCGGCCAATATTCCGACTACTATCGAGAATATCATCGCAGAGATTGCCAGCTGAATAGTGTTTAGGTACCTTGATGAAATCTCCAAGAGCACTGGGGCTCTGGTTTTCATAGACATACCCCAATTTCCTTTAAAGATATTTATCAGCCAGGTGAAGTATTGTACATACAATGGTTTATCGAGGCCATAGTGTTTAGTTAGCGCTTCAATTACTTCAGGGCTCACAAACAAGGGGTTGTCTACAAGCATCCAAGTAATCGGATCCCCTGGAAGAAAATGCACAACTGAAAAAACTATAATAGAGACAACGAAAAACGTCGGAATAAAGAAGAATATTCTACGAATTATATAAGCGGTCATTCCTTTCATCTCTTCTCACCAGAGTACGCGTGATATTTACTGGAAATATTAATATATAAAATATATTAAAAGGTATATTTGCGATTGAATTGGATCGAAATGTCGCAATAGCCATAGTAGTTATTGTAATAATAGCTGGAGCCGCTGGCTATTACTTTATGCAGAAACCTCAAGAACCTGAACCTAGCCCAGAGCCATCGCCTGAGCCATCTCCTGAACCCTCTCCAGAACCTTCAGTAGAACAAGTCTTGGTTGTGGCACATGAGGCAGACGCGGATACTCTTGACCCACAGATTTCAGGTATGATTGAAGCAGGTGTTGTATACCAGACAATATACGACTCTCTATTGGTCCGCGATAAAGAAGGTAATATACAGCCACATCTTGCTGAATCATGGGTATTCTCTGCGGATGGCACTGAGATCACATTGAAGTTAAGGGAGGACGTGAAATTCCATTCAGGTACGCCATTCAACGCAGCTGCCGTCAAATACAGTTTTGACAGAATATTTGATCCTGATACAGGTTCGGGCGCGCTCGCAACAATACAAGACATAGTGAAAGAGGTAAACGTTAAAAGCGAATATGAGGTCACAATAGTCCTATACGAACCTAATATCCTAATCTTGGATATTCTTACCGCGACCGGAGATTACTGTATAGATCCCGTTGAGGCTGAAAAATGGGGCGTTGACGAGTTTGGTCTGCATCCCTCGGGAACGGGTCCATTTATGTTCGAAGAATGGGTCAGAGACGACTATATCTCAGTGGTCAAGAACCCTGATTATGACTGGGCACCACAATTCACTGGCCATGAAGGCCCAGCGAAACTAGACAAGATCATCTTTAGAGTAGTACCAGAACCTACGATCAGAGCTCAGGGTGTACAGACCGGTGAAATCCATGTAAGCCATACTCCACCGACTCAGATGCTCGGTGAACTAGAGCAAGATCCTAACGTATATATTTTAACAGTGCCCGGCAACAGAATTAGATTCCTAAGCATCAACACGATGGACGAGCATTATCCTTGGAACATAAGTAGGATGAGACAGGCTGTGCTACACGCTGTAGACAAAGAGTCCATCGTGGAAGTTCTAGGCGGAGTCGACGTTGTGGCGTACAGCCCTGGAACCCCGGTCCCCCTTGGAAGCTGGTTAAACACAGAGTTGTATGACTACTCGAATTATGATCTTGAGTTAGCAGGGTCGATATTAGACGAAGAGGGATGGACGCTCACCACAGATGGGTGGAGATACAAAGACGGAGTGCAGTTAGTAGCGAATCTCGTAAACTCGGGGAAAACATACGCCGTTTACAGTGATATATGTACAGTAGTTCAGCGTAATCTTGAGGACGTCGGAATAAAGGTAGAGTTGGAAGAGCTAGACAGGGATACATGGTATACACGCGATTACGATGGAACATACGATTTAACACCAGCCTCACTCAGTGCTGGAGATATGACAGGCCTCAAATGGTTCTTCTCACCCGACAACATACCCTGGCCAAACTGGATGAGAGTAAATAACACGGATCTGATGGATGCGATAAACACAGGTATGATACAATCAAGCTCTGAAGCCGCAGAACCGTACTTCAAAGAGGCTCAAAAGATAATAGTTGAAGAAGGGTACTGGGATCCCTTATATTACAATACGAACATCAAAATCGCTCATAAAACAGTAAAAGGATTAGAACATCCAGAAACGAGTGCAGGATGGATATACTTAGACGTTGAAATAACTGGCTAGGATTAATTTAAAACTGTGAACTCCCCTTTTTTTTTCGTATTTGAAACATAGAATCTATTGATTCGTACGAGCAATGCAGTAACTTTCAACATAAAAACTCAGAAAAAAATATACCAAAACCAAAATTAGGAAATCTTAAAATCTATAAATAATTATCGTATTTATGTCAATCAAGGTGTGATTAGGTTGAGTGTACTCTTATTTGAAGGCGGCAAGATAATCAATGGAGTAAACGACTACCCGTTAGATAGTTGCAACCTGTTACTTAAAGGAGGTAAGATTGAGAAGCTCCTTAAATCAAGTGAGAGTGTCCCAGCTGACGCGAAGAAAATCGATATATCTGGAATGGTCGTCATACCCGGTTTAATTGATGCACATCTTCACCTTGCATTTTCTGCATCAATCAGCCCCGATATGAATCCCATAAGAAGAGCTATCAACAGATTTACTGCACTCGATTCTAGTTATGCACTCGGAGCATATGTCAATGGGATGAAATGTATAGAATCTGGTTATACGACTGTTAGGGACTGTGGTTCGCCAGGGGACAGCGTGATAGCCCTTAGAGACGCTATAAATTCTGGTTGGCTGAATGGGCCCAGAATATTAGTAGGAGGCACGATAACTTCCACAATGGGGCATTTCGATGAGAATTGGCCGGTTACGCTTCCTCGCCCCCACGCCAAATATGTTGCTGATGGAGTCGATCAGATACGCAAAGCAGTAAGAGAGAGGGCACGTGAACAGGTGGACTTTATTAAGACGAGCACAAGCGACAGTTGGTCCACTACAAGAAGCAGATCTTGGTGGAGGTGTTACACGTTAGAAGAGCTCAAAGCATTAACAGATGAAGCCCATGCCTTTGATCTACCCGTCTCCTCACACGCGTATGACGCTGTTCCGAGCGTCAAGAATGCTGTTCTCGCTGGTGTGGATAACATCGATCACGGTTTATATCTGAACGAAGATGTAGTCGAGCTCATGAACGAAAAGGGGACGACCCTAGTCCCAACCCTATCCGTAATTAAGATTATTTACCTTCAGGGAGAAAAAGCGAGAGACACAAACCCTTACAGGATCCCAGACATAGTTGACAAAGCTAAGGAAACATGGGAATCTCATCAGAAAAGCGTTAAAATGGCGTTGAAAGCCGGCGTTAAGGTGGGCTCTGGTACGGACGCAACAGGCAATTATGGTCTCCACGGCAACTACGCCTACGAGCTTGAGCTACTGTCAGATCTCGGCATGAAGCCCATGGACGTATTAAAGACCGCAACAAAGGTAAACTCCGAGATACTCGGACTCGAGGATGAGATTGGTACCATAGAACCTAGAAAAACGGCCGATCTTATCATCGTCGATGGAGATCCAACTCAAGATGTTCGGATTCTACAGGAAAAAAGCAAGATCAAATTGGTCATGATTGGTGGAAAGATAGTCGTAAACAAAATGGGCTGACCTTTTCTCCAATTATTAGGGATTAGAATAGTTCGCCTTTAGAATATTTTATCAGACGGAGTCTCTACTTTATTTTAGCATGGGCAGAAACAAGAAATGGTCGGGATATACATCTTGGAGTTATCTGACCCCAGGAATCGATTTCGACCAATACCCCTTAGAGAAACAGGTTGATAGAGTCCCAAGGTACGATTTTGGCCTCTCAAAAACTCAAGAGGAGAGGGTCGAGGAGATTATAGAGAAAAACATCCTGATCGACCTCCACGAACATACGCATGTCTTTCCTGAGGGGTACCCCAATAAGAACGTCAAGTTTTTCAATGGCAGGAGATTCAAAGCCTACGAGGGTCTAGCTCATTCAGGGATCGACGCAGTTTTCGATAACTGTGTTTGTCCTTCTTTCGAACAAGCCGTTGAATTTGTGGGTATGGACATGTGTGATCTAGACCATCAAGAGTTCCTGATTCAAGCGAGAAACGTCGATGATATTATAAGAGCTTATAGAGAAGGAAAAGTGGCAATCATATACACTCTAGAAACGGCTACCGCCATTGATAGAGAGGTTGATAATGTTGACCTTTTTTTTGGCCTTGGATATCGTTCGATGGGTTTAGTATATAGCGATTCCAACATGCTAGGTTCTGGTCTAGCAGAGACCGGAGATGGCGGATTGACCGATTTAGGATACGATGTGGTGAAGAGGATGAATAAAACGGGAATAATAGTCGATGTGTCACACGCCGGGGATAGAACCGCATTGGATACCGTCGAGGCCAGCGATAAACCCGTATTAATAAGCCATTGTGGAAGTCGGACCTTAACGAATACAACCAGAATGTTGCCTGACGAAGTGCTGCAGGTTTGCGCTGAAAAGGATGGCGTGATAGGAGTCGAAGTAGCGGGTTTCGCCCCTCGAACAGAGAAACACCCTGAAGCCTCGATAGAGTGTCTATTAGAACATTTAGAATACCTAGTTGATTTGTTAGGCATAGATCACGTTGGAGTGGGGCCGGACACTTTCTTCGGAGATCATGCAGCGATGTACCGAGCAAGAAGACATCGAGGAGCGCGTGGACATTACATCCGCACTCGTCCTAAAGACTTGACTCCAAGTTATGATGCAGCAGAGCTTGCACAAGGATTAGATTATGTAAAAGGCCTTGAAAGCCCTTACGACTTCGTCAATGTGGCAAGAGGACTGGTTAGAGACGGCTATTCAAACGAAGAAATTGCTAAAGTCATGGGATTAAACGGCCTGAGAATAGTCAAAAATTGCTGGACTAAATAGTTGAAGTGTTCACCCTTCAATATTTACATCTATTTATCGAATATTCGTGAAAGCGTTCTCTGCATTTCGTTGTACATTATCGAAACGCCCTCGTCCACGCCCATACCCGGCTTCGCTAGAATCTGGTGCGGCCTCGTGGCAAGCCCAATGTGAACTGACACCTGCGCCGATCTATCGGTCTCAGCACAGCTGCCTCCAAGGTACGGTAATACGCCTTTGGACTTGCAGTAGAGGACTGCTTCAACACTTTTATCTACTCCTCCCAGATCGGGCGGTTTGATCTGGTAGATGTCAGCGGCTCCGGCTTTGATGAAATCGATCTTATCCTCCAGTGTGGGGACCCATTCATCAGCTACGAGTTTCAACTCCAATCCTTCTTTTCTTATCCGTCTTCTCAATAGGCTCATGACTTCCATCTGCTCTTTCTTAGAGGACATGTATACAGGATCCTCGACCTGAAGCTTGAAGGGCTTGGTTAATTCCTCAAGCTCGTGCAGATAGATCATTATCCTATCTATATCGTTTCCAAAAGCTAGTCCCAAATTGCCATAGAGGTCATAGTGAAGTATTGGGTCATAGCTCTCATCGGGCACCAGCTCTCTTATCCTCTTCTTCGTCCATTCAACGTATTCCATGAGTTTCTTCAGGCGCGAGACGCTGTTGATGAGGGCATGGGGGTGAAACGGAATCCTTCGAAGAATCATCTTATCAACAGCGTAATAGTAATCGTCACCACACTGTGTAAAAAACCTCAGAGGCTCGTTGGTTATAGTCGTACCATACTCTTCTGCTAAAACCTCCGCCATCGTTAGTCTCTTGCTCTTCGACACAGCATCCAAGAAGGCCTGGCTGATGCCATACTCTAAAGCCCTGGGAAGATCAAGCTCATCCTCCAACTGGCTCATAATGGATCTGAAGCCATCTATCTCACGCCCGATTACCCAAGGCTCAAGTTCCTTAGATATCAAAGAAACCGCCTCTTCTGTTGATGATAGCCTCTCTCTTCCTGCCCTCTCTCCCCCGTATTGAACCCAAGTGCAATCACCGAACGCGAGTTCTCCACTATCCATATAGAGTATAAGTGGCACAGCCTTGGATGGTTGACGAATAGACGTAAATCCCGGAGTCACAGGTTTTCCTTTGTATGTGAATCCGTCTGGCTCTGCACCCATTTTAATGGCTTCATTGTCGTCGTTCCAGAACCCGCCGAGACCGTCAGTTGCTATTATCCTTTCGATCTTGAACATGATTATCCCTGAATAATATACACCGTTTAAGGTTTATATCGACTATTATTATACAATAGGTTTGAAGATGAATTCTAATTTATCGATTATTATCAAAGAAACCTCTGTGAAACTTCTTGAACTCGCATCGATATACTTGCCAAGAGACGTTGAACAAGCTTTGAGAAAAGCGCTTAAAAACGAGACTGAAACGGTAGCAAGGACTCAACTATCAAATATGTTGGAAAATGTCGAAATGGCTAGGGAGAGACATCTTCCCATATGTCAGGATACAGGTATTCCAATGTTTCACGTCAAGATCGGGGAAGATTTCCCAGTAAAGGCAGATCTGGATAGTATCCTGGTTAAAGCTGTAAGAGAGGCAACTGTTTCAATTCCTCTTAGGCCAAACACTGTTCATCCAATATCACGTAAAAACTCAGGAGACAATACTGGGATTTTTGTGCCCTATATTGATTGGGAAATAGTACGCGGTTCCGATTTGAACCTCGTGGCTATCCCTAAAGGGTTTGGCGGCGAAAACTGTAGCAGGCTAGGAATGTTGCTTCCAGGGCAAGGGATAAAGGGTTTGAGAAAATTTGTTCTAGAAGCAGTTTTTAACGCAGGAGGCAAACCCTGTCCGCCAACCATACTAGGCGTCGGAGTTGGTTTAGGCGTTGATGGGGTCACGAGGCTTGCACGTAAGGCTGCCCTCAGACCCTTATTGTTAAGGAACGAGGATAAAAAGATTGAGGCCCTTGAAAATGAACTTTTGGAGATGGTTAACGAGACCGGAATTGGACCCATGGGGTTGGGTGGTAATACTACGACCCTCGCAGTAAATATCGAAACAGGTTATACCCACACGGCTGCTTTGCCTGTGGCTGTTATATTTCATTGTTGGGCAGCAAGAAGCGCCGAGGCTTTAATAAATTCTGATGGTACTGTCGTATACAAATCCCATAAAGTTTAGATTTTTTATGTTTTTACACTAGAAAGAACAAGGTTCAGAATAGCGATGTTAAACACGTAGAAAATCCTCTTTTCTTCCACTTTTTTCAATTTTTTTTAATATTTTTATTATAGAATTCTTTTTCAATGTAAATGACCTACTTATTCGATATTAACATGGTCAGACTATTAGAGTATCAAGGCAAACAGATTCTAAGAAAGTGTGGGATAGCGATCCCTGCAGGAAGAATAGGTTCGAACCCCGATGAGGCAGAACAGATTGCTTCTGAATTAAACAAACCGGTGGTGGTAAAAGCCCAGGTCTGGTCAACCGGTCGAGGAAAGGCAGGGGGAATAAAATTCGCCTACTCCAAGGAGGAGACTCGAAGGACTGCGGAGAATCTACTGGGCTCCGAGATCAAAGGTTTCAAAGTGGAGAAGGTTCTAGTCGAAGAAAAGCTCGATATCGACCGCGAGTTCTATATTGGAGTCATCGTGGACGATTCCTATAAGGTCAGGAGCCCTGTCGTGATTTTTAGCACGAGGGGGGGCGTTGATATAGAGGAAGTTAGCAGGGAAACTCCTGAAAAAATTGCAAGGATGAACGTGGACATATTTCAAGGTTTGAAGCTGTATGACGCATATTACCTTTTGAAAAGTCTCAATGTGGAATCGGGGCTATTGAGGCCGCTGGGTGAAGTTATTTGTGGTGTGTATGATCTGTTCAGAAAGTATGATGCTCGATCCATCGAGATAAATCCACTGATACTCACGAAGAATGGTGAAATATTCGCCGCCGACTGCCGCTTTGTGATAGACGATTCCTCTGTTCCACGCCATCCTGAACTGGGAATCAGCATAGCCAGGGATAGCGATAAGCCTCTTTCAGGGCTCGAAGAAATAGCTTGGACGATAGAAGAGGGAGACTACCGCGGTGTCAGCTTTTTCGCCCAGTTGGCGCCAGAGACAGGGAAGGAAGGATACATCGGTTACCATGGGATAGGCGGAGGAGGAGCAATACTTGGAGTGGACGCCTTGGAGCGCCAGGGGCTTAGAATCGCGGACTACGCTGACACGAGCGGCAACCCCACGGCCTCCAAGGTTTATCGTATTGTGAAGACAATTTTTGCACAGAAAAACATCGTGGGTTATTTCTTGGCCGGGTTCTGCGTGGCCAACCAAGAACAGTGGCACCATGCCCACGGCATAGTTAAAGCCCTACGAGAAGAGCTGAAGGATCGGAAAGGATTCCCAGTAGTCCTTGTCCTGGCCGGCAACAAGGAGGAGGAATCCCTACAGATCCTCAAAGAGGGCCTAGAGGACCTCCCAATTCGCCTTGAAGTTTACGGCCGAGAACATGTGTATGACACCGATTTCGTTGCAGGAAGGATGAAGACGCTGGTTGATGAATACCTAAGTGAGAGAAGGGAATGAGATGGCGTACGAGTTCAATGAGAGGACTATTAAGATAATTATAGACAGGAGAAGATGCTCCGAATGCAGGACCAAAGCCTGCGTCAAGGCCTGCAGCCTATATGACCGCGGAATACTGATGATTCGCGAAGGCGTTCCTGTCTTGAGGGAGGGAGCAGACGCCGAGAGAGAGGGCACAGAATGTCTGGCGTGCGAGGAAGAATGCCGTTTAAGAGGATTCAACGCCTTAAAAATCGAGGCGCCCATAGCCGGACTTGAAGAATACAAAAAGGCCCACGGAGTGTGAGAGCTAAATGGCGATACTACTCGACGAGAATACAAGGGTCTTGGTTCAGGGAATTACGGGTCGGGAGGGCAGCGCCAGAACCCGGTTCATGAGGGGGTACGGCACGAAGATCGTGGCGGGTGTAACGCCGGGGAGAGGCGGTGGCGATGTCTGGGGCGTACCGGTCTACGACACGGTGAAGGAGGCATGCGAGGAAATGGGGCCCATCGACGCGAGCGTGACGTTTGTACCAGGGCTCATGGTAAAGGATGCGGTCTTCGAGGCAATAGACGCCGGAATAAAGCTCATCGTGACGCCTAGCGAGAGGACCCCGCTGCACGACATATTAGAGATGGTAACACATGCGAAGAGGAAAGGCAGCAGGATAATCGGCCCCGGCTCTATCGGGATCGTGAGCCCAGGAAAGGCCGCCGCCGGATGGCTCGGAGGGACCCCTGAACTTGCCGAGGAGGTGTTCGTGCCCGGCCACGTGGGCGTCATGTCCAGGAGCGGCGGACAATCATCGACGCTGCCGTGGTCCCTTAAGCTAGCCGGTCTCGGGGTGAGCACATGCGTGTGCATGGGTTCGGAACCGATAGTAGGAACCACGTTCGCAGAGATGCTTCCCCTCTTCGAGGAAGACGAAGAGACCCATGCTGTTGCGATGTTCGGGGAGATAGGCTCCGTTGCCGAGGAGGAGGCTGCAGAGGTCAGAGTAGAAAAAGGTCTGGAAAAACCCATCGTGGCGTATATTGCTGGCGCTTGGGCCAAGGCAGGCATGAGGTTCTCCCATGCGAGCGCTATCATCGAGGGCGACAAGGGCACAGCCCAGAACAAGCTGAAGGCTCTCAGAGAATCAGGAGCCCACGTTGTTGACAGGCCCGAGGAGATAGCCAAGACAATAACCCACCTCCTCAAATGATGGAGGAGAGAATCGTGCAATTACTAAGGACGATGTTGTTCACTCCTGGTAACAACTGGAGGATGATACAGAAGGCGAAAGACCTCCCGGCGGACGCCATAATCCTGGATCTCGAGGACGCAGTTCCGATGGTCGAGAAAGAAACTGCGAGAATATTCGTCGCGGACGGTGTGCAGCTCATAAAATCAGGGGGCAGACAGGTCTTTGTGAGGGTTAATTCTTTGTCAACGGGCCTCACAGAAGAGGATTTGGAATACTCGGTTCAGAGGGAGCTCGATGGCATAGTACTAGCAAAGACCGAATCGAGCGAGGACATCATAAAAGTAGAGAGGATTATTGAAAAGCTTGAGAAGGAGAAAGATCTATCAAAGAATCACATCAAGATAATTCCGCTCCTCGAAACGGCGAGAGGGGTCATGAACGTCGAGGAGATCGTTCAGGCGAGTGAGAGGGTAATCGCGGTCTGTTTCGGCGCATTAGATTTCACGAGGGACATGGGAACCACGCAATCCAAGGAAGGAACAGAGACATATTACGCTCGATCCAGAATCGTTTTAGGCGCTAGGGCATTTGATGTTCAGGCCATAGACACACCTTGGTTCGATTTGATCGATCAAGAAGGACTGATAAGGGAGACCGGTTTCGCCAAGCAGCTCGGTTATCGAGGTAAGCTCTTGATCCACCCAGATCACATCAAAACCGTGAACACTATATTCACGCCGACAGAGGCAGAGATCGAGTATGCTAAGAGGGTGGTGGAAGCATTTAATGAGGCCAAGGCAAAAGGATTGGGTGCTATCTCCCTTAATGGGAAAATGATTGATGAAGCATCATATCTACAAGCTGAGAACATATTGTACTATGCCAGAACTATTATTGAAAAAGATAGGAATAAATCTCTTTGAATACTTTACTCTTAAATATTACTCGTCATCGCGCGCGCTCATTAGAGAGATCGATAAAGATGACCCAACGCGAGTTAAATATCACGACCTCTTTTTGGTACTTGGTGCTCGATCTGTAAAGGTAGAACTACACACATAACAATGGAAGTTTATCAGAAAATTTGATTGAAAAAAAGGAAAGTTCAAGTCTCTCTACTTTCGATTATCTTGCTAGTGCGGGTATATGAGGTCTTTCATTTATTTCTTTTCTTCCTCCTACCTCTCGTCTCCGTTGTAAATCTCATGCATGCAGGTATACGCCCACTCGGAGAGGGATATTATGGATCCGCCTCCAGGCGCCTCAACCGCGCTCGTGCGCGTACTGAACAGATTCCTCGAACTGCTCTCCGGGTACACCACCCTCGAAATAACGACGCCGACGATAGAGGATCAAGTCGAGTTCGGGAAACTGTTGATTAGGCACAGGCTGGGCTACACGGATCTGTTGACTCTTAGAACGATGAATCGCAACTCTGTCAAGGACATCTACAGCTCGGACACGGTCTTCGACACGGTGCTCAACATAAGGAGGATCTTTGACGAACTCTCATAAGAGGAGGGATTCAAGCGATTTATCAAGGAACTAGGATGATAGCTATAAACCTCTTAATCTCTAAAAATCGATGGTTACAAACCATATTACACTGAATTTACAATCTCATTTGGAGCCCACGTTCTTGAGAACTCGCACGCGCTTCTGGGCCGTTGCCGTGTGCACCTCAAACCTGATAAAGACAAGAAAAACCATATAATATCTCATTTTCCCAATTTCAACCCTCATTCCACTCCATTTACACCCAAAGTCCTCAAAAACCAAAGAGATTAAAAAGAAGCGTGAAGGCTCAGGCACCAATCTAAAACATTTTCACACAAAGGTAAAAATTGGGAAACCATAAAGGGTTCCCAAAGCATCTGATACGCGGCCAGAATCCTTCTAAGTGGCCACCACTTACCAAGAACATACCATCGACGCGCGAATATGACAACAGGACGCAATGGAACATTTGGTAGCCCGGGGGAGATTCGAACTCCCGTCGAGGGGTCCAAAGCCCCCCATCCTTGTCCGCTAGACGACCGGGCTCCCCAAACCATACACCCACAACCCCGCTATAAATATTATAAAAGCCC
>Ga0209636_10002395_pt1 | contig 19086 bp, 17 predicted proteins | sample DeeMarSWOR152_54_FD_187464 | JGI IMG/M metagenome (GOLD analysis project Ga0209636, IMG submission 187464) | Marine sediment microbial communities from White Oak River estuary, North Carolina - WOR-1-52-54 (SPAdes) (version 2) | ecosystem: Environmental > Aquatic > Marine > Intertidal zone >... | reverse complement strand
TGAGCTTGGGAGCGAAGGGACAGGAGGCTCCCATTTGAGGAATTGAAAATATCCAAACAGATCTGTAACTTGTGAGACATATCCCTTGGGAAATGGGGGAACTCCTCAAAACACGAAACAGACGCCGGACCAGGGATTGTCTTTTCGACGGAGGAAAAGTAAACTCCCAGGAATTCTCCAATGTTCCAGACCGGAATGTTCGATAACTGCTTAGCCAGAATCTGGCTGAATCAAGCGAGAAAAGCGAGAAACCCCATAGTCAGGGGGAAGGATTTACCGAGATTCGTGACGCGTCAGCAGAAGCTTGTCGAGGCGATCAAACAAGAGACTCGATTTCGTGGGTCGATGATCGCAGAGTAGGGAAGCTCCTTGGCGGTCTCTGAAACGTGAACCGTCCCATTGGGGAGGATACAGGAGGAAGGCTCAATGAAGACCGTCTTTAAGAATGCCAGAATCATAGATGGGAAAGGTGGTTTGGTGGAAAACGGGTTTGTGGGCATAGAGGGCAATAAGATCCTCCAGGTCGGAAAAGGGGATCCTCCAATTCCTTTGGATGGATTCGAAACGGTAAATCTTGAGGGACTCAGTATACTGCCTGGGTTTATCGACTGCCATGTCCATTTCAGGTCGGATGGGGTTGCCAATCCAAGACAGCAGGTTCTCACGGATACGGATGCTGTCACAACCCTTAGGACTGCACGAAATGCACGAAGAACCCTCGAGGCTGGAATTACAACGGTTCGGGACTGTGGGTCGAAAAACCTCATCGATTTTTCGTTCAGGCGGGCCGTCCAGGAGGGGATTTGTTTGGCCCCTCGTCTGGTCTTAAGTGGGAAAATGATCTGTATGACGGGTGGACATGGATGGCCATTTGGCCGGGAGGCGGATGGTCCTGATGAGGTCAGAAAGGCTGCAAGAGAGATACTCAAAGCAGGAGCCGACAATGTCAAGTTTATGGCTACGGGGGGAATCATGACAGAGGGAACCGAAACCGGTTCAGCTCAGTTTACCGTTGAAGAGATGCGGGCGGGTATTGAAGAGGCTCAGAAGGCCGGCAAGATAACAGCGGCTCATGCCCAGGGGGCCACCGGGATTAAGAATGCCATTCGAGCAGGCATCTCTTCCATCGAACACGGGTACTTCTTGGATGATGAAGGTATCGAATTGATGCTCGAAAGGGGGGTCTATCTTGTTGCCACTGCATCGGCAGTTCGAATTGTGATTGAAAAAGGAGTCAAACAAGGGGTTCCTGAATACGCGGTCCGCAAAGCAAAAGGGGCGCTCGAGAGCCATATCTCGACTTTCAAAAGAGCATACAAGGCAGGGGTGAAGATGGCGATGGGAACGGATGCTGGAAATCCATATAACAATCATGGTGAAAACCTTCAGGAACTGTGTCATCTCGTTGAAATGGGCCTCACCCCTATGGAAGCCGTTCAGGTTGGAACGTTAAATGGCGCAAGACTCTTGCGATTGGATCATCTCATTGGGAGCATCGAAGAAGGAAAACTGGGAGACTTAGTCGTTTTCCAGGGAAACCCTTTGGACGACGTTTCTCTCCTTTCGGACAGCAGTCAGCTGAAATGGGTCATCCAGGGAGGGGAATGTGTCATGAAACGCGATTGAAACCGCGCTCCCTTCCTCCTTTGCAGGAGTCATGAGAAGCCACGAAATAAGGGGAGATTTTCGATTATGCCACAGGTTCCGATTGAAGAGTATGATTTGAGGGTGAAAAATGCGAGAAACCTCACGGCAAATCACGGGATGGACGCCCTTTTAGTGACTGATCCCGTGAGCTACTTCTACTTCTCCGGCAACAAACCGAGTCGTCCCTCTGTGTTCATTCTCCCCCTCGAAGGGGAGGCCACGCTGATCACCTGGTCTGGACCGGAGGTGTTGTCCCGATGCTACAACAAAGCCTTTCCTTCCTGGGTCGAAGATCGAAGGTTGTACCCCGACATTCCCTTTACCACTGAAGAGCGAGTCGACTGGGGGATTAGAGGCATCCTAGAGGAGAAGAATCTGCTGGGGGGAGTCATCGCAATCGAACTAGGCCTGGACACGCGGTTGGGGATACCGGTGAATAGCTTGATGCGGTTGCAGGAGGAGATGCCAAAGGCGAGGTTTGTGGATTCCGGCCCTGTAGTATGGGGGTGCCGGATGATCAAATCGGCGTGGGAGATTGACGCGTCGAGAAAAGCCTGTGAGATCGGGGGGAGGGCGTTCAAAAGGTGTCTCGAAGGTCTCAGCATTGGCATATCGGCCGAGGAGATTCAAAGGAGAACATACCAGTATTATTTAGAGGAAGGCGCGGATCTCTTGGGTACCCCCGTTGTCGCGCTGGGTGCTACGGGCCAGGGGGGAACCTTCCAAAAAGGCGACGTTCTCTATCTAGACGGGGGTCCCTCGTATCTCGGATATAGGATGGATTTCACCCGAAGGGCAGTCTTTGGCCAGCCCGACGAAAGACAAGAATACGAGCATGAGGTCATGTGGGAAATCCTATTCGCGGTAATGGATCGGATGAAACCAGGCGTACCGGTCTCTGAAATCTTCGAGTTTGGACAGAAGGAAATCGCCAAGAGAGGCTTAAAGAGTTATTCCGATCACCCTGCCAAGCGGATTGGCCACGGGATCGGGCTTGAGAGCGAACCGCCTTCAATCAGCGCGACCGATTCCACGGTTTTGGAAGAAGGGATGATCCTGACCCCTGAGCCGAAGATCGAGAGCGTTGATGGACTTGTGAACCCGGAAGAACAGATTGTGATAACAAAAGAAGGATTTGAAAGGCTCTCGACAATTCCGGGTTGGGAATTGTGGGTCGTACAATAGGTGAGTCCAAGGAGAGATGAGAGGTTTCTGGAGTTTCCTGACTTTCGGGTGCATCATCTTTGTAACCTGTTAATTATATTGTGCTCTGTAGTTTTCGTATGTGAACACCGTTGTCCTTTCGCTCCGAAGCTCCCGAAGTGACCCTTTCGGGGTTCGCAGGTGGGGAAACCCTGCCCCTTCCCGGCTCTGAAGGCCGGGTTTTCCCCTTCCTGCTCACCCTCGAAGGGTGCCCCACTTCTCCCGCAAGTCGCTCCTTGACAACAGTGTTCACAAGAGCTCAGGAAACTCCCCGAGAATTCTCTATTGACTCGGTCTATCCTTACCGTATAATGGGTACCATCCTCTGATCTGAACGGCAAAACTCCATACACGATGAAGATCACGCAAGAGGAAAAGGCGTGGGAAAGATTGATGTCCTCGTCCTGGCTGGGAATGAGATTGAACGCCTTGGCCTAGGAATGGCGGACTGCATCAGGATTGTCGAGGAAACCCTCCGGGAGCAAGCTCAGGGAAACGTGACGGTAGCCCATACCCCTGCGCTCCATGTGGGAAAGGGCCTTTCAAAGCTTTACCTCCATGCAATGCCGGCATATGTGGGCAAACCTGAAGCCGCAGGGATCAAGTGGGTGAGCTATTTCCCCGAGAATCAAAAGGTTGGATTGCCCGACTCAACGGGCATCGTGATTTTGAATGATCCTCGGAACGGAATACCGCAGTGCATCATGGAGGGAATGCGGGTCACGTACGCGCGAACGGCCGCCCTTACAGCGGTTGCCGCGAAGTATCTGGCACGACAAGATTCGGAAACGGTTGGCATCGTGGGTGCCGGGGCTCTAGCGCGAGCAAGCGTAATTGCCTTGAAGGAAGTGTTGCCGGCAGTAAGAATTGTCAAAGCGGTCTCTCGGCGAGAATCATCACGCAAAGCGTTTTGCGATACCATGAGGAGACTCGTCGATTACGAAATCATACCGGTCACAACGGCTCAAGAGGCCGTGGAGGATGCCGACGTCATCGTTTCCGCACCGTCGGTGGTCACTGAACCTCTCATCAAGAACGAATGGTTCAAGAGGGGGGCATTGGCAACTCCCCTGAAAGGGGGATCGGAATTCGACATGGAGAGTCTGGTCTCCGCCGACAAGTTCCTCGTCGAACACTGGCCATCATTTCGCACAAAAAACGAGAATCTCGATGCCATAGGACTCAAGCTTTACGGTGAGCTGGGAGAGGTCGTCTGTGGGAAAAAACCGGGTCGGGAGACGGATGAAGAGAGAATCATCAGTATCAACGGCGGCGTGGGGACCACCGACCTCACCATCGGGATAGAGTTATATCGGCGTGCTTTAGACAGGGGAATTGGCACAAAACTGAGCCTGTTTCAGCCAACGAGAACTTAGTCTATGCGAGGAGCAGTCAAAAGACATAGAGATCTGTCCATTGACACCGAGGACTCAACTCGTCTATAACTACCAAGAGGCATCTAAGGCTGAAATCAGTCCATCGAAGCCTTAAGAAAAGGGAGGTGTGCCATGAGAAAGCTATTGGTCGTAATACTGGTATTGGGTCTAACGGTAAGCCTGCTTCCAGAGTCTGGGTGGTCTGAAGTCCGACGCATTTCCGTCGCCACTTCGGGCGTGGGGGGAACTTACTATCCCATTGGGGCGGCCATCGCAGACATCCTCAGCAAGCACATGGCGGGGATCGAGGCAACGGCGGTCACCTCAGCAGGTGCAGTGGAAAACGTCCGCCTATTGGGCAAGAAACAGGCGGACATCGCCTTCACTCTGGCTCTCCTCAATGTCAAGGCGGTCACAGGGACGGGACCCTTTAAGCAACCGGTTCAAATGCGACCCATTGCAACCCTTTATCCCAACCTCGCCCTGATGGTGACTTTAAAGGGCTCTGGCATCGAAGGGTACAGACAATTGGAAGGCAAGAGGGTCTCTGTAGGAAAGGCCGGAAGTGGCCTCGAGGGGATGTTTAGGCCCATCGCGGCCGCTGCAGGGCTGAGGGAGGGTGACAAGTACGTTAACTTCTCTCCTGTCTATCTGGCCACAGGGCCGACCGGAGATGCAATCCGGGATGGCCGAATCGATGCCGGGTACATGGGAGGAAGCCTGTTCTCTCCTTCGGTCAAGAGTTTGGCCTCTCAAAAAGAGATTTTTATCATTCCCGTGGAAGGGGATATTGCTGAGCAGATCTACCAGGAAACCAATCACACTTTAGGCAAGTACTGGGCAAAGGCCGGTTTGGGACCTGGATTCCTCAAAGATGGGTGGCAATTGGAGGCAACCCTTCAGTTGGCGGTACGTCCAGAAGAGAGCGATGAGTTTGTTTATGGAGTGCTGAGTACCGTTTTTGAGCATATAGAGGCCATGAGAAAATCCCACGCAGCAGCCCACTATATCACCTTGGAAAGGGCACCCCTCGGAGCTGGTCTGCCATTCCACCCGGGCGCGATCAAATTCTATAAGGAGAAGGGCGTCTGGAAGGACTAAAGTAGTAACATTATTCACTCTCGATTCTCTCATCCCGAGACTGCCTCCCTGGCATCTCTTCTCGCTTCGTTTGTGGCCAGTCCCAGGTATATGCCACTCAGGAGAATCGCGATTGCTCCAACGATGAACCTCAGTGTCAACGGTTCATGAAAGACCAGAATCCCTACGGTAGAGGTCATGATGAGTTCAGCCATGATGATGGTCGATCCTTCGGCTGCACGGATGAAACGGAAACCGTAGTTCATTGTCAGTTGTGCTAGAAGCCCGACGGCCGCGGAGATGAGGAGCAGCATAAACTTCGACATCGTCGGCACATGGATATTGCCAATAGCAAGTGGACCCCAGAACAGGGCTCCCACAAGACAGTGGAATCCATAGATCACCCGTGCATCATGACGGGCTCTCAGGTATCTTATGAGGACGCTGCCAGCACCAACCAGCATACCGGCTATAAGGCCGTAAAGGTGACCGACAGCGATACCCCCCTCCCAGGGGTTGAAGAGAACGGTTGTCCCGAAAAGGGCGACCCCCACACAGAGACCCCTCTTCCAGGTGATCCTCTCAGCCAAAAAGCAGGCCCCCAGGAAAAGGGCCCACATCGGATTAGTCCAGAAAAGCACCATGGTGACAGACAGGGCGCTCGTCTGGAAAGCCCGAATCATGGCGTAGAAGGCTACGGCTCCCAACACGCCTCGCAGCAGTAGGAAGAGAAACTCGTGCCTATCGCGCCAGGGCCTTTGACGGATCAATGAGGGAGACAGAATCAGAGCACCAAAGGCAAATCGCACAAAGGCAATTTCACCCGGAGCGAACGAGCCGACTAAGTACTTGTTCAGGCAATCAAAGGCAGAAAAAAACCCAGAGGCTCCAAGCATAATCAAGATGCCATTGCTCGCAAGGCCCGAAAACATGACGTACAACGCTCCTAACTCAGTGTGAGGGATACACCCAGAGGTATGGTCCGCATCGAAGATGTCTGAAACGTCTCTTCAGAACGACATCAAGGAGAAGCCCTTGGGGTATCAGACCCCTCCGCAGGCCGAACTAATTCCTGGTTGGGCAAGGAAAGCGACGTTCTGCACCCGTCTTATAGTTCGATATAGCGAACCATTGTATCAAGACCGTGTTTTTCGGCTCTCGCATTGAAGTGATTAGGGGATGCCAAGGGATGAATCTCCGTGCAACGAGGACTGGAAGATACAGCTTTTGAAAGGCCGCGTCAAATTCGCGGTGGGATTCTCTCCAAGCCCAAAGCATGGGTCCCGGCTGTTGATGGTATCGATTTCTCCGTCGGAGAGGGAGAGACCCTTGGGCTTGTGGGTGAGAGTGGATGCGGAAAATCGACGACAGGCATGGTGATCCTGTGGATCATAGAAGCGACCTCAGGAGAGGTGCGGTTCGAAGGGGAGGACATTCTAAAGATGGAGCGTGGCAAGCTCCGAAGGATCCGAATAGGATCGGGCTCCTCTCCGCCATCCCGATGCCAGACCCGAAACATCGAAAGACGCAGATACTTCTCCAAGGGGATGTACCGAGCCCCCTCGATCCGCCGGAAGGATGTCGATTTCACTCTGGATGCTTCAAAAGAATGGACGTCTGCCCGGTGGAAGAACCCCAACCAAAGATGGCAAAGCCCGATCATATGGTTGCCTGCCATTTGTTCTAGGAGGAAGTCATGAAAGTAATGGTCCGTGCTGATATCGAAGGGATTACGGGAATCGTACACCGAATCTATGCCAAAGAGGGGGAGCCAGACTGGCAACGTGCACGCCGGTTTATGACCGGAGATGTGAATGCAGCTGTGGAGGGTGCTCTAGCGGCAGGGGCGAAAGAGGTGATTGTCCTTGACAGTCACGGGTGGCGCACGAATAACATCCTGATCGAAGAACTCCACCCAGAAGCAAAACTGATTCAGGGGACCCGGTCTGTCTTGGACTCTACTTTTTCGGCAGTTCTCTGCATTGGCTTCCACGCTCGGGCAGATATCGCAGCAGGGATCCTCAGCCATACGGTTAGCAGCCGGGCAGTGGCCAGATGTATTCTGAATGGCAGACCTTTTAGCGAGTTCTTTCTCGTGGCCTCAACCGCAGGTTATTATGACGTTCCGGCCGTCCTCGTTACGGGAGATCAGGTCGTCGCAGAAGAGGCACGAGAGCTGGTTCCCGGGATTGAGACGGCGGTCGTGAAAAGGGGGTTGGGGAGAATGGCCGCCGAGCTTTTGCCACCGGCCAAAACGCAACCGATGATCCGAGAAGGGGCGGAGCGGGGACTTCGGCGGAGAGAGGAGATCCAACCTCTGAAGGTGGCTCCTCCCTATGCCCTCGAGGTGGAATTCAAAGACGTGGAGGCCGCAGAGGTGAGCGACCTTTACCCCGGGGTGAACCGGATTGATGCGCGGCGGGTGACCTATACCGGCAAGGATATCCTAGAAGTGAATAATGCATACCGGACCCTGACACTCATGGCCAATGCGGTGCTGATGAGTCCTTAGGATCGGGGGAGCGCATGACCGATTTGGAGATCCAGATCGGAAACAGGATAGAGTTGAAAACCAGGTCCTCTATCCTCGTCTCCTGAAGAAAGGGGTCCGCTTTACAGCCCATGCGGCGGTGAAAGAAATCCAGGGCAATCGGCTCATATACATGCTATACAGCGGGGAGCAGTATGTTATCGATCAGGTGGATACGGTGGTCTTGGTCTCCGGACGGGAACCCAATAATGAACTGGCCGAAGCACTGAGGGGAAAGGTTCCCGAACTGTATGAGATCGGCGACTGCTACACGCCCAGAAAGGTGAACCATGCCATCGATCATGGGTTCATGACGGCCGTCAAGATCTGACAAGATCCGGTATCAAAGGCCTGTCCTTCTATCCCCAGAGACCATTAATGCTCTTCCCTCAAACCGGTAACCCTGTTCATAGCCGTCTAGGGCGGGGCCCTGGCCTGATCCACCATCTCTTTTGACTCAGTTGTCCTTGGACTGTTTACTTACTATGTCATTCCTTCGCTTCGCTCGAGAGCCTGTCCTTAAGCGCAGCGAAGGAATGACGGACTGTCAGAGCACTGCAACTTGACTCGTCAGATAGCACAAAATGCTACTACAGGCTTGAGGGTGAAGTGATGAATCCGTTTTTTGCTTTTATTCTAAAGAGTTCTGAATCCAGGCGGTGGATTTTGGCTGGGAGATCTCCTTGACAGGATATGAGGATTGAGGTAGTGTCACTTTGGATATTGTATCCGAAAGCGCCCTGAAAAGATATTTTGATGAAGCATAAACTGATGAACTTCAGTATTTCAAAGCGGCAGCCACTGAGAGAAGAGGTATACGAGATCCTCAAGAAAGCCATCCTAAGGGGAAAGATTCGATCTGGTCAGCGCTTGATTGAAGAAGAACTAGCCTCAGCCCTTGGAACCAGCCGGACCCCCATTCGAGAGGCGATTCACAAGTTGGAAAAAGATGAGTTGGTCACCAGACTTTCCAGGGGAGGATTCGCTGTCCGCCAGCTTACTGCTGAGGACATAGAGGAGGTCCTGGGTATTCGAAGCGTTTTGGAGAGTTATGCATGTGTCCTTGCAACAACGCATATCACTTCCGAAAAGATCAGGCTCCTGGAAAAGACGATTGAGAAATCAGAGCGGTGCTTGGCAAAAGGGGATATCGATGGTCTTATTCGATACGAGATCGAATTCCACGATATTCTCTCCAAGTCGGCCAAGAGCAAAAAACTCCACAACATGATCAGCAACTTCTTGGACTATCTTTCTCAGTATTGGGTAGCCATTTTTGGAATCAGGGGCATGCCCACTATTTCGATTCGGGACCATACGGATATGCTGGAGGCCATGAAAGGCAAGAACGCGGCAGAATTCGAGAGGTTGATGAAACGCCATATTCTTCGTGGCAAGGACATTGTGATAGAGCAGATGAGAACGGGTAAACTCCGGCTCTAGATTCCTTTGGTGACGATCTCTTCGGCGGTCAGTAGGGTCGCCTATCCGTCTCTTGGGTCCATCCGTCGTTAGGCTCCCGAGAGCAGAGTGAGTTATCTCTCTGCTACCCCTAGGTATTTGGCCTTCGCTTCTTCGTTTCCCCGCAAATCTTCAGGTGCCGACTCATAGGCTATGACGCCTTTGTTTAGTATATAGGCGTAATTGGCGATCTTCAAAGCCATTGGAAGGTTTTGCTCCACCAAGAGAATAGAAAAGCCAGCCTTCCTAAGTCGGACGATAATGCGGCCGATCTCTTCAACAATCAGGGGAGCCAATCCTTCTGAAGGTTCATCCAGCAAAAGCAAGTCAGGATTTGTCATGAGGGCCCGACCAATGGCCAACATCTGCTGCTCGCCTCCACTGAGCAGATTACCCCTATAGGCGGCCCGTCCCTTTAGTATTGGAAATAGGGCATAGATTCGATCCAAAGACCAGGCTCCGGGTTTCCCCACGTCGCGTGCCGACATAGTAAGGTTTTCTCTCACGCTCAGAGATGGAAAAATGCGTCGTCCCTGGGGAACCAAACCAATGCCCATCCGAGCAATACGGTGGGGTTTGAGACCAGAGACGTCCTTTCCCTTAAAGCGGATTGCGCCACGGCTGGGAGGAGTAAAACCAATTATGGACCGAAGGGTGGTTGTTTTGCCCATCCCATTGCGCCCGAGAAGGACTCCCACAGAACCTTTCCCAACCTGCAGTGAGATGCCCTGCAGAACATGACTTTCCCCATAGTAGGTGTGGACATCAACTAGCTCCAGCATTCGACATACTCTACTCAATCCCTATGTATATTTCTCTAACCTTTGAATCGGCCTGGATTTTTCTGGGTGTTCCGTCGGCTATGATCTGTCCGTAGTGGAGCACCATAATTCGTTCAGCTACACCAAACACTAAATCCATGTCATGCGCGACGAGGAGCACGGTGATATCAAGCCCTAGGTCCCGAATCATATCGACGATCTCTTTGCTCTCGGCAGCAGATAGGCCAGTACTAGGTTCATCCAACAAGAGCATTCTCGGCTCTGAGGCCAAACTAAGAGCGATTTCCACTTTCCGTTGCTCCCCATAGGATATGGTTCGCATGGGGTCATTCCTTCTCTCCCATAAACCCATTGAATGTAGAAGATCCTCCGCCTTGGCCACTATGTTCCCGTAATCAGTGGTAGAACGAAACATACCCAAACGAGAGGGTTTAGTGCCGTGAAGAGCCAACAAAAGATTGTGGAAGACCGTGAGACCGGGGAAAAGACTGATTAGTTGAAAGGAGCGCGCCTGTCCTAGATGAGCACGGCGGTACGTGGCCATGGCAGTGATTTCTTGTCCGAAAAGAAACATTCGACCGGCTGTCGGTGACAATTGCCCGTTGAGCATGTTGAATAGGGTAGTTTTCCCCGCTCCGTTAGGTCCAATAATCGCAATCCTCTCTCCAACTTCGAGGCTAAATGAAATGTTCTGTACAGCCTGGACGCCACCGAAGTCTTTTGACAATCCTTCGACTCTCAAGGCTTCCATATTGGTATCACCTTTTTCCAAACTCTCACCAAATACGGACTAACTCCTTCTCGGAGAAACAGCATCACTATAACGAAAACGATGCCTAAGATCAGTGGCCATCGCTCAGGGGCATACAGACTGGAGAAATACTCCAAGAATATGATTATTATGGATCCGACAACAGGCCCAAAAATCACCCCAGAACCACCAATCACCGTTATGAATACCGCTAAAAAAGACGTTAACATGCCCACGAAGTTAAGAAACACGGCTCTCATCAAATGGCTATAAAGTACACCGGCTATGCCAGCGAACAGACCGGCAATAACGAAAGCAATGTATTTGTGGAGCCAAGTGTTGTACCCCAGGCTGCGCATTCGGGGTTCATCCTCGCGGATGCCTTGCAATGCATAACCAAAAGGGGAACTAGCTAATCGATATAACAGGAAAAAACATACGGCAAAGGCCAAGAAAACAAAGAAGTAAAAGTACGTTGCATTCCACGTGGTGAACCAAGGGAGTCCCAAGTCCGGAAGCGGTATACCTATCAAACCATCATGTCCACCGGTCATCGATCGCCATTTTGAGGCGGCGCTATAAACCAACAGTCCCAGGGCAAGAGTAATGAAAGAAAAATACGTTCCGGACGCTTGAAGAGCGATAAACCCAAAAGCGGCGGCAACCAACACCGTGATGAGAATCGCAATAGGTGCCGCGAGCCAAAAGCTCTCTATGCCATAGCGGGTTATTAGAATTCCGTTTGTGTAGGCTGCTACCCCAAAAAAGGCAGCATGCCCAAAGACTATGAGGCCCGTGTATCCCCAGAGAAGGTTCAGACTCATGGCAAATATCGAGAAGATCAGAACTTTGGTCAGCATACTCTGAAGATAAGTGGGCAGAAGGAGGGGCGATAATACAAACGCCAGCGCACCAGTAATATACGGAGCAGAGGAGACCAGATAGCCTATCACTGCTCGCCGGCCTGGCCCACGACTCATAGTCTCTCCATATCTTGAAGAATCCCTTTTCTTCCCAGAATGCCCGAGGGTTTGACTAGCAATGTAATCACCAAGACCGTATAGAGCGTAAATGTAGCTATATCCGGGAACAAAGCTCGACTAAAGGTATCGACTAATCCGATGAACAAAGACCCGATGAGACTCCCCAGCATAGAACCCATTCCACCAACAACAACCACAATAAAGGAGTAAAGCAAGATGTCCCAGGCAATCGAAGGGGCAACTCCTATCATTGGCAATGCAATAGCGCCAGCAAATCCGGCGGTGAATGCACCTAAGGAGAACACAGCGGTGCTTATTAGCCCATAGTTCACGCCTAGTCCCGTTGTCATCTCTCTGTCATCCATTCCGGCACGAATGATGGCACCAATCCGTGTCTTGGCCAGCAGCCACCATAGGCTGATAAACACGATCGTTCCAATGAGGATTAGTGCTAGACGATATGCAGGGAATGTATAGTTCCCAATACGGACCGAGAAAGCCAGAGAGAGAGGGGGAGAGGCTAACCTATTCTGCGGCCCAAATATCCATAGACCCAGGTTCCCCAAGATGTAGACGACACCCACAAGTAGCATTGCTTGGGCATCGAATAGGTTGTGAAGGCGGCCTAAGAATGCTTTCTCCAGCACCAAGCCGACCAGTCCAGCAATAGCCCCGGCTAGCAAAGCAGCCACCCAGAAACTGCCTCCCCCACTGAATACAAAAAAACCCACGAAGGCCCCGATCATGAACAGCGATCCGTGGGCCAGGTTCAGAATCCCCATCACGCCCAGGGTTAGAGACAGCCCTGCAGCGAGGAGAAACAAAACCATGCCAAAGCTAATCCCATTTAGCAGATTGAGCACCCAGAGGTCCATCGCTAGAAGCAACCTCTTTCCGAAGCTTTTCGGCCCTCTACACCTATTGTGAGGTCTACTCAGGGGGTATGTCTCGAGCTACCTGCTTGTACGTGTGAATGTCCTTCCAATATAGCCTGTCGCCCTCCTTAACGACCTTCAGAACGTAGATATCGCCAATTCCTATGCCTTCGGGGGTGAAGGACACCCAACCTCCGGGTGTTTCTACCCTGATGTTAAGCAGAGCATCCCTGATTCGATCGGCACTCGGGTCGCCGCCCGTCGCTTTGACCGCCTCCAGATACATTTGTACGGCCACATAATTGAATATGCCTTCATGCTTTCTGGGATATCTTCCTTCCTTCTCGGTTAAATGCCCATACTTTTTTAACCACCGGTCAATAAACGCTTTCATAGGTGGAATGTCAATCCCGCACGTCACCGGGGCAGTAGCGATCATTCCTATAGCGCGGTCACCTACCATAGGTAGATCCATCTCGTTGAGAGTTGGATTACCAAACATGACCAGAGGCATTTTACGGCCAGCGTCAAAGTACTGGCTGGTGAAGCGAAGAGCATTGAAAGGTACAAACCACATGAGGACGACATCAGCTTTCTTCATAACCGATACGTTTGGCACGTAATCCACCGTCCCGAGAGGTGTCCTTTGTCTCTGGACAAGTTTTCCTCCCCGCCGCCGGAAGGCCTCTATTGCAATTGTTCCGATCTCGACTATTTGGTCGAAGTCATCATGTATGACGTTAATTGACCTGGCTCCCATTTCCTCAAAAACATAGCGGCCAATAGGGTAGCTCTCCCAAGCAGTCGTGCCCATCGGATTGAAAGCATATTTGCCACCGCTCAGTATGACTTCCCGACTATGCTGGCAATTGAAGATATAGGGAATTCCGGCTTCCTTTGCGTAAACTGCCACTCCCGGCGAACAGGATCCCATCACCGGTCCCATAAGGACATCCACCTTATCCTTTTCAACCAGTTTTCTCGCTTTTTCCAAAGAAACACTCGGATCGGTCGCACTGTCTTCTGCTACAAGTTCTATTGATCTGCCAGCGATCTTTCCACCAGCATCGTCTATAGCGAGTCGGACACCGTGTTCCTCCCATGGTCCCATTGCACCATAACCGGTCTGGGTCAGAAGAAACCCTATTCTTATTGGCTTGGACGTTGCCGCTGCTTCAACGTGAGTCGCCATCAACGGTGCTGACAATATCAGAACCAAACACACGCAAGCGAAAACTACCAATGATCCTATGCTCCTCATTATTGAACCCTCCTTGTTGTTGGAATGCGATGATACTTCCTGACTTCTCTTCCACATGACCGCTCTTTACTCTCTGGTACTCACCTCCTTTCCGCGAGGGAGCAATCTCGGTAGCCAGATATCTTTATACGACACACGGATCAACTCCCTCGATGTTTTAGATCGGGGTCACTAAGTAATGACCGCTAAAAGGCCTGTTCACTTCCTGAGCTGTGCATTCAAGTCACCGAGGAATGGCATCCGGCAATATCCTAGGGTTTTCGCTGAGATATGTGGTAACGACATATTCAATTGCTGAATGATGGATCGACTGTGTGCAATGCGCTTATCTCTTTCAAAACAATTGGCTACGGCTAAAGCTTCCATTCCAGCCTACCTAGGCCATCTATGGATGATGTCATAGAAAGGGGGGTCATCTCGATGAACCACATTGCAGTCGAGCAAGGTTCCACAGCTTGGGCAGAAAAACTCCCACATGAAATAGAGGCCGCTGTCTCTCCGAAGCGGTCCACTCTTGACCGGAGAGGCCTTGCGTCTTAACACATTATCTTTCCAATGGACATTTGAAGGACATATGCTTTCGCCACACCACGTGCACTGAACAAAGGCGTCCTCCCCTGACCCTGATACCTGGAGATACTCATTCACTCGCATGCCGGTCGGTGGGATATCGGAACGCTTTGTTGGATCGACTTTTGGTTGTTTGCCCCCCAGCCTTTCCCTCCTTAGGGTCAATCGCTGTTTGTGGGTCGCCTCAACATCCACTCTCTTATTTTGGCGATCTATGACCACACCATAGATATCTCGCGCTGGACCGCCGGTAACTAGCCCCAGCAATACGTCCTTTAATACTAGGTCCGGGTCTCTATCTAAGGGATCGCCGTAGCCACCACCACCAACACCCCGCATATACATTATGTCATCGCCTGCGATCTCTGTGTTACCAAAGGAAATACGATCCTCCTTGAGTCCCTTGGTAGAAACAAGATTATGAGGGAACTGTGAAGCATTGCTCTTCCTAAACTGAATATAATCTGAATTACACCCTGGGTACCCCCCGAAAAGACCGCTACCTGCGGGGAAGCTAACGCCTCGACCGGGAAAGCAAACAAGGTTGAAACTATTCCTGGGGCTGTCGTGATGGGCAAAGGCCCATTCATCAACCACACCGCCCCTGTACTTCCCCGGACCGCCAGAGTCCGGTACAACTCGCTTATATAAATAGTAAAATGGAAAGTAGACTTCATTGGTTTCGATATTCGGAACTCTGGATGTGTCACAGGCTGAATCGCCACCATTGTCCACACCATCTTTGAATGCACGTGCTCCTCCAGCTGCCGAAAACCCCTCAGAGCCCCATCCTTGGACATATTGTCCCCGATGGTCCAACCCACTAACTGTGGCGGCAACGTCGGTTCCCTTCCACACAGCCGTCACCCAGTTCTTGTACTTCTCTGATGCGCCCAGCATTTTCGAAACTGCTAGCGTTGCCGTGGTTTCTATGAGGGCCAAGATTCCGACGGTATTGGTATTGGTAGGCGCCGGACGTTCAGCATTAACCATTGTTCCCTCGGGAGCAACTAACTTGACAACCTTAGTAATCCCCTCGTTCCAAGGTAGGTCGGGACACAATATAGGAAATACCGCCCCAAAAAGACTTCCAAAAGTCGACCAATAAGCACAATTGAAACCAATGGGAAGTTGTGCATGGGTCCCGGTAAAATCGAAAGTTAGGGTATCCTTTTCTTTTATCAAGCCAAGCTCTAAGGGATATGCATTCTCGCCCAAGGCCCCATGGTAGTCAAGGTACTGCCTTACTCTGAATATGCCGTCCGGGAGCTCTAGGAGTCGTTCCCGAAGGAGCTTCTCTGAGTTTTCTACCATCTGTTCGCCGACCGCATTGACTGTGTCAAAGCCATAATCACTATAGATTTTGATCAGACGGTCTTTAACCACCATACATGCTGCCATTAGGGACTTTAAGTCCAACGCTACCATCCCCGGATCTCTGACCATGTTTAAGAAAGTCTCAAAGACATCCTTCTTAAGTTTCCCTCTTTCGACCAGCTTAAGCCCCTTGGTTGAAAACCCCTCCTGGTAGCACTCGGTGGCTTCGGGACAAAACCCACCAGGGTCCATAGCACCCACATCAGTCAGATGAACATAGCAGGTTACGAATCCGACAAGCTTGCTTTCAAGGTGACAGGGCACAACCATAAATGCGTCAGACGTGTGAGGGACGCCCAAGGACGGATCATTAACAAAGTATATGTCATCCTCAAAAATCCCGGGATCATCTGAGAAATTGTCTATGAGATGTTTCACGACATGGCCTGCACCCGGTACGACAGCCACGTAGCCTGCTCCCGCATCAAGCAGGTCCCCTTTCGCTGTGAAAAGCGACACCATATAGTCGTGTGCCTCAGCAGTGACAGGGGTACCCGACACCATTTCCAGGGCAACACTTCCCTCCTCGACTGCTGTGGCAAGCTTATGCCTAATGATTTCTGACGTGAAGGGCTCCACCTCTTTTTTCACCATGAATGACCCCCATCTCATCAATCAAGGTTTTTTTCAATTTCGTTCTGCCATTTCAACACAACATTTCTGTACGGGTCAACCACTGCCTTTTGACCGGGATTCACGACTATGGTTGTGATCGGAGTCCAAATGATGGACGGACCCTCCAACTCATTCCCAGGAAGCAGCTTTTCAAAGTCATAGCCCTTTGCGTCTCTTACACCTTTTGCCGTATCAAAGTATGCTTTTCTCGTTTCCACAAATGCACCTTCCGGATTACTATCTATACGTTCTTGTGCCTTTACCTCCGGTTTCCCAAGGATTCCAATGGCTCTCACTCTGAAACTAACGATCTCCATTCCGGCTTCCTTAAACGCTGACCCCTTGCCATACCTCTCCTCATACATCTTTTCGTAGATATCATATGTGTGTTCCAGATCACCCTTCTTCACAGATTCTCCAGCTTCAACCGGGACAGTAACCACATGTATCTGGCGTCTGTAGCGCATGTCGATAGCTCGATGAATCGCTATGTCTTTATCCTCGAACCCTTCCATTTCGAGTTGTCCCTTCGTTTTTTCTATAAGCCCTTTGAAAGCAGCATTAACTGCATCTGGGTCGGTAGGCACCCACATAGGACGGTCCAATTGGTCTTCATGCACAATATCGGCACTGACCAAGCCAAATGCACCTTGAACCGATGCGGTATACGGGATTATGACCTTCTTCACACCGAGTTCTTGAGCTACTGCCCCTAAGTGCATGCCCGCAGTACCTCCATAGGAGAATAGCACGTACCCCCTGGGGTCAAGGCCCTTCTCAACAGTCATCTTGTGGAGCATGTCATAGATCAGGCTGTTAGTAAGTCTGTACACCGAACTTGCAGCCTCCATAACATCCAGGCTTAGTGGATCGCCCACTTTCGATTTGAAGACTCGGAAGGCAGCCTCGCTGTCTAGCTTAGCGCGACCCTCTAGGAATAACTGTGAGTTGAGATATCCCAGAAGGAGATCCACATCTGTAACAGTCGGTTCCTCCGCGCCGAAGCCATAGCATACGGGGCCGGGACGTGCACCCGCACTTCTGGGCCCAACCTGAGGCATATTCGTTCGGGAATCAACAGATACTATGCTTCCACCAGCAAGCCCTATGGAAACAATATCCATCTTTGGGAGTACATAGTGATAGCGAAAAACCGTCTGTTCCCTCTGATATTCAATCAAGCCTTCCCTGATGACACCGGTCTTGAACGTTGTCCCCCCCATGTCCACTGCTATGATGTCATCAAACCCCAAAACGGATCCCAACGATTTGCTTCCCACCAGGCCGCTGACCGGTCCAGATTCGACCATGCCCACGGGTCGCGTAGAAGCCTCTTCCCTTCTAAGCAAACCACCGTAGGCTTGCATTACTAGCAATACGCCGCCAAACCCATTCTCCTTCAGAGCGGCTCCTAGGTTACTAAGGTATCTAGAGACCAAAGGACCGAGCCCTATGTTCAATGCCGTAGTTGATGTCCTCTCATATTCGCCGAGGGTGGGAGCGAGATCGTGGGAAGCGGTAAAAAACAATTCTGGATACTCCCTCTGGACTAGATCCTTAACCACATCTTCATTCTCTGGGTTTTGGAAAGACCACAGGAAGCTTACGCCGATAGCTTCTGCCCCTTTTCCGACGAGTTGTTGAGCGGCTCTCTCGATCTCGCCCTCGTCGGCTTTCACGATTACCTGCCCCTTGTAATCTGTCCTCTCTCTTATGCCCTGTACCATCGAGATAGGGACGAGCGGTGGGGGTTTATCCGTCCTGATTGGGTTTTTCATTTCTTCCTTGGTGAGGCCAGCTGTTCGCCCATGAGCTCCCCGCGTCATAAACAGGATTTCTTCAAATCCTTTTGTGAGTAGTAGTCCTCCCCTGGCGAGTGTACCGTCTACGACTGCATTCTCAGCAACCGTCGTGCTGTGTAGGAACAGTCGCGTATTCTCAAGAAGCGCAGGCAGGTCCAAACCGAGTTTCTCAGCCCCGATTTGGACCGAATCTATTACACCCTTAGTGAAATCAGGAGGCGTTGAAAGTGCCTTACTTACTGTTAGTTTTCCTGTTTCGTCCATCACCACGCAATCGGTACATGTACCCCCTGTATCGACCCCAACCAGGTATTTCATCCGTGCTGCTCTCCTTTCTGACCTATGAGGAACTCCTCCACTCAATTAGCAACTAGCACTTGGTACCAACGACCACACGCTTCGGCACTGGTGTTGGATTGGTTGACCATCCCTCGAAGAGACCTCTCCTCTTTAGACAGAAGAGTGTCTCTGCGTCCTCGAGCCCTTCGCCCGGTTGGGTTGTTGGATCTCATGAAAGCACGGCTGAGCCAGCCGTCCTCTCTCTATTTCAATGGAGATAGGCCTGCCCTCGATTCTGCCGTCCAGCAAGCAGCCGCATTAGTGATTATTCGGGGGATTTCTTCTCTTCTCATACCCGATTGAAGATGGCGAGCTAACCCTTTTGCTGAGTCCAACCCACACGTCCCATCTCAAGAGTAACCGCTCTTTATTGCTTTCGGGACGGCTGTCGTCCTGTTCATTCGGGCGGCACGTCTCGCACGATTTGACTATAG
>Ga0209636_10002394_pt1 | contig 19087 bp, 24 predicted proteins | sample DeeMarSWOR152_54_FD_187464 | JGI IMG/M metagenome (GOLD analysis project Ga0209636, IMG submission 187464) | Marine sediment microbial communities from White Oak River estuary, North Carolina - WOR-1-52-54 (SPAdes) (version 2) | ecosystem: Environmental > Aquatic > Marine > Intertidal zone >... | reverse complement strand
CCCGTACCGGTTATAGGCTTGGTGAGCCGTTACCTCGCCAGCAACCTGATCGGCCGCGGCCCCATCCTTTGGCGACGTTGAAAAGCATGGTTCCAACGTCTTTTGGGTGAAGAACCATTCCAGGCCTCTTCGCCTATCGGAGATTAGCCCCAGTTTCCCGGGGTTGGTTCTGTCCAAAGGGTAGGTTAGCCACGTGTTACTGAGCCGTATGCTACGCCTCTACCATGGCTTGGAGGCGTTCAACTTGCATGTCTTAGTCCTATCCCGATAGCAGTAGGGTCCGGCAGGATCAACCGGATTTGTGATTTTTTGGCTGAGTACAGCCTTTTTTTGGCCTACGCTGGAATTGTGGGTAAGCGCCAAGCCCATTTCTGACCTAAATTGGGTGCTTAGGTCATCATGTTTGTCCCCGTAACTGGAGGTCAATGCGTCCTTCATCCAAGGGCGCGTGTTTGCGCCTTAATGCGTCGGGTTGACGCCGCCGCCGGAAAGCTACGGGGCGTATAATCCAATACGTTGATGGCGATGAATGAATTGTCGCCAAATTATACTAGAGGCAAAGTTAAAAGATATAAACATTTACCCTAGTTTTTCTAGACAGACAAGTCAAAAACATAAAGCTTTAAGAAACCTTTCAGAGTGAAATTTTGGATGGCGGCTTGAATGAGAAGAGTTTATGTAGATTATGCAGCAACTACTCCTGTTGACCCTCGAGTTTTTGAAGCGATGAAACCTTATTTTATGGAAGATTTTGGAAATGCCTCTTCTGTAAACACGAGTGGCGTTAAGGCACGAAAGGCAATTGAAGAATCAAGAGAAAAGATTGCACGTTTCATGAACGCAAAAGCAGAAGAACTTGTTTTTATGGGAAGCGCTACTGAAGCAAACAATCTTGCGCTTAAGGGTTACGCGTTTAAGCATGGGAAAGCTGAAACGCACATTGCGGTTTCCACGGTGGAGCATGATTGCGTGCTTAATTCGGCTAAATGGCTGAAGCAACAAGGATTCAAAGTCACCTTTATTCCTGTTGACAAGTATGGCATAATTAAGATGGATGCATTAGAAAATGCCATAAACAAAGGCACAACGCTTGTTTCAATAATCCATGGCAACAACGAAATCGGCACAATTGAACCCATAAAAGAAATCGGAAACCTCTGCAGAAAAAACAACATCATCTTTCACACAGACGCAGCACAAAGCTTCGGAAAAACCCCAATAGACGTGAGAGAATTAAATATTGATTTGATGACGATTAACGCGCACAAGCTTTATGGACCAAAAGGCATAGGCGCACTATTCATAAGGGAAGGTATAGAAATTGAGCCTTTGCTACACGGCGGTGGACACGAGTTCGGCTTAAGGTCAAGCACAGAAAACGTGCCAGGCATAGTAGGCTTCGCCAAAGCAGTAGAACTACGCAAAGAAGAGATGAAGCCCGAAGCAGAAAGGCTCACCAAGCTAAGAGACAAACTGATTAAAGGCACATTAGAAATCGAAGACTCCTACCTCAACGGACACCCGACGCAGAGGCTTCCGAACAACGCCAACTTCCGCTTCAGCTACATAGAAGGCGAAGCCATCGTCCTCGGCTTGGATATAGAAGGCATAGAAGCCTCGAGCGGCTCAGCATGCGCATCTAAGACAGAATTGCCTAGTCACGTGCTGTTAGCTATTGGACTTAAGCCAGAAGAAGCCCGCGGAAGCCTAAGAATCTCACTCGGAAAACACAACACACCCGAAGACATCGGCTACATCCTTGAAGTACTGTCAAAAGTCATATACAAACTACGCGAAATGTCACCACTAACAAAAAAGTGACAGACAAAAAGCAAATTTCACGAGAAAAACAGGTGCGAATTACGGAGATCACTTCGACACTCCTATTGGTTGCTCTTCTCATTTTCTGGATATATTTAGGATATCTCAAAGCTGCTGGCGTGGAGGTATCCGAATGGTTCTTTTTCAGTTCTACTATCGTGATTGCTATTATCGGTTTTTTTATTAGCCTTACCCTTAATGAGGCACTCGCGAAGGTGTACGGTGGCGAGTTCAAGGTTAAGCGGCTGGTCTTTCGCTGGACTTTGATAGCGTCATATTTCTCCCTTATCTACGGCGTTTCTCTTCTTCTTTCGATACTTCTCCCTTGGGTGACGACATTCTGGCAGTTCTTCGTTGGTACTTTAGCTGCTACGGCTATCTTTCTAACCATAGTTCTGAAGGCAAGACGCCTTTTTGGCAGATTGGATCAAGGTAAATGGTGATTTTTGTTGAGCAGTAAACTTATAATCTTTCCCTACCTTTTCAATATCCTCTCAAGGTGAAAAGATAATGGGCTTTAAGGCTGTGCATTTTACTAAAGTCAAACAAGAAGACCCAGGTGAACCATGCGTCAAAGTAAGATGGTTGATTAAAAAGGAAGATGGCGCGCCTAATTTTGCCATGCGCTATTTCGAATTGCAGCGCGGCGCCAAATCACCCCACCACCAACACGACTGGGAACACGAAGTCTTCATACTAGACGGCCAATGCAACGTTTTCTGCGACGGACAAGAAAAAACAGTAACCTCCGGCTATGTGGTCTTCATCCCACCAAACGCCGTGCACCACTTCGAAAACATCGGCGAAAGCACACTGCGCTTCCTCTGTCTTGTACCACACAAAAAATGACCCAAACCTCAAGAACATAAATAATTTTCTCGCCTTCACTCGTCATATTTGCAGCATATTTAGATCGTATAATGAACCGTGTCTAGAGAAGTGTGCACACACAAGAAAGGGAGTAATCGCTCTAAACGAATTCAGCCTTCCCAGCATCTCTGCCAATTAGCTTCGATGACTGAAGCATCTTGAATATTTATTGTTCTATCTAAATTAAAGTCTACATGAGGATTATAGTTTTCTTCCCCTTGTTGTGATAACCATGCTAATCCTAATAATGAAGCATCTTTAACGTTGACTATTCCATCGTGATCACAATCACCAGAAACAAACGGATTCATCAACGGAAAATTATCCTGATTACTCTCATCGATAACATGCGGATTGTCCCCAATACCGTCCCCATCTAAATCCATACTAGTATAATTACTCCAATAATTCCCCTCGACACCGTTATCCCAAACCAAACCCTGCATCGTGTAAGAAGTCAGAGCCTGCTTATTGTTGTTGACAATATTGTTATGGAAAAAACTTGTATACGTACAAAAAATATACACATCGATACCCAGCGAATTGCCAATTATATCGTTCTCAAAAATGGTATTATTATTAGACTTCTCAACATGAAAGCCCTCAATATTGCCCTCTATCCTGTTGCCGAAAAAGAGGTTGAAATCGCAAAAACTTCTAACAAAAATACCCTCATTGTTGTCCACTATATTATTATTACAAACAATGTTATAGGAAGACCAGCTAATAAAAACGCCATAACCGTTTCCTGTCACATTATTTCCAGAAACCGTAACGTTCGAAGATACTTCAAGCCTAATGCCTATTGTCGGATTGTCAGCTATATTATTTTCCAGAATAGTATTATTGGGCGACCACCAAAGCCAAACCCCATATGCTCGGTTCGTCATGTTGTTTTCGCAGACAAGGTTATATGACGAATGGCGAAGGACGACTCCGAAAGAAAAATTATGAATATTTGTTTTCCGAACTGTCACGTTGTTTACTTGTGTTAGATTGAATCCACATCCACTTCCAGTGCCTTGAAGCTTGTATCCGTTTCCGTCAATAATTATGTTACTTCTTTCCACCACTATGGGGGCATTAACATCATCTGTAAAAGTGTAGGTTACATTACCAACATTCAAAATAGGCACCTCTGAAGGCTCAACACTCCCATTCGCCCGGATATAAATAGTTTCAAGTTGTGCCTTAACAGGCAAAACATTAAACACCGAAACCAGACCGCAAAATAAAACAAACAACAACACAATGCAAAAAACAACTTTCTTGACGAACTTCAACCTTGACACACAATAAAACAATGAAAACGACAAGATATAAACCTGAGTGCAAAAGAAACTTTTGAAAGAGCACTTATTTCACAACACCATGTGTACATGATGCTTTTTTGAATTTTAAAGAAAAATTTTTCCCCAAAAGAACTGCTTGTACACAACAGAGGCTCGAAAGAAGAAAAATAACGAATATTTTTTAGGCTGCTCGTGTTATGGTAAAATAATACCAACGGAGCACTAGTGGATGTTTGATCAAGAAAAAATTGAAGAAATCATTAAAGAAAAGAAAAGATGGGAACAAACCACTCTACCTCGATGGGTCAAAACACGTCCCGAACGCCAAATAGAATTCTACAACACCTCGCAAATCAAGATTGACCGAATTTACACACCAGAAGACGTAAAAAACATGGATTATCTACAGGATCTAGGATTCCCAAGCGAATATCCATTCACACGCGGCGTACACGCAACAATGTACCGTGGCAGGCTCTGGACAATGCGACAATTTTCAGGTTTCGGCACCGCAGAACAAACCAATCAACGTTTCAAATATCTTCTAAACGAAGGCGAAACTGGGCTAAGCATAGCCTTCGATTACCCCACAATAACAGGCTACGATTCTGACCATCCAAAAGCTTGCGGCGAAGTCGGTAGATGCGGCGTCGCTGTAGCCTCACTAAAGGACTTCGAAATTCTCTTTGACGGAATCCCACTTGACAAAGTCACAACTAGCATGACCATAAACGGTCCCGCAGCAGTACTCTTAGCAATGTACGTCGCTATCGGCGACAAGCAAGGCGTATCAAGAACAATGCTAGGAGGAACGACACAAAACGATATGCTCAAAGAATTCTTCGCCCAAAAACTCTGCATATTCCCACCAAAACCATCCGTAAAACTCGTCACAGATATAATTGAGTACAGCACAAGAAACCTGCCACGGTGGAACCCCATTAGCATAAGTGGCTACCACATCCGTGAAGCAGGCGCTAACGCAGTGCAAGAACTTGCCTTCACCTTATATGACGGAATTGCTTACGTAGAATCAACCTTAGAAAGAGGATTAAACGTCGACGAATTCGCTCCACGCTTTTCATTCTTCTTCGCTTCGCACAATGACTTGTTTGAGGAAATCGCCAAATTCCGTGCGGCGCGTAGGTTGTGGGCAAAAATTATGAAAGAAAGATTTCACGCCAAAAAACCTAGATCAATGTGGATGCGCATGCACGTGCAAACTTCGGGATGCACACTAACCGCTCAGCAGCCGCTAAACAATATTATTCGAGTAACGATTCAATCTCTTGCTGCAGTTTTAGGCGGAACACAGTCCTTGCATACAAACTCTTTTGACGAAGCATTATGCTTACCTTCAGAGGAAGCGGTGCGCTTAGCCTTGCGAATACAGCAGATAATTGCCCATGAAAGTGGTGTGGCGAACACTATTGACCCTATTGCAGGTTCCTATTATGTGGAAGCCTTAACAAATGAAATGGAAGAAAAATCTACGGAATACATTGAAAAAATCGACAACATGGGCGGCGTTTACACAGCAATCGAGAAAGGATTCCTCCAAAAAGAAATTGCTGACAGTGCTTTCAAATATCAGCAAGAAATTGATTGCTGTAAGAGGAAGCTCGTGGGAGTTAACGACTACGCAATTGCAAATGAGTGCAGAACTATTCCTTTGCTGCGTGTTACTCCAAAGGTTGAAGAGGAACAGGTTGCAAGGTTACAAAAGGTGCGAAGAGGACGTGACAATGCTATGGTGAAAAAGATTCTTGCTCAACTTCATGATGATGCGGATAAGGATAGAAACCTGATGCCGACGATTATTGAAGCAATGAAAGCCTATGCGACACTTGGTGAAATCTGCGATGTGCTAAGAGGCGTGTATGGCGAATATAAAGAATTAATAGTAATATAAAGGAGGAATAGGTATGAGTCAAGAACATAAAATTCGCGTTTTGGTTGCGAAGCCGGGACTGGATAGCCATGATAGAGGCGCAAAAATTGTAGCACGTGCCTTGAGAGACGCTGGGATGGAAGTAATTTACACTGGGCTAAGACAGACGCCTGAGCAAATTGTTGAAACCGCGCTCCAAGAAGACGTTGAGGTGATTGGCTTAAGCATACTTTCGGGTGCGCATATGACGCTGTTTCCACGAATTATGGAACTTCTCAAAGAAAAAGAGCTGAATGATGTTATGGTGTTTGCTGGCGGAATTATACCTGAAGAGGACATCCCAGAATTGAAGAAGCTTGGCATAAAGGAAATTTTTGGACCTGGTACTCCGACAGAGACATTGGTTAAGTTTGTTAGGAAGAATTTGCCAAAAAGAATCTAATCAAGAAGATTGATATCTTTGGTTTTAGTGGAAGAAATTGTTCAAGGCGTGCTTGAAGGAGATCGACGTTGTATCGCTCGGGCTATTACGTTGATTGAGAATGAAATTCCTGAGGCGCGTCAGATTATTTCTTTGCTTTATCCTCGCACCGGGAGGGCTCATGTGGTTGGTGTGACTGGGCCTGGTGGTTGTGGTAAGAGTACTTTGGTTGAGAAATTAGTTAGGGAGCTTAGGCGGCAGGGTAAAACCGTTGGGGTTGTTGCCGTGGATCCCACGAGCCCATTTACTGGTGGCGCCTTTCTTGGTGATAGAATTCGTATGCAGGAGCACAGTACGGATGAGGGTGTTTTTATTAGGAGCATGGCAACGCGCAACAGTCCAGGTGGACTTGCGAGGGCGACGAAGGATGCTGTTCATGTTTTGGATGCTGCTAGTAAGGATGTGGTTGTTGTGGAAACGGTTGGCGCTGGGCAGTCGGAGGTTGAGATTGTTAAGGTTGCGGATACGGTTGTGGTTGTGTTGGCGCCAGGTTTGGGGGATGAGATTCAGGCGATCAAGGCTGGGCTTATGGAGATTGGGGATGTTTTTGTGGTGAATAAGGCGGATAGGGAGAATGCTGACAAGGCGGTGGTTGATATACGTGCGATGTTTGAAACAAACAGTGGAGAACAGGTGTGGAAGCCGCCTATCATTAAAACGATTGCTATAAGTGGCGAGGGTGTTGGTGAGTTGCTGAAGAGGATTGAGGAGCATAGAGGATTTTTGGAAGGTGGTGTTTTTGCGTCGAAGCGTCGGGAGAGGGTTGAGGTTGAGTTGTTGGAAGCGCTTATTCAAAAGATTTCGAAGGTTGTGTTGGGTGATTTGAAGCAGAAAGGCGAATTGGATGAGATTTTGGAGAAGGTTGTGGCTCGCGAGATGGATCCTTATTCTGCTGCAGAGAAAGTTCTTGCGCAGAAATTGAGAAAGATTGGGCGCAGTTAGGGTTTTTTGGTGTGTGAAGGGTTGAGGGAGCGTTTGGAAAAGGGTTTGGTGCAGGTTTATACGGGTGATGGGAAGGGTAAAACTTCTGCGGCTTTTGGTGTTGTGTTGCGTGCTGTTGGAAGGGGTTTTAGGGTTTTTGTGGTTCAGTTTATCAAGGGCGGTTTTGATTATGGCGAGTTGTATTCTGTGAAGCATCTTCCTAATATAGAATTGAGGGCTTTTGGGCGTGGGGAATTTGTTACTCAGGTGCCTCCTGATGAAAAAGATGTAAAGCTTGCTGGGGAGGCGTTTGCGTTGGCTGAGAAGGTTGTGAAGAGTGGCGAGTGGGATTTTGTTGTTTTGGATGAGGTTAATGTGGCTGTTCATTTGGGTTTGTTGGATGTGAAGGATGTTGTTAGGCTTGTTAAGGAGAAGCCTGCGCATGTGGAGTTGGTTTTGACTGGGCGTTATGCGCCGCGAGAGGTTGTTGAGGTTGCGGATTTAGTTACGGAGATGAAGGAAGTTAAGCATCCTTTTAGGCAGGGAGTAAAACCGAGAAAAGGCGTAGAGTTTTAGAAGCGATTTTTTTTCTCCGTGTGTGCGCGCACGCCTCTCTAGACCTCGTTCACTATATGAGCCTAATAGGCTCCAAATATTAACCAAATATACACAGAGAGAACTTGCGGTTCTTTTTTAGAGGAGGAAGAAGTTGGTGCTTATTTGATTATTTAACTATTAATACTGGGCAGGGTGCTTCGTCGGCTACTCTATCGCTGACGCTTCCTAGAAAGAATTCTTTGACGCCGCCGAGTCCTCGGCTTCCCATGACTATTATGTCGAAGTTTCCTTCTTTGGCTGTTTCAACTATCTTGTCCGCCGGTCGTCCTTCTGCAAGTTTGGTGGAGATTTTTATGTTTGGTTTGATGTTTTTGGCTTTTTGAATAGCATCTGATAGTAGTTTTTCGTGGCGGGTTTTTCGTTCTTTCGAGTATGCGTCTATTGTTTGGGGAGGAACGGACGGTAAACCTGTAGTGGGGTATAGAACAGCGGGCACATTAACAGGTGGGATGACGCTTAACAATACTATGCTTGCAGAATATTTCTCGGCAAGGTCGAGCGCAAAACCTAAAGCTTTGTCTGCATGTTCAGAACCATCAAGTGGGACTAATATTTTTTTAAAAAAATTTGGCTCTCCAACAAACCGTGTGTTAGACCTTTTCAACATAATCTGCGACATTACAAGACCTCAACCATCTATTTTAAAGCAAAACATATTTTATTTTTTCTCATTATTTGACATTCAGGTTTAATCGAAGAATGTCTACCAGCACATACAGACACTCTTCAAATAAACAAGGTCAAAACAAAAATTCTCAATCTTTAACTTGTCAGAAATGATGGCGCCACAAGTTAGGTCTAAATATGCGTTTAAATTTAACGCGAAATCATGCCATGGCTATTGGTATTGATCCTAAGTGAAAATTTTTGCGGAAAATAGATGATAGGAACTGAACCGACGACGATTGCCAAGTAACAGTGCTTGATCGTTCCTACGGATTTCACAATGACACGCGTATTCTATATAAGTCCCAAGTTGCGTAATGCGTGAAAGATTATGACAAGGTAGAATGTTAAAGTTATACTGAGGTGTAGGAATCTATTTCGATGAGGCGGATATATTCTTCCTTTTAATAATTTAAATCTGTGGAGAAACCCTGTTGAAACAAGTATAAGCATGGCAATGTATAATATTACTCCAGTTCCCAAATCTGGATAGAATCGTGGCGGTCTGCTCATCTGTTGAGCAAAGTGAACGGATATAAGCATAAAGGAAACAAGGTTTCCGAAAATATGAGCATTAAGCATTGCTTTAAGTCTTTTTGGGTAACGCCGCTTTAGGATGTAATATGCAGGTGTAAAAAACGCAATGAAAAGGGTTCCTAACACACCAAGCCAATGACCAAAACGGAGTGGCCCTACAAAAAAACTTACGTTAAGCCAATCGAAGTAGACCGCAACCAATAGAAAGATTGCTACGAGAATTATCATTGACGCAAACCAGAAGTTTAGGTCTTTGTGAGAGTTCATATAACTCAATTAGCAATTTGTATATTAATATTCTTTTATTTTGAGAAACTGTCGGAAAATAATAATTAATCCTTTAAACATGGTATATTGTGATTGGAAAAAAGCCGTATGGTGAATTATGAAAGCGCCGGGAGTGAGATTTGAACTCTAGATATTCTACGGAAATCCGAAAAATCTCCTCTGCCCACCTATTTTTTTCTTTTGACAATTAGAATCTGCAGCATTGGAAAAATGAAATGAAGGTACTACAGTTTGGCGGAACGCTGGGCTAGTGCCGATATCTCCAGAAATAGTCTATTTATGGCGTGACTTCCACGTTATACCATGTACTTCGCAGATATAAATGGATAAAGGATTGGTTTTTTAGAAATTTCTTCTTGAAAGGAACTGCTTAATACGCTAGCGTTTCCTTTTCAGCTGTTTTCTGTAGGTTAGTATGATTAGATAGTCTTTCTGAAATATCGTAGGCAGTCGCAAAGTGCATAGTGCCAAATTGCTTCAATCAAGAAAAACACTGCGAGAACTCAAAATATCACGGACCACCACTCTGAGGAATAGAACGACCAGAGGAGAACCGAGATTATACTCGCAATCAACTGCACTGAACCAAGCAATTCTAGCCTCATGGTTTCCTTCATATTTGCATCACCTCTTCGACTTTTCTTATCCACTAATTAATATAGGAAACGGTGAAAAAGGCTGAAGAATGAAACCTATATGAAGTTTCGTGTAATAGGTAGTTAGCCACCATTTCAGAGTGGAGGATAAAAATATGGAACGAGAGGCAAAAGACAATATTCTGATGTTTATTATCGGAGTGGTCTTTTTTCTGAATATTATTGTCATCAATTTGTTTCCTTCAATCATCGAAGAATTGGTAACTGTAGGATATGCAATACTCGGCGCGTTATTTTTTGTTCTATCCGTATTTACGCTTCGCAGAAAAGGTACAAGTAATATCGTTGACAGTGGAATTTATGGCATTGTTCGGCATCCAATGTATTTAGGTGCAATGATCATGTTCTTTTCTCACATTTTCTTTGGTCAAAATTGGATAGTTGCAATTAGCACAATCGTGGGTATTGTTTGCTGCTACCTAATTATTCTATCTGGAGACGAAAAAAATATTGAGAAATTTGGCGATGATTACAAACGCTATATACAAAAGGTGCCAAGAGTGAATCTTTTGTTGGGACTCATACGCTTACTACGTAAGAAAAGAGAAGACAAAGTTGATGATAAGAATTAGAAGAAGTTAGGTCTGCTTCAGTTTTATGAGTTGTGGAAGAAGCTCCGATCAAATCCAAAACGACTCGCACCAAAATTTTAGATAGTTGACAATAGTAACTATAGGAGGAAAACCATGTCTCTTGTACCAGAATTTGAGTTAGGCTTATGGAATGCTTGGATTCTTGTAATTCCTATGCTAATCATCTTCTTCTTTGATGTAAAAGTGACAGCTGCTAGGGAATCAGGAGATTTTCAGCTAACTAGAAAGGAGAAAATAATCATGAATGCCATTTTCTTACCTCTGATAGTTTCTTTCGTTTATGCCGTTTTCTTACCTCTACAACTTGGTACAACATGGCTATACAGTGGTCTACTTATCTACCTGTTTGGGATAGTTTTCACCATTGTTGCACTTCTGAATTTCGCTACTACTCCTAAGGACAAGGTCATCACTAAGGGTCTTTATCGTTTTTCAAGAAACCCCATGTATGTGGGTATGCTTCTAATGCAAATCGGTTTGGGAATAGCTTGCTCTTCTTGGTTGTATCTTCTCTTAACAGTGGTGCTGATAATTCTGCTCAACGCTGTCTTGTCATCTGAAGAACATTATTGCCTTTACAGGTATGGAGGTGACTATCGAAAATACATGAATATCACTCCCAGATGGATAGGAATACCGAAATCAGAGAAAAGAGATTAGCATCTGCTCGTTCAAGTTCTTACGATTATTTAACGAAAAACGCTAAAAAATAGGAATTTTTGGTCGATTTTAGGTGGCGCCGGGAGTGGGATTTGAACCCACGCGACCCAAAAGGGTCACAGGCTGTACAGCGCTTCTCTAGCGTCTCCAGGCCTGCTCCCTACCTGGCTAGGAGACCCCGGCACATCACTCTTAATATTTGGCTGTAGGGTTTTAACTTTTTGAAACAAGCACCCGGTAGCCACTTTTCCTCGCAAACACTTCAACGTTTCCAAACGTTTCCCTCATTTTTTGAAAAAGCCGTTTTCCACCAATCTTGGAGCGCACTACTATTTGAAAAACTCCGTTACTCGTCAAATGTGTTGGCGCCTGCTCAATTATAGGTAAGATGATTTTCATGCCAGCGCTTAACGGCGGATTAGAAAGAATCACGTCAAAACGCATATCGCCGACTGGTTCGTAAAGAAATCCGCACCGAAACTTTACATTTGACGCGCTGTTTCTTTTTGCATTTTTCCTCGCAAGCCGCACCGCCCGCTCGTTAACGTCTATCATGACAACATTCAAACGTGGATTTAAAACAGCAGCGACAACTCCAACTGCACCATAACCACATCCCAAATCCAAAGCAAGTCCTTCCTCTGGAAGAATCATCGACTCGATAAGAAGACGAGTTCCCAAATCAATACGCTTCTTAGAAAAAACTCCAGAGGCCGTTAGAAACTCGAAAAACCTTCCTCGCAAATGAACACGAATCAACCCATAACGCTGCTTAGAAACAGGACGCCGAGAAAAATAATGATTAACACGCGACTTCCGAGAACCTGACGCCATCTTTATTCACTACGCCACATTTTAGGATAAGTGTCCCTCGGCATAAGCACACGCTTCGTCTCCGCAACCAGCCCATGCTCCATAGACAAAATCTCCGCTGTCGCCGCCAAAGCCTTTCCCAACACCACAGCCTCGCCCTTCTGCGTAAAAACAGCAACAGCACTACCACTTTTTATCTCAGCATCTAAAGAGAGAACACCAGGCGCCGCCAAATGCGCACCATGACAAAGCGCGTTAACAGCAGAATCCCGAATGTAAACCTTCGGAAGTAACGCCAAAGCCATTTCCATAGGAAAAATGAATCTGCGAAGCACATCTTCATTCTGTTTCTCCTTCCACAAGTCGAAAAAGTAGGAAACATCGTAAAGACTAACCAAGCCATTGTCTTCTGTGAAAGGACCAGCTCTTGTTCTGCGAAGTTCCTGCATATGCGCGCCACAACCCAAAGCTTCACCAATATCAAAGCATAGTTTGCGAATGTAGGTCCCGCCTTCACAGCCCACCTTAAAAAGAACATTTTTCCCTTCCATCTCAAGAAAATCCAGATAATAGATTTTCCGTGTCCGCAACCTCCGTTTCACCGACGCCCGCAACGGTGGCCTTTGATAGATCGGCCCTTGAAACTCATCTAGTACTGTTTTGACACGGTCTTCAGAGACTTCACTGTGCAATCGCATAATGCATACGTATTCCTTACCGCTTAACAGTAACGCCTGAACTACTTTGGTGGCCTCTTCCAATGCGACCGGCAACACACCAGTCACTTTAGGATTTCCTTAGGCTAAGCGCTATTCTTCTTACATCTAGCCTTCTAAGGTCCCGCCGTGACCGGCATGTCCAAGGCTTAAGATACGTTTAACCCAAGCACTAACCTCATGACTTGACGGCCCAGCAGGCTTATCCAAGTTTATCACGCCAAACCTCACATAATCCTGAACTGGTCTGTCTTCAGGCTTGTGCCCATAACGAGGGTCAGTGTCCTCCTCGGCTTTAACCACCAATCTGTGTTCTTTGTCCCATGGTGCAGTTAATCTTGGCATCGGTAATTCTCCTACAGAATGCTGAATATACTCGGAAGCTAAAAAAGAGTTAGGCTACACACGGGTTTGTGTAATGAGAAAGAATTATTTTAGCGAAAATTTAACGGGCTTTTCCATCTCTTCAAGTTTGCCAGCTGTCTTCAATGCTTCAACAATTTCTTCGTCGGAGGCGCCACGGTTGATTTCGATTTTTTCTGGAGTAGGTTCTATGTGGTTAACGTTGGCTTTTCTTCGCTTTACCTTGTTCACGCTTTGGGGTCCAGTTATTAGCACGAAGTTTTTGTCGATTACGTCCACGATCACACATCTTTTTCCTGCTTCGCGACCAGAAATTTTGACGCACATTCTTCCAACTTCAATTGCTGTCAATGCGAATACCTCTTGACTTTTGAAAAAGAGTACGCCCTCTCATATATAATTTCATTGGTTAAGCGTAGCATTTCTTAAGTAAAAGACGGTCTACAACAACCGATACCGTGTGAAATACCTCATCCGCGTCCAGTTTATCCGTGTCTAAGATCAAGTCGAAAGGAGAAAAATCTTCCCCTAAACGAAAGCCATAAAGCTTTCTGTAAATATTCTTGGTCGTCTCTTCTTTTTCCTCTAAAACTTTTAGGGCTTTTTTTAAATTTATGCGATCTCTTCTAGCTAAACGTTCCACTCTAATTTCCTTAGAAGCTTCGATCCAAATTTTGAAGCCGCTATCAAAAAGCCACGGCATGGTCCAACTATCTAAAACAACGTTCCCCTGTTTTGCACGTTCCAAAAGCTTCTGGTCGACTTTTTTGTCAAAGTTAGGGTCACGTAGTCTTTTTTGGAGAAATTTTAAGCCTTCTTGGGATTCCCACCAGCCACGATTTAAGGGTTTATATCCGGCTTCGATTGCAAGGGCTTTTAGGGCATTGCCTCCTGAGTAAAGCTCTAGTCCATATTTTTCAGCAATTCTTCTAGCAACTGTGCTTTTTCCACTCGCTGTCATTCCACAAACACAGATAACGACGTTTTTTTGTTGTTTTTTCTCCTTTTTGGAACATGCGACCAAAGGGTTTCAACCCGCTATGCTCTAAGTTGTGGAGGCTCTTACGGTTTGTTTTATCAGCTCTCGTAAACAGTTGTGGCAGAGTTGCCCACTATAAGGGCGTCCGGTTTTTTGCTGGGTCAGAGGGAGTTTTCTCTGTTTTGAAGGTGACAAACATGGTATTCCAAAGAACGGTTGTCCACAGCGAGGGCAATGAGAGCCTTTAATTTTCTTCTTCTTATAATGAATTGTTGAGCGACTTCCAGGTAAACGGACATGAACACGTTTTTTGGCTCTTGTTCTCAACGAAGGTTTAGGCATTATTATTCAGGTGCTCCCATGCCTACGCCAAGTAAATGAGAGAATACTGTTCCAAAAGCAAAAGAGCATAGTAAATACCAATAGAAAACAGGGATTCCCCCGAAACCAGGGAAGAAGGCAACCGCTACCTGCATTCCTTCAGCATCTACGTATAACCCGTTTAACCACATCCAGAAGAGAAAGAATGGAACTATGAAAATCAGTGTCACCTTGAATTGTTGCATAAACATTTTTGATTGAATCTGCATTACTTGTTTTTGTTTTCGCGTAGCTTTTTCCAGAAGTTTTTTGTCGCCACTTTTTCTCGCCTTATTGAACTCTTCTTGCCATTCGGAGATTTGTTTTTTCCATGAAGCAAGTTGTTCGCGATTTGTGAGAAGACGATTCGCTAGAGAAGTGACGAATGTAAGAAGCAGAGCGAGCAATAAAACAAAAATGGTTGAATTGGGAATTTGGGGTTCCATAAGCCACAAGATTATTTCGCCTCTAATTATTGCCTTGTCTATTTTCAACTTGTTTACATTTCAGATTCTTAACTGTTTTCATAGAAAAGGCGCCCTTATCCTCCAAGAACACGACGAAAGGCTGGAAACATCTCTGCAGCACGTTCTTGTATCAACAGCTGATAATATTGATAGATTATGCCCACTGAAAGCAGAATACCCATTCCGCCGCCGAAGACACCAAAAAAGTCGCCGAACGACGCGATCAGGCCCACAATTATTCCTCCTAGAATGGTGACTGGTGGAATGTAACGTTTCAAAAGCAGTTCTATTGGTTTACTGGACCGTCTATAGCCTGGAACATGCATGCCAGAATCGACGAGTTGCTTTGCTACTGAAGTTGGGCCCAGACCGCCCACTTCGAGCCATGTAAGAGAAAAGACAACGCAGAAACTTACCATTAGCGCTGCAAACACACCTGCCCGAATAGGGTCAGCCTGTACTTCATAGAGGCTCCTAGGTCCGAGCACATAATACACGAGCCCGCCAACTGGCTGAGGTTGCCCTTGCTCATTTGTTGCAAATTGTCCAAGAATATCAAGCCAAGGATTTGCACCTGGGACTGGTGTTCCGTTCATGCTCCAGAATAGTTGAGAGAAGAAGTACACGTTGGCGAAAAGCGCAGAAGTGAAGATTACTGGAAGATTGGAAACATAGAGAAGTTTTATCGGATATCTGCTACGGAATCCTCTGTAGCCTGCGTGCGATATCGGAAGCTCAACTCTAACTCCTTCTGCATAAATAACTATGAAAAAAATAGCAAGCGTTGCGATGAAACCTACAATTCCCGGGTAGCCACCTGGCCGAATAAGCAAAGCAGCAACATCACCGCCAGCCATCAACCGCTGTGTAAGAGCGACAAAAATGCCTACGCTTTCGCCGGGTCCGGCAGGAACTAAAGAGAACATGTCCAAGAAAATCTTCTGGGCCACTCCACCTAAAATGAAAAGACTAATGCCACTGCCAAAGCCCCAACCTTTTTGAACCATTTCATCCAGCATCATAACTATCACGCCTGCGGCTAAGAGTTCGAGGAAAATTATGATTGAGGTAGTTGGGCTTAGGCTTCCGTAAACTCCGCCAATTAGATAGGCAGATGCTTGAACGCCAGTTAACACTATCGAGAAGAATTTGCTAGCACCTGTGAACAAGCCTCTATCTTCGGGGTTACTCATATCCAGTTCTATCATTCCAGAACCGCCTAGAAGCTGTAGAATGATGCCTGCAGTTACAATAGGACCTATGCCGAGTTCCATAAGCGTGCCCCTGTTTGAAGCAAAGATTACTCTGAGATATGTGAGTTCCCAGCCTTGTCCTTGTCCAACTTGGTATAATGGTACTTCAGCCATGACAAGATAAAGGGCAAGCGCCAGTAAAGTCCAGAAAATTTTTTCGTTAAAACCAACTTTGCGTTCGGGCGCCCTAATTTCTGGCATGAAACGTGAAATCGGTTTGAATATCCTAAGGAATCTTCCTGCCATGTATCTTTTCCTTCTACCCAACACACTACTTATTGAGATTGCAGTTTTTTCGCACTAATTAACTTTTTACAGCTTCTCCTGATTCGGTCAATATTTGACCACCAGCCCCTTCTATTTTTTTCGCTGCAGATGAAGAGTGGGCTGAAATTTTCACCAGCATTGGTTTGGTTACTTTGCCGGTTCCCAATAGTTTGGTGTATCCAAGTTTTTTTAGATCTAAAAGGGTTTTTCCTTCTTTTTGTTCCAGCTGGTTTTGTTCTTCAAGCTTCTCCGCAAGCATGCCTAGTTCTCCGACGTTAATTACGTTGGTTTTGCGTTGTAGACTTTGAACAGAGCGAAATCCCTTTTTTCCCCAATAGTCAGGTTCGTATCTTAAGACATAAGTCCATAAATGTTTATGTCTGCCAGCTTTTCTTTCGCCTTTTTGCGAGGTTTTGCGGTGTTGTCCTACTCTACCGTAGCCACAGGTTCTAGAACCGCGAAGTTTTCTGCTTTTTCTGAGTTTACGAGGCATAGGGTTTTCCCTTCATACGATTCTCCAGATTAATGGATGATGATACATAAATTCTTTCTGCAACATCTAATAGTCGGATAATGAATACTTATTCACATCAAAAGAATTTCTACGGGTTTTCTTCAACCGAACTTCTAATACTCCATTTTTGTATCTTTTTCGTACCGAATTTTTCAGAATTTTTGCGGGTAAAAACAATTCTCTATGATATTTTCGTTCCGGAGTGTCTACTGAGATTGTCAAACTGGACTCGGTTACATCGAGTTTTATGTCTTCTTTTTCGATTCCCGGCAATTCAGCTATAATTACAATTTCTTTCCGGTCTTCCATAACGTCCACAAGTGGCTCTCTCTCCTCTTGAAACCTTGAGCCTTGCGTAGTAGATTGAAGCGTCCCGAATTTACGCACACGCGGTTTTCCATCAGGTCCAAGAGACACAGAAAAGCCAAAAACGTAAGGATTAGAAAAACTCCTTCTTCCTTGTCCTGTAGAAGAATCCGCGAAAGTGGCGTTCATCATCTCATCTATCATCTTTTCAAGTTTGTCGAATTCTTCAAAGAACTCGTCCCAGTGTGAACGTTTTTTTCGTTTCCACCATTTTTCACTCAATTTCATTCATCCTTTCATGAGTCCCAGATTTTTAGGGATTGATGCAACAATCTGTTTAGTTATTAAAACATTCTTGTTATAAGGTCGTTTACGGCTTCACCGCGGTATCCTGTAACACCGCCTACAGTATAGCTTTTTTTCACTTGTCCTTTGTAGCCCTTCGAAGGTGGGTGAAGACGGAATACGGGTTTTATGTCTTGAAGATTTTTGTATTCAACTTCCCCCTTGTGAAGGACTTCTACCAAATCATTCAATGATTTGTAGCCAATTTTTTGCGCATATTCATCAGTCAGTTTCTTATCACCGATTAGTCGTCCCTTTTCTTTCAAAAGAAGCATAAGGATTTCTTTTGAAATCTCACCCCAAGTCACGAAATGTTGCGCTTTTTTCAGCATACCAATGTAAGCTGGTCTATCGTCGATTAGTGTTGCATGACAGTTTCGGCAAATATGAAGCATGTCGAGTGTTTTTCTAACGTCTGGTGAAGCGTCTCCTAGTCCACGCACTCGAATTACTGCTAAGCATTTTCGTTTTTCCGACATTTACCTCACCCAGTCCCGAGGTGTAACAAGACTGTAAGACTTTTTGAGACCGTCAAAAACTGCGCATGCAAAGGAAGGAATTGTTCGCGTGGCGCCGAAGCTTTTCGTCCAACAATCCTTCACTCCGGCAAGACTGAGAATAACTTTGGCAACCTCGCCTGCGACTAAGCCGAGACCGCGAGGACCAGGCACCATTACTACTCTGACGCCGCCACATTTACCCTCAACTTGGAAAGGCAGCGAATGCGGTTTTCCGCAACCGCATTCCCAGCTTCCGCATCCTCGACGAACTAGAGTGATATTAAGCCGTGCGTTTGCTGCAGCTTTTTCAATCGCTGTACGTACCTGGTTAGCCTTTCCTCCACCCAATCCAATGTAACCATCTCGATTACCAACAGCGACTATTGCCTTAAAGCGAGATTTCTCGCCAGCATCAGTTTGTTTTTGTACAAGATTTATGTTGATAACTTCTTCATGCAAGTCTGGTAACAAAGTATCTACGATTTCTGGTTCGCGAATTTTCAGTCCTTCCATAAAAATTTCTTCAATAGAAGTTATGCGTCCTTCTTGAATCATTTTTCCTATACGTGTTCTAGGAACCCAACTTTCGCCTCTTTCGCTTGTTCCTCTTGCGTATCTCATTTTTCCGTCTTCTCCTTGCTTTTCTTTTTCCTAGTTTTTTTGGTTGTTTTTGGTTTTGTTTTGGCTTTTCGTTTTGCTCTTGGTTTTGGCTTTGCTTTTGGTTTAGCTTCGATTTCTTTTTTCTTTTCTTCTGGAGGTTTGAGTGATTCATTAATTTTTTCTTTCACTTGCGAGAAGTGTTCTGGAAGCTGTTCTGGAGGAAGTTTTGCCTTTAAATATTGGGAGAATTGTTTTTGATAGGCTTCTTGTTCATTAGAGGATAGGTTTTTTGCGTACTCTACTATGTGTT
>Ga0209636_10002393_pt1 | contig 19090 bp, 14 predicted proteins | sample DeeMarSWOR152_54_FD_187464 | JGI IMG/M metagenome (GOLD analysis project Ga0209636, IMG submission 187464) | Marine sediment microbial communities from White Oak River estuary, North Carolina - WOR-1-52-54 (SPAdes) (version 2) | ecosystem: Environmental > Aquatic > Marine > Intertidal zone >... | reverse complement strand
TAGGAGGATTTGGTCATGCAGTTTCTAAGAAGACTTTTGAGGGATGAAAAAGGGGCATCCTTGATAGTGGTGGCCGTAGCTATAGTGGTGATCTTTGGCTTTGCGGTGTTGGCCATAGATCTCTCTTTGATCCAGTTAGCCAAGGTCCAACTTCAAAATGCGGCAGATGCCGCCGCTTTGGCGGGAGCACTTATTCTCTTCACAAGTAACGGCAACCAAGCTGCTGCCGCCGACGAGGCGATAAGAGTTGCCGGACTTAACGTAGCAGTTCAGGATACCCAGCGTTCGGTGGTTATAACCGCAGATGACGTCACCTTTCCTGGCTCAGACAGAATAACGGTCATCACTCACCGCACGCCAGACAAGGGTGATCCGGTATCGATCTATTTTTTAAAAGTTTTGAATCCATTGCTCGAGAACCAGGGAGAGGTCCAAGCAAAAGCAACCGCAGCGGTTTCATTAGTCTGCGGCACCGATTGTCTGAGGCCTTTTTGTCCCCCGGACAGATGGGACGATGCTGATAACGACAGCATCTGGGACCCGGCTGACGAATATAATGACTTGAATTTTAACGGTCTCTGGGATCCAGGAGAACCCCTCACTGAAGATCACGACGGAGATGGAGTTTGGGATCCAGAGGAGTTTTATGATCCGGTGCTAACCGGCTATAAGGCGCCAGATGATATCGGAGTTCAGGTAACTTTAAAACTGAGGAACTCTAATAAATCGCCCAAAATGTGTTTTTATTACGCAGTACGTTTCGGTCCAGAAGGCAGTGACACTATATACACCGGTGCAGATGTTTATCAGGAATGGATATGTCCTGAATGCGAGCCCTTTGTGATAAGGATAGGGGATCGGCTCCACATGGAGCCCGGCAATATGGTGGGTCCTACAGTTCAAGGACTCGAGTGTTTGATTGGTCTGGATCCAACGGCAGAATGGGATCCGGTCACCGGCACGGTCATAAATTCTGCCCACCCCACCAGCCCCCGGATAATAAAAGTAGCTGCTTTTGACCCGACCCTGGGAGTACAGGATTGTCATGGAGTAGACTGTGTGACCGTAGCCAAGATTATGGTTCTTTTTGTCGAGGAACACTTTGGGGATGATGTGGTGGGGCGATTCATGAAAACGGTTGCTGAAGGCGTACCTGACCCTGATTGCCCAGGAGGCTTTCTGTTCACAGTTAGACTGGTGGAATAAAAAGAAAAAAACTGCTAAGGAAGAGTAAATGGCTGAGAAACTTTCGGCAATGGTGGTTGATGCTGATAAGGCTGTGCGAAAAAAGCTAAGGAATCAGCTCGAGCAGATGGATAATGTCCAGCTCGCTTCTATGGCTCAGGATATGGATGAAGGCATAAGGGTGATCAAGAAATCAAAGCCCGACATTTTGATTTTAGAGCTTCCCGAAGACTCTGGTAAGACTTTGGAATGGATCGAACGAATAAAGCTTGAGTTGCCAAACACAGCTGTATTTGTAAGCTCGGCAGTCAAAACTCCGGAGTTAATCATCTTTGCCATGAGAGCCGGCGCTCAGGAGTTCCTGAGTCGGCCGATAGACTCGGATGAATTGAAAAAGGCTGTACAGAAAGTTCGTGCAGCAAAAGAACAGGTAAGGACTCAGACCCCTAAGAGAGGCAGAATAATTGCAGTGTTCAATAAGAAGGGTGGTTTAGGGGTCACAACCGTGGCGGTCAACCTGGGAGTAGCCCTTTCGCAGGCTACCAAGGAGAAAACAGCTCTTGTTGATTTGGACCTGCAGCTTGGCGATGTCACCAGTTTCCTGAATCTTTCTCCGGATTATAGTATAATTGATGCCTTCAATGAAAGTGGTGGGGTGGATACGGTTAAGCTTCAGAGTTGCATGACACGTCACGAATCGGGTGTTTTCGTCCTATCGGAGCCAAAAAATCCGGCTGAGTCGGAGAATGTCAGTTCCTCTCAGATAAATCAGATCCTGCGACACCTGAGGTCAATGTTTTCTTACGTGATCCTCGATACTCCCCACACCTTCGATTCCAGGACATTGGAGGCATTTGAACTTTCCGATAATATAATAGTGGTGGTGGTGCCTAACATCTCTTCTGTCCGGGCAACAAAGAAAACCTTGGGTGTATTCAGGGACTTAGGCTACGTTCGGGATAAGGTAAGAGTGATAGTCAACCGCTCAAGCAAAAAAGACCCGATAAAAGTTGACAAGATCGAAGAGGCTCTCCACTATCCAATTACCTGGGTTATTCCGAATAACTACCCGGTGGTGATAGACGCAATAAACTCGGGGGTTCCTCTGGTCAACCATAAAGGAGACTCCAATGTGGCCAGAAGTATCTTGGATTTGACTAATGATATTCCTGAATGGAGCCGAAGTTTGTATGTGGAGATAGGAGAAAAAGATTAGTTACAAAAGAAGGAGATGGGGATGAATTTCAGACAGCGGTTTAGTGGCAGTAAAAAACCGAATGTAAAACCGGCTGACAAAGACAACCCGGCAAGCGTTCAGCTGAGACGAGACAGCTTTCAAGAGCTAAAAATACGTCTGCACAAAAAACTGATCGACAGATTGGATTTTTCGGTCCTGACCACCTTGGATCGGAGTGTGCTTCGTGATCAAATAAAGGAGGTGTTGGAAAAACTGCTTTTGGAGGAAGAGCTTTTCTTGAGTCCGGAGAACAAGGAACGTTTGATCACCGAGATACAGAGCGAGACTTTAGGTTTAGGACCGATTGAGCAGTACATGCATGACCCGGATATTTCTGATGTTCTGGTTAACACTTACAATCAGGTATATATCGAAAGGCACGGAAAACTGGAGTTGACCGATACTAAGTTTAAGGATGACAATCATCTTATGCAGATCATAGACCGGATCGTATCCCAGGTAGGACGGAGGATAGACGAGTCTTCTCCAATGGTGGACGCAAGACTCCTTGATGGTTCCCGAGTTAATGCCATAATCCCCCCTTTGGCTTTAGATGGGCCAAGTCTATCCATCCGCAGGTTCCGGGTGAATGTGCTGAGCATGGACGATCTCCTGGAGAACAAATCGCTCACTCCTCCTATTGTGGAGCTTTTAAAGGGCGCGGTAAAGGCACGGCTCAACGTTGTAATCTCCGGTGGAACTGGGGCCGGAAAGACCACCCTTTTGAATATTCTCTCCGCCTATATCCCTGCGGAAGAAAGAATAGTGACCATTGAGGATTCAGCTGAGCTTCAGCTCCAGCAGCCCCACACAGTCAGATTGGAGACAAGACCACCTAATATCGAGGGTATGGGAACCATTACCCAGAGGGATTTGGTTAGGAACTCATTGAGAATGAGACCGGACCGAATAATAATCGGCGAGGTGAGAGGTCCGGAGATATATGATATGCTTCAGGCAATGAACACCGGGCACGACGGCTCTTTGACCACCATTCATGCCAACAGCACCCGGGATGTTCTTTTGAGACTGGAGACTTTGATGCTTTTGTCCGGAATCGATATACCGGAGAGGGGAATTCGGGAGCTAATTAGCTCCGCCATCAATGTGATCATACAGATTACCCGATACGCCGATGGCACCCGTAAAATCTCCAGTATATCCGAGATCGTGGGGATGGAGGTGGAGACCATCACCATGCAGGAGATCTTCCGCTTTGAGAAGACCGGTGTGGGAAAAGAGGGTCAGATCCTGGGTAACTATCGCCCCACCGGTATTCGCCCTAAATTTATGGATAGACTTTTAAGGTCGGGTGTGCGTTTACCAGTAGAACTTTTCAGCCCCTAAGAGGTGAGAATTCTATGCTCTACCATATAGCTTTCGCGGTTTTTTCCGCAGCTTTCTTAAGTGCAGTGGCGGTCTATCTGGTACTAAGTGAGAAGGTGGGAATGCGGAATAGAAGGGTCAGAAGGAGGCTGGAGTTCTTAGCTTCCGAGACTGCCACGGAGGAAGAAATTGTCTACCCCCTCTTGCGGGATGACAAACTGAGCGAGATTCCCGCCATGAATCGCCTCCTCTCCAAGTTCAGATTTTCCCAGAATCTTCAGCGTCTTCTGGATCAGGCAGGGGTTCCTGCAAAAGCAGGGGCTTTGGTCTTGGGCATGTTGTCCCTCGGAGGATTGGTGTTTCTTCTGGTGGAGAATTTTTTGAACAATCTGCTTTTTGCTTTTGTGGCTGCACCTATAGCGGGAAGCCTACCCTATATTTATGTGCGGAGAAAAAGGACGAAAAGAAGAGAGGAGTTTGAATCTCTTTTGCCCGAGGCCATAGAGTTGATGACTAACGCTCTGAAGTCTGGATTTTCCCTGGAATCGTCCCTGACCATGGTGGCAAGGGAGATTCCCGATCCGCTCGGAATAGAGTTCGCGGTTGCTTCTGAGGAACAGAACCTGGGCGTGGGCCTTTCGGAGGCTTTGTCCAATATGGAAAAAAGAGTGCAGAGCGAGGATCTTGGTCTTTTCGTAACCGCGCTTTTAATTCAAAAGAAAACCGGAGGCAACTTAGCTGAGATTCTGGAGAAAATCGGAAACACCATAAGGGAGAGATTCACGTTAAGAAGGGAGGTAAAGATATTCACTGCCCACGGAAGGCTCTCTGGGTTTACTTTGGTTTTGCTTCCTATCCTTATGGCAGTCATCATCTTCATACTCAATCCAGAATATCTGAAGGTCCTCCTGACGGAAAGGATGGGGAACTATCTTTTGGGCGCAGCCGTCATTATGCAAATCGTTGGGATATGGGTAATAAGTCGAATAGTCAACATTCGAATTTAGGATGATGCCATGATTGTATATCTTATCATCGCTTTTGTTTTCATCGCATTCTTCCTGATCTTCTTTGGAATTTTGTCGCTCCTCTCCAGAAGAAAAGACCCGATCGAGCTTCGTCTCAAAGAGCTTGGTGGAGGAAAAGAAGGAGAAGCGGAAGAGGAGAAAACAATCCTTCCTCTTAAGGGTGCTGGAGACCTATTGGGATTAGGCTCCGGGCAAACCAGAGGCACTAGGATCTGGCTGGCTCAAGCCGGATACCGCAGACTTCAAAGTGTCTCCAATTACTATGGGGCCAGGCTTTTTGGCGCTCTGTTCTTAGGTATCCTGAGCATTTTATTGACTCTGTATTTCCATCTCGAGCCTCCCCTGATCCTTTTGCTTGTCTTTGTCGGGATTCTGATCGGAAGCTACATCCCCAAGCTCTGGGTAATTCTAAGGATCGGCCGAAGAAGAGATGAGATCAGGCGGTCTGTTCCCGGTGTGTTGGACCTGATAGTGGTCTGCGTCGAGGCAGGATTAAGCCTGAATGCGGCTATTCAAAAGATCACAGAAGAAACCAAGAATACCTATAGGGCCCTAAGCGAGGAGCTGCACCTGGTAAACCAAGAGATCCTGATTGGGAAAACCAGAGCAGAGGCTCTACGTAACTTAGCCCGAAGAACCGGTGTTGACGAGCTCAGGTCTTTGGCAGTAATGCTGATCCAAGCAGATAAATTGGGAACCAGCATTGCCAGTTCCTTGAGAGTTCTGGCTGACTCTCTGAGAGTCAAACGCCGGCAGAGGGCCGAAGAGGCGGCCCATAAGACATCTTTTAAGCTGGTTTTCCCCTTGGTCTTATTGATTTTTCCAGAATTGTTAGTAATACTTGTGGGCCCAGCGATAATTAACCTTGTCAAGGCGCTTGCACAGATGGCAGGATAAAAATGGATAAGGAGGTGAGTTAGAATGTCAACGGAAGTTATCCTGATAATAGTAGCAGTTGTGCTCGGCATACTATATTTTCTCAAGAGAAGTGCCCGCCTCAGGAAGCAGGCCAAGAAGGATCTGTGAGAATTCTTCTGGAGGAGAAGCAAGCGATACCTTAAGCACTGACCACTGAAAAGCTATCCTTGCCTACTAAGGGAGAAACTTTCTCTGCTTCTTCCGAACCGGTTATTCTACATGTGATTAACTCTGCATTTCCAGGAGAAACCGGTGCATCCGTGGTTAGGAGCAGAAATCTCGGACCAGGATAGATAAAACCTCAACTTGCGACAGTAGAACGGTGGTCTATTTCTTCGTCCTTAATTGGGTTGAGGCATAACCGCGACTGCTGTCCAGGTCTGACCTGCTTTAATAAGCTGCAGGTCTAAGAGCCTGTCGAAAAGTTTCAGCCATTTCTGTAGACAATAAAAGATTCTAAAATCGTCCAAGAACCGCCCCATTGGCTATGCCCACGTCCAATTGATAATCTCTTCAATTTCTTCGGCGACCGGGGAAGAAGTCAAGCATTCTCTGATTAAGAAGTTGCGAAACTCGTCTTACAGCCTAAGTTTTTTTCAGATTGGGCAGGTAAGCACCCTAAAGGGGTTACACAATCATGAAGAAATCACGCTAAATCATGTGATTGAATTTGTTCTTTTTGCTCTTCAAAAGAGCAGCACAGGAGGTGCAGAAATTTTTGGATTTAAAATCAATCTCTTCTGCGTAAGTATATGAATGCATCACGCACTCGGGGTCACGACAGTGAATCAAACCAAAAGTATGTCCCAACTCGTGAATTGCTTCCTTCTCCAAACGTTCTTTGAGTCGCTCCGGATTTTTAGGCAATCCATATAGCTCGTCCCTTAAACGATAGCTGGAAACCACCGCCACCTGACCTTCTACTTGAGCCTCACCAAAGACGAAGGTTAAGACCGGAACGTATAAATCCACCTCAGTAACCCCAATGATCTTGCAACTTTCCTCCGGGGTCAATTTCAAAAGCCGAGATAAAATCCAAGAGGAGTTGAATTGATTCCGAACCGGATCATATCCTTCGTCTAAGGGAAGAGTTCTTTGCAAAATAGAGACCGGAAGTTTAAAAACTTCGGAGAGGGTGGAAGAGAGATCCACTAACAAGGCGTTATCTTGAAAACGGAGTGGGAGTATGTATAGGATCACGTCTATTTTCGTAAACCATATTTTTCAATCTTGTGATAAAGGGTAGCTCTGTCAATTCCTAGGATTTCTGCAGAGCGGGTTATATTCCATCCCATCTGGTCCAAGATGCTTTTTATGTGAACCCTTTCAACCGACTCCAAGCTTTGGTCCTCGGGAACGGCTTTTGAGGAAGGAGGGATGGGAAGGTCTTCCACCGTAATGGCAGAGCCTTTGGCTACAACCACAGCCCTTTCGATGGCATTCCTCATCTCGCGTACATTGCCCGGCCAAGGATATGCTTTTAACTGCTCCATGGCTTCTGAAGAAAACCCAGTTACTGGTTTGTTTATACCGGCAGCCAACTTCTTGAGAAAGTAATTGCATAAAAGCGGTATATCAGAGCGTCTTTCCCTTAAAGGCGGAATGGAGATAGAGAAGACATTCAGCCGATAATAAAGATCCTCTCGGAATTTTCCCTCTTTAACAGCCAGCTCCAAATCGCGGTTGGTGGCACATATCAGACGAAAATCAACCGTGATGATCTCATCTCCACCCACCCGGGTGAACTGTTTGGTTTCGATCACACGCAAAAGGTCGGTCTGGGATTTTGGATCGATGTTTCCCACTTCGTCCAAAAAGATGGTCCCTCCATTGGCCATCTCAAATTTTCCTTTGCGCCGATACTGGGCGCCGGTGAAAGCACCCTTTTCGTGTCCGAAGAACTCGCTTTCGGTTAGCCCCTCAGTCAACCCCCCACAGTTCACGGTAATAATCGGAAAGAATCGCCTGGGACTGTTGGAGTGGATTGCTCGGGCGATGAGTTCCTTCCCGGTCCCGCTTTCGCCTTTTATCATTACGGTCGTGTCTGTAGGCGCCACGGTTTTTATCAGATCGAATACCTTCAACATGGCTGGACTCTCCCCAATGATCTGATCTATTTCGTAAAGCTCCTGAATTTGTTCCCTAAGCTGAATGTTCTCAGAAGCAAGACGCCTCTGCTTGATCACATTAGAAACCAGGTGGGAAAGGTAGTCTGGATCGACGGGCTTGGTCACATAGTCGTAGGCTCCTTCCTTAAGGGATTTAACCGCCGTATCCACGGAAGCGTAAGCTGTTATCATAATAATGGTGGCATTGGGATCGACGCTTTTGATTCTGTGTTGTAACTCCATTCCATCCATGCCCGGTAGTTTAATATCCAGGAAAATGATGTCGAATTTTCCCGGTTTTAGTTTTTTCAGAGCCTCTGTCGCATCAGAAGCTGCATCGGCTTTATAGCCATCCTCAGTGAACCATTTGGTCAACGAATCTCGCACTGAAAGCTCATCGTCCACAACCAAAATGCTAGCCGGTTTGTCATTCTTGGTGAGATTCATTAGTGTCACCTCCTATCATGTCCCTTTGTGGAAATTTGTGATTTTTCGAAGGGTCGCTTATTCTCAATTGAATGGAGAGGAAGTTCGATAATAAAAGTAGAACCTTGTCCCGCCACAGAGTTAACATCGATTTTTCCACCGTGTCTTTCTATAATCCCATAGCACACGGATAAGCCTAATCCCACTCCTTTGCCCTCCTTCTTGGTGGTATAGAAAGGTTCGAAGATATGCACAAGATCTTCGGGAGAGATGCCTGAACCGGTATCTTGTATCTGAATTTTCAATTTCTTTTTACGCAAATTGGAGTTAGTTATTATACTTAAGGTACCCCCATGAGGCATGGCCTCTACCGAGTTATCCAAAATCGCCAGAAATGCCTGTTGGATCTGATCCCTGTCGCAAATGACCTCTACCTTCCCTTTCTGATAAGTTTTGACTAATTCTATGTTGTTCAATTTTAAGTGATGCTCCACCAACTGGGTGCAGCGCTCTAAAATCTCATGCAAATCCACCACCGCAAACTCTCCTATCTGCCTTTTGGAAAAAAGCAAGAGGTTCTTCACTACGCTTCCACAGCGGCTGGTCTCATCAGCCACTATGGAGAGGTCTTGTTGGATGGAGGAGATCCGTTCGGCAGTCAAATTTGGTGAAGCCAACTTCCTCTGGCTGAGCCGGGCGTAGGTCAAGATTCCGCCCAGCGGGTTGTTCAGTTCGTGTGCCACCGTCGCACAGAGTTTTCCTAAAGAAGCCATCTTCTCCATCTGGATCAAATGATCCTGAATGTGTCCCAACTCTTCACGTGTCCTTTTCAATTCGAGCGTCATGCTATTGAAAGAATTCGCCAGCTCCCCGATTTCGTCCCTTCGTTGGAGGGGAATAGTATAGTCAAGGTTCCCCTTAGCAATGGCTCTGGTGCCCTCGGTCAGCTTGCGAACCGGGGCCCGAATCAAAGTCCAGATTAAAAACCCAGTCACGGAAAGAACGCTAACCACCAAGATGACGGATGCCAATACGGTCTGGCTGCGGCTGCGGGCAATGTCGGCATCCACTGTAGCCAAAGACATTTGTACGTCCAATACCCCCAAGATGAATTTCTCATCCGGGTGCAGATGACATCCAGAGCCATAACAGGCAGGCTCATTCTCTATTGGATTGATCAGGGCCAAGATCCGGTGTTCATCTGCAGCAGTGATGATCCTATGGCGTTCTTTGGTAGCCAGAGCTTTTAGCGGTTCGGGATAGCGGTGGCATACCTGACAAGCCTCCGAATTCATGGTAACTCTGGTTGCTGCTTCTTCGGAACGGGTGGTGAAAATGACTTCGCCCTCCTTGTCATAGATCCGAATAACCTCAAACCCAGGCATTTGGCTGAAGTTCTGGAATATTTGATGAATATCCTCCTTGCGGTTGATGAGCATGCTATAGTGGATGGACTCCTTAATAAGATCAGTGGTTCGGAGGGCCGCTAATTCAACCTGCTCCAGGAGGTCTCGGGCCTCGTTTCTGACGTTTATGAAAGTAAAAGTTGCCAAACCCACAAACATCACCAAAAACAGCGCAATGAAAAATTTTAATCCTAAAGGCATATTTTGCTCTTGGCGTATGGTTACGCTCACCCGAAAGCGATCTTTTTCCGTCGATCACTTCCATCCTTAATAATATACTTATTCTCATGTTAAATGAAAAGTATTTTTTTACTTCTTGAGGACTGATTAGTGAGAGAGCCTCGGAGAGCTCAGGAGGCGTCTGAGGTAATGGAATATTTCCAAAACACAAAAAGTTGTGACCAAATGATCTTCAGCGTTTGTTGTTACTTCAATACAAATGGCACCGAAGGACTGAAAGAATTCGACCCATAGCCCAATACTTTAAAAAAGCGGTTTAGAGCTAATACGGTTCGACAAGTTCACCGCCCTGAGCTTGCCGAAAGGCGGAAGGAACACCTGTCCTATGGATCCCGTGGAAAACCGTGAAGTCAAATTTACACACAAATTGGAGCTTTTGCTCAACTCATACATTTTTTGAGAAAGAACAAGCCCCAATCCCAATAGATGGGGACTGGGGCTTCAAAGAATTCCTGCCTCTAATTTAGACTAACAGCCTGGCGGCGGTCCTCCTTTAAACAGATAGTTGATCAGATAGACCACGTCAGAACTATTGATCACCTGATCACAATTGCAATCGCCGAGCCATAAAGGATCTGGAGCCGGTCCATTTCTGAAAAGGTAATTTATCAGATATACCACGTCGGCTGAATTGATCACTCCATCTGCATTACAATCTCCACGCTGCGGGATTAGCACCAATATTGCAACCTGCTGAGTGTCCACGGCACCACAGGTATCGATGGCTGAAAATGAGGAGAACCAGGTTCCGGTGTCAGCTTCAGTGGTGGTCCAAGTGAAAATTCCGGGATTTCCACCATCATAGGATGGAGGATTGGTCGGAACCTGCAGAGAATCTGGCTCATACCAGAATGCATCCCACGCTATTTCCACCGAGTCCTCATCTGGATCAGAGGCATAAACCTCCAGCTGGAGGGTATTCTCAGCCCAAATGTGCACGATGTCTGGCAGATCTAGGTCAGGAGGATTGTTGGAAAGGAAAACCGGGAACCAGCATTCATTAGACATTCCAATATCGTCAAAAGTTAGAAGACCTATTGAGCCACCCCCCATGCAATGGTCGGGGACTGTATAGACCACATATCCTTCCACGTATGATGCTGGCGGAGGCTCTGTGTAGACTACCTCTATATCCGTTATTCCCGACCCGGAAAAGTCTGGGTATACCGAAGTTATTTGCCCCTGTTCAGACCATGCCAGAAACGGGCCTGTTTGAAACGTCCCATTGGTATGACGCCATTCCTCAGGGGGACAGATGACTGATGGAGGTGAACCGGGACCAGCCACCTCGCATACCGGCATGAAATGCCTGGGAATATATTGCTTGGCGTCCCCTCGGGTAAAAGAAAGATGGGCGGATGGTGGCCACAGGCAGGAGTCAACGCAAATTGTCATGGTGTCCTCTACAAGAAGGGTGACGGTAGCCAGAAGAGTTTTGCTTCCTTCCCACCATTTCTGATCTTCAGGTCCCAGAGCCACTAAGAAAAGGAAAAAGTAGGCAGCACCAGAGGTATCGTAATCTATCTCAAGATACGTGTGATCCCACTCCGCCTCATTACCTTGCTCATATAGGCTCATCATTCGGTTCTGTATTCCCCTGAAATGACGGAAGATGTTGTTCGCCGTATCAGGATCAGGATAGAAATTAACCTTATTTCTCCACTCCGGTATGCTGCAATAAGCAGTTGGATTGGTGTGGGTGAACTTAAGGGGAACCACAAACGCAGAGATTGAATCCAGAGCAGGATTTGGCAGATCGTGAGTAATCTGCAGGGTGAAATAAACTTCCGTGGGCGGTATGGGATTTTCCGGGTTTTGATAATAATCAACGTAAAGGGTGTCACAGATTCCACTGTCAACTGTATCTTCAGGACACTGAGCCCAGGAAAGACCTACAAATCCGAGAAGGAAGATCCCTGTTGCTAAAAGAAATAGATACTTTTTCATTTTGTTCCTCCTATAAATGAAAAATTATCCGGTTAACTATTTTTTTATATATCATAAAGAGCCATAATCCTTTCCCGTCAACATGGGCGTCGTTTCTACCCATAAAAAGAAAATTCATAAAACACAAACCGACCCGGAAGGTTAACCACTCCGGAACCTGGAAAAACACATTTTTAGAATCCTATTAAAAGATAATGTACGAGTTAGAATAAGTCAAGGAAAATTTTGCAAAAAAATAGGGGGATTGGCAAACAGCAGTAATAGGGGCAATTTATGAATTGTCCCTACTTGATCTTCGGACAAGCATTGCAGGGGGTATTCAACCCTGGTTTCACCAAGATTGAGACAAATCAGCAACTATTTAACGGTAAAACTTTCTACCCAATCTGGCTGAGGAGGTCTTTGCCTCTTGGCGCCCATCTCCTGCCATTTTTCGTCTGTCAGGCGATCGTCCAGAGGATGCTTGAATTCATAATATGAAAAGACACCTCCTTGGCACAGCCTTTTGCCTTTGCCATCCTCAACTATTACAAAAATATTGAATGGGGAGCCAACACCTTCCTCAAGAACCTGTCCTGTACTTAATTCAGTATGAACGTCAGCTATAAGATCCATCCTTTCATCGGTGCCGGAGGTTATCTTTTCCATAATTTCAGGCGGGAACTGTTTTAGAGAAGCAAGCCAGCTCCCGATATGCCAAATAAGCTGATACTCTTCATCGGTTAAAATCTTACCCTCGAGCTCTTTCTCAGATATTGTTTTGAGCTTGGCTAAAAGATTTTCAAAAGATTGTAACTTCTCCAACACTCCTTCGGGTGCAATGCCAAGCTCGTCAAGATTCTTTCTTAAGTCTCTCATCATTTCTTCCAATCTGACATAAACTTCTGGATAGGGTTCAACATAGCCATAGGTGAATTGAGGCTGTGGAGGAAAGGCAGCCATCGCCAAAGGTGTAGCGCTTTGCTTTGCATACAAAATGACGTCATGCCTTAGTTCTGCCCAGGAGCCGAGCGTTGTTTGAAGCTCTTTGTCCATCCAGTCTGTGCTTTGCATGAACTTCGGCAGGTTGTCTTCCTTTCTCTCTTCTAAAAGCGGCAGCAGGGAATATAACCATCTCCAATAAAGATTCTTTTTCCATTCCTCAGTGCCTTTGAAAGAAAACTCTTCTTTTAGTTTATTCAGCTGTTCATAATAATATTCATATTCAGTATCACCATCTTTTTCTAAGATTTCCAAAGCTCTTTTTGATCCCAGAACAGCTAATATATCCAAACCACGCGGAAACGCTCTGACTGGCTCTCCCAGAGCATTGAGTTCCATGGTAAAGGGTTTTGCATTACCTTTATATTTCAAGATCTCTATCTCGTCCTTCACTCCATAAACAAGCTCCTGGAACATATAAGAATCGGGCAGAAATCTCTGCCCCATGAATCTGAAACCTTTTGTTGTAACTCCAAACTCTCCTTCCTCAACAAAGGCTGAACCTGAGAGAATTTTTGGGGGTCTTAATTTAATTGCCTCATCAATGAATTCCGAGAATTTACCTTTATCCCCATACTCATCCACCGTGCCACCAGCAGGAAATATCTCTTTGATCAGTTTTATGTAATCATCAGCATGCAAATCGTCCGTTTTCCCAACAAAATATACAGTGGGTTCATAAATCTGCTTCCACATCTGGTAAGCCTCTGGGTCTTTCATGAGGGCATCTGTCATCAGAAGAGCTTGAAGGGTCATCATCTGGCCATGTGTTATTGCCAGCTCAGTTTTACCCGGCCTGAGCTTAAAATCGATTCTTCCATACCACATCATGGCTTTGAAATACTTTTTAAATTTTTCATTCCTTGTGTAATGACCTCTGGGAACATACTGGCTATAATCTTCATAGGCATAAGGAGTTTGAAAAAGGTTTGGATTTTCCACATAGGTTAAAAGATTTCGAAAATTCAAGCCTTTATGAGCTTCTATATTCTCAATTTCTTTTTCAACGATCTCTTCTAAATCGAAACCGACTTGATAGGTGGGATCGAACTGTTTTTTAGCAACTGCAAAGAAACCTATGTTCAATCTTGCCGCTTCTTTGACATCCGTATTTTGTGCCTGGTCATACTGCTGGATGGACAAATCGATCATCCTGTCGGAAAGTTCTGAAGCTTTATCATGAAGCTCTTCTATCTCAAGTATTCGCAGAAGATAATCGAAGAATATGTGGGATGTATGCAGAACAGCATCGGTGGTGACGAATATTGGCTGGCTGCGTTTTTTGCACTCAGTATATATATCGTATATTTCTTTTTCACGTCCAGGCGTAACAACAAAGCCATTTCGTTTCAGATACTCTTTGGCTTCATCCGAAAGATAGAAACGTTCAAAAGAATCTTCTAATCCCTGAAGCGAAAAACTTTCTTTTTTACTTTCTTGTGCATATCCGTTTGGAATCATCTGAAAAAAGCAAATTAAGAGAATGCCGAAGTACATAATGAGCTTTTCCATAATCTCTTCCTCCGTTTTAAGGCAAAATTTTACTTTTTATATCTTATACAATTTTGATACGAAAATATTCCTTTCTGAAATCAAATTTTAATGATGTGGCAAAATCCTATTTTCTGCCATCTATTGGAATCGAAATGACTTTCCTAAAAAGTGCTGCCCACTTCTGGATGGGAAGAAGTGGGCAAATTGCTATATGAGACTCTCCTTTTGTCGAGATAAGAATCCCGACCTCCTACTCACTAACAACCCGGTGGCGGTCCACCTTTGAATAGATAGTTGATGAGATAAACCACATCAGCGCTGTTGATTATTTCATCACAGTTGACATCCCCAGCCTCCAAAGGCTCAGGAGCAGGACCTCCTTTGAACAGATAATTTATCAGATACACAACGTCTGCTGAATTGGTCACCCCATCTCCATTGGCATCCCCACACACATAATAGGTAGAAAAGCTCCAGGTCTCAACAGACCACGTCTCTGCACCCCAAATGTCCTTGGCTTTGACCTTCCAATAATATGTCCCTCTCTCCTCTAAGGTCACAGTATGTTGAGTGATTGCCAAATTGCTGTCAATGATGGTAGAATCCGAATGGAATGTGATGGAGGTACTGATATAAAGATCATATCTGATCTGGTCTGCCAAATTAGGGTCGTAGGCAACTGCCCAATCGAAGTCGACTACATTAGATAGACTATCACCATCGTCTGGCAAAAGAAGAGAGAAGGGATAAGGGGATGAATTGCCGGAAATTTGAGTTAAATTCTCTAAAAGGGAGGCATTGCGGCCAAGACCATTTGCCGTGACTAAGTCCAAATCTGAATCTCCATCTAAATCCGCACAAAAAACAGAGTAAGGACCAGACCCTACTCCATAGTCAACTCTGTTTTGAAAGATACCATTCCCGTTGTTTTTTAGGATGGATACATCGTAGGTAGCAAAATTTGCCGTGGCTAAGTCTAAATCTGAATCTCCATCCAAATCCGCACAAAAAACAGACCACGAAGCCTCTCCTATACCATAATCAACTTTGGGTTGAAAGGTTGCATCTCCGCTGTTCTTTAAGATGGAAATAGTGTTACTATAAAGATTTGTCACAGCCAAGTCCAAATCCCAATCCCCATCTAAATCCGCACAAAAAACTGAGGTAGGCTCATTCCCCACAATATAAGAAACTTTAGTTGGGAATTCCCCATCTCCATTGTTTCTCAGAATGGAAACTTCATCGCTGGGAGCATTTGTCACGGCCAAGTCCACATGTGAATCTCCATCTAAATCTGCACAAAAAACAGAAGTGGGGTCAGGTCCAGCAGCATAGTCAACTTTAGGTTGAAAAGTCCCATCCCCATTGTTCTCAAAGATGGAAATGGTATTGGCGCTCTCATTTGCCACGGCTATGTCCAGATCTGAATCTCCGTCTAAGTCTGCACAAAAAATATAGGTGGCTCCAGCTCCTGTCCCGTACTCAACTTTAGGTTGAAAAGTCCCATCCCCGTTGTTCTTTAAGACGGAAACCTTGTTGCTACAACAACCTGCCACTACTAAGTCCAAGTCTAAATCTCCGTCTAAATCCGCACAAAAAACAGAAAAAGGACCACATGCCACATCGTAGTCAACCTTAGTTTCAAAAGTTCCATTCCCGTTGTTCATCAAGATGGAGACTTCGCTGTCAGAAAAATTTGCTACGGCTAAGTCCTGATCCGAATCCCCATCTAAATCCCCACAAAAAATCGAGCGTGGGAGATCCCCCGCATCATAGTTAACAGCCGGGGCAAAAGGAATGGAATCGGGATTTATTGGAAATGTTTGGGCAAAAGAGAGGAGAACATTCCCCAGGAATCCGGCTTGGATCGAAGCAAAAACGCCAAAAAGCAAAAATGTTTTAATCTTTCTACACATCCTGCACCTCCGGAAAAGAGAGGTTAAAGTTTTAGAGTAAAGAGTTCAAAGTTGAGAAGCCTTTAAACTCTACAGTAAAACGGCTTGTTGAAAAAGCCTCACTTTGGGGCGGGATGAATTCCCGCCCCTATGGATAACAAAGACTTATCACCCCTAGGGCAGGGCATTCAGCCCCGCCAATAGAGTCTTTCAAAAGACCCTAAAAGGTTGAAAGTTAAAATTCTAAATTCAAAATTACTCTCCAATTTAATTAAAAGATAACTCCAGGATTAGTAAAAGTCAAGCAAAATCGTCTCAAAAAGGGAAAAAATTGGGTGGGAGAACAGTTACCAGTTGGCAGTTATCAGTTGGCAGTGGAATGCCTCTATCATTCACAGATCGGGGATTGGTATGAATAAAGGTGCATCGAACCGCCTTCGGAATCGCAGTACCTTCCTAAAAAGTGTTGCCCACTTCTGGATGGGAAGAAGTGGGCAAACTGTTGTATGAGACTCTCCTTTTGTCGAGATAAGAATCTCGACCTACTCCCTAACAGGATGGCGGCGGTCCGCCTTTGAACAGATAGTTGATTAGATAAACGACATCGGCGCTATTGATTATTCCATCACAATTGACATCCCCGGCCTCTAAAGGCACTGGAGCAGGACCTCCTTTGAATAGGTAATTTATCAGATATACCACGTCACTTGCATTGATTAGTCCATCACCATTGGCGTCCCCACGAACGCAAGGGGCAACCTTGATAAGATAGACATCAGAACCACCAGCACCAAAAGAGCGTGTGGTTCCCACCACAATATAGCAACCATCTGAGGTTAGCCGTATATAACTTGCATCATCGTCATAAATCCCCCCATAGGTGCGAGTCCACAAAGTATCGCCTGTGGAATTCGTTTTGATAAGCCAGATATCTCTACCACCAGCCCCAAAAGAGTTCGTGTATGCAGATATAATGAATCCCCCATCTAACGTTCGACGAACACTGCGTCCTGCCTGCTTGCCATCCCCCCATAAGTTGTATCCCATTCTTTTATACCTAATGAGTCGATCTTGATTAACCACACTTTGTCATTAGGGGGGTAATTGATTGCTGTTCCACCCACGAGAACATAACCGTCATCTGAAGTCGAATCCACATCACAAAATGATTCACATCCATACTTCTGAAAGGTTCTTTCCCAAATGGTAGAGCACTGGGAAGTAATCTTGGAAACGTAGCCATCAAGCCCAGCTTCTCCAATTAATATATAGCTATCATCCAAAGTCTGTAGCATCCTACCCCCGTTATCTGCACAAGTGAGACTACATTCAATGCTGTATGAAGAATCCGTCTTAATAATCCAGATATGCGGCCCACCGCCACCAAAAGATGAAAATGTAAGTCCACCCACTATATACCCACGATCTGAGGTTTGCCCAACCCAGCATCCTCCTTCATAGTTCGCTCCTCCAAAAGTTGTATCACATTCAATATCACCTAATGAATCAGTCTTGATAAGAACTAATTCTGAAGACTCCGACCACAGGTAATCTGATGCTCCTGTGACGATGTAACCGCCATCAGCGGTCTGGTCAACCCAAGGAAGATGCTGTTGCATTCCAATAGAAGTGTCATAACAGTAAGTACTATCCCATTGAATATTGCCAAACGAATCCGTTTTGATAAGCCAGATACAAGAACGGCCAGCACTAAAAGAATCTGTATAGCAGGCTATAATGTAGCCCCCATCTGAAGTCAACGGAACAGTGGAGCCTATATCCTCACCACTCCCCCCGTAGGTGCGTTGCCACTCAACACATTGAGCCAAAACGCTGTCTCCCTGAGGCAAAAAAGACATGACACAGGAGAAGACAATGAGCGGGAATATTAAGATTTTTTTGTGCATCCAGCACCTCCTGTAAAAACAGGTTAAAGGTGAAAGGTTTTCCGCCGAAGGCGGATCCCTGCCCGCTAAAGATTGGCAGGCGGGCGCCTCTGGCGGAAAGGTTCAAGGTCAAAACCCTGAACTCCTTGTCGAATGTAACTAGAAAACAATTTATGGATTATCAAAAAGTCAAGGAAAATTTTTTGAAAAGAGGGAAAAAATTTGGTAGGATTCAGTTACCAGTTGGCAGTTCCCAGTTAGCAGGTATGGGTTGGCAGCGGAATATACTCCATTGGTTTATGTTGGGCGACTTGTCCTGACGGTTCGACCTTGCTCACCGTCCCTGAGCGAAGTCGAAGGGAGCGAAACCGAAGGAAGTTGAACCTTGTCCGATCCCTGATCTGACACCTCAAGGAATGTAGAGGCATCATCGATTTCTTAAAGTCTATTTTGTTCCCCCTCACCCCATCCCTCTCCCACCGAGGTATGAACCATATGGTTCATACCAAGAGAGAGGGGGCAGTTTATTGCTTTGATTTTTCGACGAAGTTTAGAATTCCGTCACAGATTGCTTGGGCGCATTTTTTTTGGAATTTTTCAGTGCGCAGAAGTTCTTCCTGTTCGGGGATCATCATGAAGGCACATTCAACCAATACCGATAAAAGCTGGCTGGGTCTGGTTAGGACTAGGTTTCCATAATAGATGCCATAATCAGGCACTTCCAATCTCTCCACCAATTCCTTTTGAATCTCTTTGGCTAAGGCAAATGCCTGGGGATGATAATAATAGGTGCTGGTTCCGTTATTGTAGAACGGATTTATCCCGTCCGGAAGGGCATTGTTATGAACGCTGATTAAAATGTCGCAGTTTTCTTCTATGGCAATTTCAGGACGATCGTAAAGAGCCACACTATCCATTCCGCTTCGGGTCATAATCACCTCTGCGCCATTTTTCTCCAACATTTTCTTCAGCTTCTTGGCTATCTCCAAATTGACCACCTTTTCCTCCAACCC
>Ga0209636_10002389_pt1 | contig 19101 bp, 19 predicted proteins | sample DeeMarSWOR152_54_FD_187464 | JGI IMG/M metagenome (GOLD analysis project Ga0209636, IMG submission 187464) | Marine sediment microbial communities from White Oak River estuary, North Carolina - WOR-1-52-54 (SPAdes) (version 2) | ecosystem: Environmental > Aquatic > Marine > Intertidal zone >... | reverse complement strand
AGAAATGTGATGTACCTTTTCGTCGCGACAACCGTGGTCTCCGCAGCTACAGCCTTTATCCTTCTAGTAAGAAGGCCTAAAAGGCTTTGGACATAGAATTCCAATCTGTCTCTCTATTTCAGCGATCTCTTCGGGTAGAGGCTGCCTAGGATAATTGTAGAGGGGACCGCCAGGCCTCTCATTATAGTAGGGTCGGTTGCAGCCGGGACATCCAGAGGTGACAAAAGGCTCGCCGGTTCTGACAGCCTGCCACAACTCCTCCTCGGGAACGCCGAAGGCAACAAGACGGCCTTCCTCATCGAAAATCATGTTTTCGCATCGCGTTTTTCCATGGGTTATGAGATAGTGGGCGATCTGAACTTTCCGATAATGGTTGAGAGACGGTTGGGGACTGTTTTCCAGAAGAGTTCCCGGAATGGGTGTGAAGGCAAACAAGCTTGGATAGACTCCTAAATCAACGCACCATTGAATCATTTCGACGATTTCCTTCTCTGTTTCTCCGAGGCCTACGATGAGGTGAGTGGTTATGGAGTCTTCTCCAAAAATTTTCACCGCCTCCTTCAAAGCTTCACGTTGCTTCTCCCAAACGTATGGTCCACCGACAAGTCTCCCCTTAATCTTGTCAAATATCTCCTCGGTGGCAGCGTCTAAGGCTATGCTTATTCGGTCAACGCCAGCTTCTGCCAGCGTTTTCATTTTGTCTCGATTCAAAGGCTGACAAGAGACTGAGATTGGCACCTTTACTCTTGACTTGATTTCTCCTACGAAGCTCAAAATGTCGTCGAAAACCGTTGGATAATTCAAAGCTTGGATGCAAACCCGTTTGATCGCCCCGCTTTTCACGGCACCCTCTATTCTTGATAATACCTGTTCGGTTGGAAAGGGAGGCCAAGTCACCCGAGAAAGCATGTCTGCTCTACCCTTGCTTGTCTTGGCTTGGGGGCAAAAACCGCAGTTGGCAGAACACTTTCCATCTCGAAAAGTGAGCAGGTAGATAGTCGTGGGTTTAGCGTCCAGTCTACCCCGCAACAACCCGAGTACAATAGCTGAGCCGGTTGAAACTCGAATCTTTTTGGGCAAGTGTTTCTTATCCATTAGTCAGCCTCAACAAGTTTGAATCTATAGGTTAAATAGAAGGAATTAATAGTTATCTCTTCAACTGCGTACGCGGCTTACTAGCTTATGCTTCTTGTCATGGCTCAACTTTTTTATTTCCCTTTCTCGCCTCACAGCTTCTCTTCTGGTGTCAAATTCCTCGGCGTAAACAAGCCTCTTCGGCCTGTGCATTTTGGTGTATCTAGCCCCAATGCCTCTCATATGCTGCTTAACACGCGAGTCTATGTCTTTTGCATACCCAGTGTAATAACTGCCGTCTTCACAGAGGAGAACATAAACATAATAGGGCACAATCAACAACCCCTGATGCGAATAATTCGTGAGAAATAATTTAGTTTTTTGGCACGTATTGAACAGCGCGCGCTTCGTTGGTTTGAGCGTGTAGAAAGGTTTAAGACTATTAGAACGTATTCGGTTTGATTTGTCGGTGATACTTTGAAAAGGGCAATTGCCTTGGTGGCGCACGATAATAAGAAAGCTGATTTGGTGGAATGGGTTGACTTCAACAAAGGAACATTGGCTCTTCACAACTTATACGCAACCGGAGGAACCGGGATAAAAATCATCGATAAAACTGGTCTAAACATTGCTTTACTTAAGGACGGTTCTCGTGGAGGAGACATGGAAATCGGAGCTTTGATTGCTAACGAGAAATTGGATTACCTGATTTTCTTCTGGGATCCTCTAGAATCTCTTCCTCACGATGTCGACGTTAAGGCCCTCCTTAGGATAGCCGTCTTGTATAATGTGCCAACTGCATGTAATAGAGCAACAGCAGATCTAATAATTTCGAGTCCGCTATTTCAAAGTGACGGATACAAGCCAAAAAAGGAACAAGCCAAAAAATGATTTGCGCACGCTTCTGTTAGATCTTCAAGTATCCGTTCCTTCTCAGCCATTCGGCTTGATTCCTTTTGTATCGCTATATGATGTCGCCCCGCTTGTCAAACTGGAAATACCACGGCGAGACCAAAACAACATCTCCCTGCCTTATCCACATTCTCCTCTTCATCTTTCCCCGAATTCTGCAGAGGCGCTCCTTGCCGTCTTGACGGCTCACCAGAACCCGATCGAAACCCAGCATTTTTTTGGCTATGCCAATGATGTCGTTAACCACAGGCAACACCATATCCTTAAGCTCTTCCTCGCTGATGACCTTCTTTTTTCCCAAAGTGAAACCTCTAGGTTGTTGCTTACATGAGAGGCACCACTTAAATATATTCGTGAAACACCTAAGCACGTCATGGACGAGGATATATAAACCATGATGAGAATTACATAAATGAGGAAGGAGAACATGACTAGAGACACCGTGAAACGTTGGTTTCATCGACGCCGATGGCCAACATAAAGGTCACTTCAAAGGTCAAAAGCCATCAATGCAAGAACAACCACGTTTTCCTTCTCAACTAGTTAAGGGCAATAGAGAACAATGTGGAGGTACAGATGCTAAATGAGCGATGAATTGAAGGACGAAGAACTCATTGAGAGGGTAGAGCTGGTCATGGCGATCAGAGAGTATGAAAATATAAGAAGGCGAAGACGGAAAGGAGGAATAGATATTATCGTTTCACCTGTCAGGTCAGACGACAGGGTATTGATGCGGGTCATAAACAAGTCAAGATCAAGATCGGGCATCGTTGGCATAGATGCGGTCAGAGAAATGAGTGAATTTTTGGAGCGCAATGGCTACGACGGTGGTTTTCTCATTGGAAAGAGGTTCTCGACCGCTGCAAGGGAGGAAATGAGTCGAGAGGGCATCGAGGTAATTTCGGAGAAGCTCATGCCCTCTTTCGAACTACGGGGACTCTACTTTTCGGTAAACAAAATTGTAGAAAAGTTATGTAAAGCCAAGTGTGGCCGCGTCCCCATGAAGGAGTCTGATTGTAAGGGCTATTCTAAGGGCACCTACCCCTGCAATGTCAGGCTAATCAGCGACGACGCCTCGTTCCACTTTGAACGCGGTTGGGTAGACCTCCTACAAAACGACCTCAAGCGGCTCTTAGCAATATGCAACTCCTAAGGAATAAGAACCCGGAAAGATAATGCACGGAATATCTTTTAAAATAGTGATGATGTACAACTCCGGGAGTGGCTTGGCTGTTACCAACGGAGCTGGAGTAGCAACCCATAGCCTTTTAAACAATGTTCTAGTCGAGTATGCCCTTCCAATAACAATAGGCACAGTTATCAGAGTTCAAATAAGTTATTCGCTTGCCGCGCACACGATGAAATCAACCAAATAGAACTCTGAGACCGCGAGACCATTCTTCCCCTAACGCCTACAAAATTTGATAAGGAATAAATGAGATAACAAATTAATAATGAATGGGAGGAGTAGTCAAACTGGACCAGAATGTTTATAAAAAACTGGCTCGGCGGCTCGATGCGATCCCCAATGGGTTTCCCGAAACTGAAAGCGGCATTGAGTTGAAGCTTCTGGCGAAAATCTATACACTTGAGGAGGCAGCGCTTGCCTCTGAAATGCGGTTAACCCGGGAGAGTGCAAAACAAATTGCCCGTAGGGCTGGTCGGGATCCAGCCAAAGCTACCGTAATCTTGGAGGACATGGTGCGGAAGGGGCTAATTCGCGCCAAAGGGGAAGGAGAGCAACGAAAATTTGGTCTTATGCCGTTTGTGTTTGGCGTTTACGAGTTCCAACTGGGCAGGATGGATGAAGAAATGGCTCGCTTATTTGAAGAGTATTACCAAGCCTTCGCGGATCGGGTGCTCAGTCACTCGCCTTCAATTCACAAAGTTATTCCAGTGGAGAAGAGCATTCCCTTTGAGGTGCAGGTTTTTCCTTATGAGCAAGCCTCCGCGTTGCTGAACAACGCTAAATCCTTTGGAGTAAGGAAGTGTATCTGCAGAGTCCAGAAAGCGTTGGTGGGCGAGCCTTGTAAGTATCCGTTAGAGGTCTGCCTGGTTTTCGTGCCAGTCGAAGGAGCTTTTGATGATGATCCGGACACCAGAGCTATCACGAAGGAGGAAGCTCTCCAAATTCTGCGGGAGTCTGAAGAAGCTGGTTTGATTCATTCCTCAAGCAACGTTCGTGAAGGCCATTTCTATATCTGCAACTGCTGCACCTGTTGCTGCGGGATCATGCGCGGCATCTCCAAATTTGGCATAGAAAACTCCGTGGCCAAATCCGATTTCTATGCCACGGTAGATCCCGAAGTGTGCATAGGGTGTGGGACCTGCCTGGAGCGTTGCCAATTCGGTGCGCCATCACTTGTGGATAACATATCTTATGTGGATCAAAAACTTTGCGTTGGATGCGGACTTTGCGTGATGACTTGTCCCTCCGAGGCGATGACTCTGGTGAGAAAGCCGGAAGGTCAAATCTCGCCGACTCCCCGCAATATTATAGAGTGGACGATGGAAAGAGCTGAGAACCGAGGCATTTCTTTACAAGAAATCCTTTGATCGCGCGAAACTACTGTCTTTTCTCTAATTCCTGAAATGCGCGCGCGCATCCTTTCTCTTAGGCACCTTTAAATAGTCTCATACGTAACCGTCTCTATCTTAATTCGTAGAGGTGTAAAAGGAGGACTGTAAGTTTGTCTGGAGAATCAAACATCGTTTACATTGGAAGAAAACCCGCAATGAGTTATGTAATGGCGATCATAACGAGTTTCGCCGGTTCCGACGTTAAAGATGTTACCTTGAAGGCTAGGGGACGATCAATAACAACGGCTGTTGATGCGGCTGAGATAGTCCGACGCAGGTTCATGAAAGAATTGAATCTAGGTAAAATCACCATAGGAACAGAAGAAATACAGCAACAGGAAGGCGGAACGAGAAACGTTTCAACGATCGAAATCACGTTAACGCGGGGATAGGAACGAGTCAAATGCGAATGAAAGTGTCAAGGGGACGAGGTCGACCTCGTGGCAAGTATCACTCGATTGCTAATCTTAGGCTTCTTGAGTATCTTGCTCTTATTTCAATGAAGTATGGAATTGATTCGAACGATTTATTTAACAGCTTCGTTGAAGCTTGGAAACGCCAACAATCTACATGCAAAAACCTCTTGGTTGAATGCCGTAAGAGAACACGAAATTATGCAGTCTTTCTCATAACCAACGGTTGCAAAGTGGTCGCCCAATTCTCCATCCCCAAACGTATCCTAAAAGAAACCAGCCCACTCAAAGAGTTTGCGTACGCAAAGGTGTCAAGGAGAACAATAGTCGAGGAGGCTAAAGTGAAACATCTGCAGATCAGAGATTTAAAGTCTGGAATGAAGCAAATTAACTTAGAAGCGAAGGTTCTTAAAATTCCAAAGCCGAGATCTGTCGTCACTAGGTTTGGAGAATTTGCCAAGGTAGCAAATGCAAGTATCAAAGATGAAACTGGAATCATTCAGCTACCTTTGTGGAACAAACAAATAAATGCAGTTTCTGTGGGAGATGTTATACAAGTTGAGAACGCAAGTGTTGTAACCTTCAGAGGCGAACGCCAGTTGAGAGTCGGCAGAGGTGGACAACTGAGTGTTATCGAAAAAAGGTGACTTTTTTACCCAGATTTCTTTCGCAAAAACCGGAAAGCTTCTAGAACCATTAATCATAATAGACACGCAACATTCGTATGCGTTCATAACTGTTATGGGATGAAGGGTGAAATAATGCCTAGAGACCCTGTTTGCGGCGTGGTTCTAGACGAAAAAACATCCAAATTCAAGATCACTTATGAAGGAGAAACACATTATTTCTGTAGTGTGAAATGCAAGAAGAAATTTAAAAGAAATCCGAAGAAATTTACTAAGTAGACTGGGATTCTTCCTGTGCGTTTAGTATCTTCTTCTTCGCTGGTAACCTCTTCTTTCGCCATACCTAGACTGTGGGATGAGGGAAACTGAGAAAAAGGAAACGGGAAGGAGAAGAATGGGGAACGGAAACAAAGATAATCCAACGAATTTATAAAATGTTATTGCTGTGCGCGCCCTTTTTTAGGGTGATATGGATTTGAAGCCAGAAATCGTGTGGAACATGACTAAAAAAGAAGTGCTGCGACTGATAGAGAAAGAATTAGTTGCAGCTAGGTCTAGAAAAATTCGATTCTACGCGCCAAGTTTTATCTACTACCAAACCGACTACTTCTGTTCTTCTCCAGCCGCCTTTCCCTCCATTTCAGTAACCGGCTCCTCTTGCGCTCTAAAATGCAAGCACTGCGACGGAAAGGTTCTCAATACCATGTTTCCAGCTCTGACTCCAGAGGAACTCTTCAACCTTTGCGTGAAACTGAAAAACAAGGGAGCCATCGGTTGCCTGATAAGTGGAGGATGCTTGCCAGACGGCTCTGTTCCAATCAACAGATTTGTAGACGCTATTGCCAAAATAAAACGTGACCTTGGGCTAACCATCGTGGTGCACACAGGAGTCATCGATTATTCCACGGCAAGGAGTCTGAAAGAAGCGGAAGTTGACGCCGCTTTAATTGACATAATTGGTTCCGACGAAACAATACGGGAGATTTACCAACTGAAAGTCAGCGTTGAGGACTACGACGAGTCTCTGAAAGCGTTGCATGAATCGGGAATTCCGTTCGTGCCCCATGTGCTCGTCGGGCTTCACTACGGCAAACTCAAGGGAGAACTTCAAGCGCTAAAAATGATTTCAAAACACTCGCCTTCAGCGGTTATAATAATAGCTTTTATGCCGATACATGGCACGCCTATGGAAAAAGTGAACCCACCTGAACCGGAAGACATAGCAAGGGTGCTGGTAACAGCTAGACTCATGATGCCTCAAACTCCATTAGTCTTGGGGTGCATGAGACCGAAGGGCAACCATAGGATTAAAACTGACACGATGGCTGTGAAAGCTGGGGTCAACGCTATAGCCTTTCCAGCCGAAGAAGCCATTCAGTTGGCTGAATCCATGGGCTTAGAAATCACGTTTTCATCCTTGTGCTGTTCGCAAATCTTTGAAGACGTTAAATTCGGCATTTAAGGATTCTTCAGGAATTCGAGTATGTATTTGCTGACAAGCTCCGGTTCTTCCAGTTGAACCCAATGACCGCAACTTGGAAGATATTTGATAGAATAGGGGGCGTCAACAAACTCATCTGTATCGACTATCAAATCCTTTGAAAGAGCCACATCTTGTTCTCCCCAAATTACCAACGTAGGCGACCTAATTTTTGGAAAAGCTATCGTTCTCTCGGAAAACAATATGGCAGGGTTCATGTTAGCCCGATAATAATTCATCGCTGCTGTCAAAGCTCTTGGTTTTGACCACGCCTCTGATTGAACCTTCAAATCTTCGTCTGTGAGAACGTCTTTTTTAACTAAAGAACGTCGAAGCATATTTTTTAGAAAGAAATAGTTGTCTCGACTTAGAACCTCTTCTGGGATGTCGGCTGTTTGAAAGAAGAAAACGTACCAACTTTTCTGCAATTGCCTCAGTGAACCTTTAGTCCTCGTTGTGTAGGCGGTGGGATGCGGCGCATTCAGGATTACCAATTTTTCTGTAGCTTCTGGACTAAAGGCTGCAAGAGACCAAGCTACAACTCCACCCCAATCATGTCCAACTATTATTGCCCGTTTTTCACCTAAAGCATGAATAAGCCCAAGAATATCTCCTGCAAGAAGATGTAACCGATATTTGTCAACACCTTCCGGCTTATCGGTTTCGTTGTAACCTCGTAGGTCTAGTGCCACAACGCGAAAATGCTTAGCCAACTCGGGAATCTGAAATCTCCACACGTACCAAAAATCCGGAAAACCGTGAAGAAGGAGCAACAGTTTTCCTTTCCCTTGGGTCACATAATGCATTCGAATTCCATCGGCTTCAACAAAACCATGTTTCCATGTTTCTTTCATCCACACAACCCCAAGTATGGTATGTAGTCATTTGCATTTTGAAGTTTTTCTTATGGTTAAGGGGATGTGATAAGGACCTTCCATTCTAATAAATACTTGCCTAGAATAACTCCACTGCACGAATCAGAGGGGCAAAAAGGATGGTTGGAATAGAGAAAGAGAAAATGTTTAGCAGTATATCGTAAGGTTAATAGGTTAGCTTTTCAACTAGCATGCTAGTTCACCTTAAAAGAGGAACCAGAAAGTGCCCAAGTTTAGACAAACAAGCGAAATCATCAAGCTCATGACCAAAAAACAGGACATCCGAGACATAGGCATAATCGCCCACATAGACCACGGAAAAACAACCATGACAGATTCCCTACTGGCAGAAGCCGGCCTTCTATCACCAAAGATAGCAGGCGAAGCAAGAGCCCTAGACTATCTCGAAGAAGAACAGAAAAGAGGCATCACCATCAAAACAGCCAACATATCTCTCCTCCACGAAATTGAGGGCACATCATACGTTGTCAACCTCATCGACACCCCTGGGCACGTAGACTTCACAGGCAAGGTAACACGCGCTCTAAGAGCTATCGACGGAGCCGTCGTGGTCGTAGACGCCGTCGAAGAAGTAATGGTTCAAACAGAAACCGTGACAAGACAAGCTTTAGAAGAAAGAGTTAGACCCGTCCTCTTCATCAACAAAGTTGACCGTCTCATCAGAGAACTGAAACTCAGCTCAGACCAAGTGCAGAGTAAACTCCTGCGGATAATCCGCGACTTCAACAACCTAATAGACCTATACGGAGAACCAGAACACCGAAAAAACTGGAGAGTTGATCCAGCTAAGGGAACAGTTGCTTTCGGCTCCGCCCTTCACAGATGGGGTTTCACCGTTGACCTCGCCCAGCAGAAAGGAATAAAATTCAGCGATGTTGTAGAAGCGTATCAGAAAGAACATTGGCAAGAACTTGAAAAAACGATTCCACTCCACGAAGCTATACTGAACATGGTCGTCAAAAATCTTCCAAATCCCATAGAAGCCCAAAAATACAGAGTTCCCAAAATATGGAAAGGTGAACCAGAATCTGAAATAGGACAAGCTATGCTCAACTGCGACGACAACGGTCCCACCGTCATATGTTTAACATCCGCCCAGATGGACCCCCACGCAGGACTTGTTGCCACAGGACGCACGTTTTCAGGATCCATCAAAGAAGGAGATCGGATTTACTTGGTGGGAGCCAAGAAGGATTATCGGGTTCAACAGGTCTCTATGTATATGGGTGCCTTTAGAGAAGTTGTGGACCGCATAGTCGCCGGAAACATATCGGCGTTGCTGGGTTTAGATCTTGCCAGAGCCGGCGAAACTCTTATCGATGTCGCACACAAAGATTCGATGATTCCTTTTGAACGCATAAAGTACGTCTCTGAACCGGTTATCACCATCGCTATAGAACCTAAGCGCCCAAAGGATTTGCCGCGTCTTGTAGACCTCATGCAACGTTTAGCAATCGATGATCCTAACCTAGTAACTACCATAAACAAGGAAACGGGTGAATATCTTCTGAGCGGAATGGGTGAGCTTCACCTAGAAATCGCTGTTAAATTCCTCAAAGAATACGGAGGAGGCCTAGAAATCATGACTTCTCGTCCCATCGTCGTTTACAGGGAGGGCATTGCTGGACAAGGCGTAGTGGCAATGGCGAAGAGCCCTAACAAACACAACAGATTCTGGATACAGGTGGAACCGCTGGAACAGAAAGTTATTGAAATGATTGAAAAAGGAGAAATCATGGAAGAAATGGGGCGAAAAAGAATAGGCACCGTGTTACATAAAGAAGCTGGGTGGCCCGCCCAAGAAGCAAGAAACGTGTGGTCTCTCGAAGAACATAAAAACATTATAGTCGACCTGACAAAAGGCATCCAATTCCTTCGAGAAGCAAGAGAAATGATCATCGCAGGCTTCAGATGGGCTGCCCAAAACGGTCCCCTCAGCGAAGAGCCCATGCGAGGAGTAAAGGTAAAACTTATGGACGTCAAGTTGCATGAAGACCCTGTGCACCGTGGGCCAGCGCAGGTCATGCCTGCAACGAGAAGAGCTTTTCTCGGCTCGTTTCTGACAGCCGAACCCGTCCTTCTTGAACCCGTATACAAAATTGGGGTTTCGGTTCCTCACCAATGGGTTGGAGAAGTAACGGGCATCATAACCCGCAAAAGAGGCAGGATAGTGGCTTCGGAACAGAAGGGACCAGTATCCATGATCAAGGGATTCATCCCAGTTGCTGAAACCTTTGGCCTATCCGCCGAAATGAGATCAGCAACTTCGGGCCACGCCTTCTGGCAAACCCAGTTCGATCACTGGGAAAAAGTTCCTGAAAACATTGCATTAACGGTTATAGAGGAAATACGCAAGAGACGAGGATTGTCTTCGGAAATACCTAGACCAAGCAAATTCATCGACGAAGCTTGATAATTTGAATAGTTAGAGCGCCAGTAAAATTTTGATGGTGTTCAACTCTTTTGGAATCATTCAACAACGTTCTGGCTTTGTTCTAAAATGTAGAACAAAATGTTCTAAAGCTTAGTTTTATTAGACAAGAAGGTTTAACTATGTGTTAGGGCTTTGGTTTGAGAAGGTTATCCATTACCCTTATTTTCGCTTTGTTGCCTCTATTGTTCTTATCAGCAGTTTCCACGGCTTTTGCGGACAGAGGAATGATTCCTATAGACCCAGGCATTTCAGTTTATGAACCTGGGCAAAAAGCTATAGTGGCTTGGAATGGGCAAGAGGAGATACTGATTCTTTCCACAGATGTAAATGCGACTGACAGCACATTAGCCCTTGAAATAATGCCCCTGCCTTCAAATCCGAAGCAGATAGAGAAAGCAAGCTTCGAATCGTTTATCACAATTCAAAACCTGATTTGGAAGCATGCCCAAGAGGTGCTAGAGCGTTACAATTTGGGCGCGGACGAGACAAAGAGCGTAGAGGTTACGTTTCATGAGAAGATAGGAGCTCACGACATCACTGTAGTTAAAGCTGGTGATGCTTCAGAGCTCATAACATGGGCGGAGGATTTCTTAGAATCAAACGAGATCAGCCAAGAGATATCCTTACAAAAATTTGAGCTTGTTATCGAAGATTACATGGCGAGGGGCTTCCGATTCTTCGTCCTAGATTTGATTGAAATATCACCTGATGAAAATAGCGTTGAGCCCATTCTGTATCGATTTGAAACTAGCTTCCTCTACTATCCACTGAAAATTTCATCTCCAATTCCCGGAGACACCAAAATAACCTTATTTCTGCTAACCAACCGCAAAATTCCGAACCCTTTCTATTACATGCCATCCAATCCGCTTGGAATAGCGTTCTACCGAAGTCTCATCTCCGAAGCCCCACCAGAATTGGAACCAATTCAGCTTAATTTGACGGAGGGGCAATTGAGTATCATAGATCTTAGGATAGGTGAAATCTTCGAGGATAATGTCTGGCTAACAGTAATGGAATACGAAGGTCCGTTAAGCGGACTAACAAAAGACCTAATGATAGCGGAAGGAGACCCCGTTACCCCAAGCCTCCCCGACCAAGTTGAATCACAAGGAAATATTCTCCACTCCCTCTTACTGGGAGCGGCTGTAGGAACACTCTGCACACTAGCTGGCGCAATATTGACATTCCTCATAATGCGTGTCAAACGAGCCGAAAAACGAATTCGCCAATGATTATCCTTCCATCATTTTAGATAGGTAGATAGGAGTTCAATAGGCTTCTGCAATAGGCTGTGCCATCGCATAATGCGGTGTTAAGCTGGGAAAAGCCTTCTCTGCAAGACGCGAAACTCAATCCGTGTTTCAACACGATTGGTCGTAGCTTTTCTAAAATCCTTCTTCTTCGTTCCTCATGTAGATATTTGTAGCCTACAACTCGTTTTCCGTCGGCATAGAGTTGAAATAATCTCTCATAGACGACTGGATTTGTGTGCTTCAATGTAGAAAAGAATCCTCTCACGGGTTTCATGGTCGATATGGTTACTTGTTTCACGCCCACATCTGCCAGCGTCGAGACCAGCCTTTCAAAATCCTTCTCGTCGTCGTTGATGGTTGGTATGATGGGGTCTATTCTTGCTACAGCAGGTATGTTTTTGTCAGCTACCTTCTGTAGGGCGGAGATTCTGCGGTCTGGAGATGGAGCGTAGGGTTCTATGAAGTTTGCAATGTCTTCTCGCAGCGTTGTTACCGTTATCGACACGACTGTTGGAGTTTGCTTGAAGATGTCTAGGTCTCTGGTAACAAGGTCTGATTTCGTAACTATAAGGAGAGGGAAACGATGCTTCGCTAGGACTTCAGCGCATCTTCGCGTAATCTTATGTTCCCTTTCTAACGGTTGATACGGGTCTGTGCAACGGGTTGACAAAAACGATAAGGATTTAGGTTAGATCGACCCTAAAGGAGGTGATAAAACTTGGAAAAGAAAGAATGGATTCAATACCCAAGCGTAGCCAAATTCCTTAAGCTCTACAACAGAGGAAGAATAACGACTACGACCCTCAATAGCTACGTTAAGAGTGTAGCCCAATTCTGTGAGATGTTAGGCTATAACGAACCAGAAGCTTGCTTGAAGTTCATAGTCTCTAAGGAAGACAAAGAAAAGTACATTGATAGTCTAATAACAAAATTCCAAGATGATCTAAGCAACACTCGAATACTTTCCATAATGAAAGGCGTAAGAAAATGGTTAGACCTAAACAACGTTGACATCGAATGGAGAGACATCATTCTACCAAGTTACGAAGTTAAAGAAGAAGACCGCGCACCCACGAAAGCGGAGCTTAGAAGACTTCTAGCGGTAGCCAATATACGAGATCAAGCTCTAACCTTAGTTGCTTCGAGTAGCGGATTAAGAAGAAAAGCTTTAGTAACATTGACTTTTGGCGATGTCAATTTCGACTATCCCGACGTGGCTAGAATAGTCGTTAAGAAACACTATAAGATCGAAGGCAAAACTTTCAAAAGCGGAAGAAAGATCGGAAGAAAAAGAAGCTTCTTTGTAACCTTCATCACTCCCGAAGCAAAGCGAGCTTTGTTAGACTATAAGAAATATCGAGAAGAAATGGGTGAAACGATAACGGAAGAATCACCACTATTTACTTCCACTCGAAAGAAAGAACTAGGGAAATTCTTAAGCCCACAATACTTAGACGTACATTGGGGTAGACTATTAAAGAAAGCACACTTAAGCGACAAATCTACGGAATGGTTCGTTATCCATCTTCATACGTTAAAGAAGTATGCGGAGACACAATTCATTAACGGTGGATGCAAACCTAGCTATCGGGAATTTTGGCTAGGACATAGCGGAAGTTACCTAGAAGCGAGCTACTTTAGAGGAGAAGAATCAAAACACCTAGAAGAATACCGAAAGGCTATTCCACACCTAAGCATAACCGAAAAGCCTAGCGAAAGCGAAATAGCGGAAAGCGTAGCTAGAATAAAAGTCGCGCTAGAAGGAAAAAGCATAGCGGAACAAAAACGGCTACTAGGATTTTACATCGAGAACTTACCCGCTAAACTGAAAGAACCTGTAAAGAAAAGAGTAGGATTCGGAAGAGAACTAGCGCAAGACGGCGGAACTAATTGTAACAACGGAAATTGCCAAGTCGTAGTAAGCGAAGAAGAGTTAGAAAGCTACTTAGCGAAGGGCTATAGGTTCGTAAGCGTTTTGCCAAGCGGGAAGATAGTAGTCGAAAATTGATCTTCCCTTCTTTTTTGTGGCGCACGTTCAAGTAGCTGGCGATTCTGGAACCTTAGCCATAAAGAACAGTGTTGTGTTAAGTATCTGGCTAATGAAAAACAACGGTGCCCATACGAGACTAAAAGCCCGACGTATCAAATAACCAGATCCGCCATACTCGTAGTACGATGATGGATTAATCCAAATGTTGATCCACAATAGCAACAAAACTGCTGTTAATATGAGCATTATTCCCGTGGCAATGGAAAGACCCCATGTGCCAGTGAGCCGTCTGATTATAATATGTGTTGCCCCCCATAAAATCAACGTCGCAAAGAACAACAGGTAGATTACGCCCAAAAAATTGAAGTAGACGCCACTTATGTCCCAGATATAAGTCGCCAATGTTTCCAATGTGTCGCGCACAAACCACAGTCCAAGTAGTGCGCTAACAAGGATGGAAAAAGCAAAGCCAGCCACACCAGCAGCAGAACCATAGTTAAGACGCGTACCGAGATACCCCACAGAAGCCAAAATAAGACCGATCCCGAGAAGAAAATTACCTATTGAAAAAAACGAAAAGTCGGAATGCCTCAAGGGGTATTGGTATTGGGTAATGAGTACATATGTAGCCATCAAAAACCATATTGCCACTATCGTGTTTATGATGCATCCTATCGCTCCAACTATGAAAAGCGCTTTGCTGGGTCTTCCTTTTGGAACTGGACCAGATTCAGCTACAGTAGACATAAACACATCAGCACCCACACTCTAAACAAACTTTGCATTAGAGGATATTTTCCATATATGTTTTTACATGCGCGCGTAAATCCTTTTTTTACACGTCTATACCCGCGCTATAGTGGGGGAAGGAATTTGTCTAAATGAATGAACGCGCTCTCTCTTCATTTTTTTGTTACTTAGTTTTTGATAGCCTTTGTGCTCAACGGTTATCATTAGATAGTTTGTAAGGTAAATTTCTATCTCCTCATTCTAAACGTTAAACAACAAAAGAACCGCAAACTAAGCTCGATTCAACGTAGCATAAGGAAAAAAATACCCCCCCGTCAAAATCGATTTCCTAGAAAACCTAGCCCATAAACCCCACTACCCCCGTATTTCTTTCACTCGAAAAGTTTGTAGGATGAACGTAGGTCATATTATGCGCGTGCATAGTCGCATTTGACAAGCGACCCAAATAATTTTAAAGCAAATATTCTCTTACTAAATCGGGAAAGAAAAGATGAGTTCTGTAGGAGACATAATTTGGGGGAAGAAGGAGAAGAAACGGATAAGACTTACAAAAGCTGATAAGGATAAGATTGTGAAAAGGCAGAAATATAAATGTGCAAAGTGTAAACGTGACCTTACTAGAACTGTTGTACATTACGACCATAAGAAGTCTCTAGCTCTTGGTGGTAGCAATACATTAAGAAATTATCAAGCACTCTGTCCGACATGTCATGCAGAAAAGACCAGAGAAGACCGTAGTAAGATAGCGAAACGTAAACGTAAGCGTAAAGATGAACTACCTTTATTCTGATGCGCACGCTTATGTGTTCAAAAGCCATGAACCATCACAAGTAGCCGAATTGAGTTGACTTAAACCTTCTCTACAAGTTCCGAATGTCATTCCGTTGTTTTCGGTTAGTTCTTTCATTCGTTTCATTAGGTCGAATCTTATTTGTTTCGGTAAGTAACGGTAACGCCCTACTCTTTCGCCTCTTTTGAAATAGAGCGGTTCAAGTTGTTTAGCGATTTCTGGAAATGCTACGCTAAGTCTTCTCCAATTGTCGGGCTTAACTTTGTATGTAGAGCTAGTTATGTGTAAGACACCTAAACGCGCGAGAGATTCAATTAGGTTCTCGGCATTATCATTCAAAAATGGTATAATGGGATCGATTCTTACAGTCGTTGGAATGTCGTTTTTGGCTAGAGTTCCTATAGCTTCTAGTCGTTTTGAAGAAATAGGAGCGGAAGGTTCAAGTTTCTTGGAGATGCTATCGTTGTCGGTCGTTACGCTAAAGGATACCATACTTGGAACGGTTTTTAGAATGTCAATGTCTCTAGTTACCAAATCCGATTTGGTGACTATTTGAAGCTTACATTCACGGTTTGATAGAATCTCTAAACATTTTCTAGTCAAGCCGAATTTTCGGTCTAACCTAGGATAAGGATCGGAAGAGTTGGATATGGAGATTAATTCGCCTCTAAGTTTGCCAGATTGTTTTTCTAGCCTAGAAATCAAGCCTTTTTTAGGTCTACATTCGTAGAATTTGGGAATGTAGGAAGAAGCATAACAATAGAGACACTTATGGTCACATCCCGTATAAGGATTAAAGGTTAGTTTGTCGGGACAAGTGCATAATTTAGATTTCCAAGGATCGAATTTTGTTAGTAGCATTACTGCTTACTTTTTGGAAGCTAGGGTTTTAGGGTTATGGTAGCACGCGCACTTATTCCAAGCTCCTTTAAACAAAATTGACCCCCCATAAGCCGATTTTCCCCGAATAGTACCACATGCTCTCCCCCTATATGCATGCATGCATTCTCTATGAGGGTGTACGTGTTAGCTTATCTTAACGATAATTTCGGGTGATTCTTTGCTTGGATACACTAGTTCAGTAGGCTCGTAACCTTCAAGAATTTCGTAATAAATGAACCCTTTCACAGACTGATTTGGTAGTAATATAAGTGTGCTTTCCCATAAGCCCCAATAATACGCAAAGACTGGATGGGTATCCGCATAATAACTACCATATTTTAAAAGCGGTGGAATACGAGGTCTAAGCGGTTCTCCCTCATAATGTAACAAATTAGGGTATACCTCAACTTGGTTGTCTGCAATATTACGAAGAGTAAAATTGAAAACTACGAGAGTAGCATTTTCGCCACTTGCCATGCCAAATAAAAACATTTTGGTGACATTCCAAGATGTGAATGTTATTGCCACTTTTTCTGTGGGAAAACCCCTCATTTCCTCACCTAGAGTATAATATCGTGGGTGTGGTGTAATTAAAGAAGGAATGAAAATTATTCCAAGCAACACTACTGTGACAACTATCGCTAATGCGATCATAGCCTTCTTGATATGGCGAGAGCGTGTCCTAGGCTTTCGTTCTTCTTTTGATTCCTTAATGAAGTGATAGTCTCCCTCCGAAACCGTTGCTTCCTTTCCTTTAGGTATTTTTGTCTTCCAATGTCCAAGAGGGCTTCTTGGAGGAGCGTTTAGACACTCATGGTTTTCTGGAAGCCTATGTTCATCACAGAATCGACCAGTGCAGAATGGACATTTAAACGGGAGTGTTATCTCTTTTCCGCAAAAGTCGCACTTAGACAAACTTTTACTTTCACCCTTCTATATCTCTACGTTTAACCTATTATTTCAACTCAAACTTTAGTTTTACTATACATGCGCATGCAAAACTTTTCTGTATTTCCTACATTCAAAAAATTGAAGCCAAATAAAAATCTGCTCTGTCCTGATAGAATCTTAAAACATTTAAAAGGTTTTCGGTAGATTATAAACAAATAAGGTGAAGAAAATGCCTAGAGTTAAGACAGAGAAAAGAGGGAAAAAGGCCTATGAAAGGGGTGCTGAACTGGAGAAACGTGTTGCTCGTTGGTTAAAATCACAATTTGGTTATGAGTGTAAGAAAAGAGAGTTAATGAGAGGTAAAGTAACTAAAAGACCTCATGAGGTTGATATTCATGCACGAAAGGAAGGATGGTTTAGCACCACACATTTATGGGTTGAATGTAAAGCCTACAAGATCAAACGAACTCATGTAACTAAACTTGTGGAATCAGCAAGGGATGTTAAAGATGCCTATAATGATGATATAGAAAAATGGTGTGCAGATATGCTTATGCTTGTCTCCAATAAAGGGTTTGACGTTGACGCTATTGGCATGGCTAACAAATATTACATATACTGTGTTAATGCTGGAAGAACCTTCGCATTTGTGGGGAAGATGGATAGAGAAGATTTTGAGAATAAAGAAACAAGTGAATACTGAGGGTACACACAAGTCCAAAGACTCTTACGTGTGTCCTCGTTGCGGTTACGTTTTGCCTAAAGAAGATGCTGTTGTTTCGGGTTTTGATTCTCAGTCTTCTCTAAGGCATGTTCATTGTCCTAGATGCGGGAAGATAATTACACATGCGCCTTAAAACGTGCGCATTGCTTGTATCTCAAAAAAAAGAAAAAGATGCGCGCGCGGGCGGAATAAGGACTTTGACTTTAGGTTTTATACTATTCTGTTCAATGAAAATCTTGTTTACTAGAAATAGTAGCATCTTCTATAGTAAAGTTGGATAGAGCTTATATTACAGAAACATGCAAAATAGTATTCTGACCGAATATGAAGAAAGCTATTTTGTTGGCTTTTATATTGCTGTTCTTGCTGTCAACGGTTTTGGAAACATGCTTTGGTTTACTTTTGACAACAAGTCCTGAGGCGATGATTTACGTGGACCCTCCAACGAGCATAGCTAGCCTTGGTGAAACCTTCACTGTAGAAGTAAAGATCGCTAAAGTCAAGAATCTTTATGCTTATCAGTTTAAATTGAAGTGGGAGCCAGGTTTTCTAGGTGTGACCAACGTAACTGAGGGCCCATTTCTTAATGCATCAGGTACCTATAGGACCTACTTTGTTCCGAAAATATACAATGAACCTGATCCTATGGGTGTTAGCAGCTATATATACGTAGCTTGCACACTCTTAGGTGAGCCAGCTACTGCCGCAGCGAGTGGTAACGGCACTCTAGCAACGATCAAGTTCATCGTAAATGATGCGGGTAATACCTCTCTACACCTCCACGACACTCTACTTCTTAACAGTATGCTGATTGAAATCTCCCATGGGATGGAGGATAGCTACTTTCAATGCGAAGAATGCATTGTAATAGATCAAGCTTTTGTGAGTGATGAAAGACCTGATGTAGGTAGTGTTCAGACTATCGGATTTCATGCAAAGTGGGGGATTAACGGTTCAGATGTAATCGGAGGAAGTATATATGTTAATGGTACCGAGTATGTCACAAATGGTACTGGATGGATAAACGTCAATGTTCGCTCGTCTAAAGTAGGAAAAGAGGAGTGGGTTGTTACCAGGGTCAACTGTAGTGGTGTAATCAAATACGTGCAGAGGATTCAAAACCCAAGTATAACGTGGAGTCAGATAGAGCCAACTCTGACCATTTCTTTAGATTCCTCAAGCACATACGTGGGATACAAAGTCAAAATAAGTGGTAAACTAGCTTACACAAATGGTACTGATATTTCAGGGACTGACTTATTCTTGACCTACAGTGTAACTGGTGGAGAGTCATGGAATGATATAACTGCTGTTACTACAGTCGATGGAGACTACTACGCTGAGTGGATGCCTACTGCAACAGGAAATTACATAGTAAGAATCTTCTGGGGAGGTAATGAAAT
>Ga0209636_10002386_pt1 | contig 19107 bp, 19 predicted proteins | sample DeeMarSWOR152_54_FD_187464 | JGI IMG/M metagenome (GOLD analysis project Ga0209636, IMG submission 187464) | Marine sediment microbial communities from White Oak River estuary, North Carolina - WOR-1-52-54 (SPAdes) (version 2) | ecosystem: Environmental > Aquatic > Marine > Intertidal zone >... | reverse complement strand
AGAGGAGGAGTACATGTTGAATTATATCCTGGGGCTGGTCGAGAGCAAGGAATTCGATCTGGTGGTTTGGGATACAGCCCCCGCCGGGCATACCTTAAGGCTGCTCCATCTCCCTCAGATATTCCTGAAACATCTGGAAGCAGCTACCAAATTCTACATGAACATTTACAGTTACTTCGAAAAACTGAGGGAAACCGTCAAACTTCAAAAGGGTAAACGTACCCTTCTGGAGATTATCAGCAGTTGGGAAGCATTGGCACTTAAGATCGTCGACTTCATTCGGGATCAGGCAAAGTCCGAATTCATCATCGTCACCATACCCGAAGCCCTCGGAGTCAAACAGACGGAAAGGATCATCAGCGATTTCGATCAATACGAGCTCATAGTGAACCATATGATTATCAATAATGTGGTTAAAGAAGCTGATTGTCCTTTCCATCAGGCGAGAAAGGCGATGCAGACCGAATATATAAAAATTCTCGAGGATCGATATGGGGAGAGAATAAAACTGATCAAGGTTCCCCTTGCCCCCCTAGAGATCAAGGGAGTGGAGCGTATCGAGCAGATATCGGAAGTCCTTTTCTCTAAATAGTCGGGCTCCCAATCCATGGGGGATATCGAAAAAGGCAGGGATAGAGTTGAAAGGGCGCTCAAGGATTTAGATTGAGACCGAATGAAATCTTATTTCCCACCCCTTTTTTCAAGCGTTTCCCGGAAGTAGTCCCTCAAGATCATCAGATGATCGAAAACGATGCCTTCAGGGAGGTTATTTTGATTGAAGATTCCAACCTCCTGGGCGTCATCCCTGGCCTCAGGAACTCCCTGAGCCTTCGCGATATAAGCTGTTGATATAGAATGAAATCTTGGGTCCCTTTTTGGATCTGAATAGGTGTGAAATTGGCGGATAAGATGGATGCCAAGCCCTGTCTCCTCCTTGGCTTCACGAACTGCAGCCTCCTCCAAACTTTCTCCGTAATCTACAAAACCCCCGGGTAGAGCCCAGCCGCGGGGTTCATTTCTTCTTTTGATCAAGACGATCCCCTTTTCAACCCCCCCGGCTTCAACCTCAATAATGATGTCCACAGTGGGAAAGGGGTTCTTATATTCCCTTATCTTGATCCCACATTGAGGGCATTGGACAAATCGCCTCATCTTCCCCCTCATCTAATCGATTATATCTTCTATCCACTATGCTGTTTTCATTTCAGACAATTCTTTTCTCAGCGTGTCCAAAGCGAGGATTGCCATTCTCTCGCGAAGCATCCTTTTCGTTCCCCCCAATTGATGATCGACCCATTTCTTCATGACTTCGGAGGCAATGCCGATATATATATGGACCTTGATTTCCCCTCCCTCTTTTGATCTTCCCTTTCCCGAAAAGGCCGAGACGGACAATCCCAGATCGCTCCCACAAACCTTCCTGGCTTTTTGTGCAAGGCAAAGAACAAATCCTCCTCTGTCTCTCTTCATTTTGCTGAATTCCCCCATCCCAACCCCTAAAAAAGACCTGGTTGTCTCTTCCGTATTGAGCACAAAGCCCTGGAGGAATTGTGCGCTTTCGGCTCCTGACAGCCTCTGGGCGATCAAACCACCTGTATATGGCTCAGCCGCTGAGAGGGTAAGGTTCGTCTTTTCCAGAAGCTTTGTGACGCTTCCCTCGAGCGTCTCATCATCTATTCCATAGATGAGCGCGCCCAAACGATCCCTTATCCGGGCCTCCATCGCTTCGATGAGGGATTGTGCATCAGAAGGACGGCTCCCTTTGGCCATGATACGGATCTTTATTTCCCCTGGGGAGGCCAATAGCCCGATGGACGGATTACCTTCTTCCCGGATGAGATCACCGATCTGTTCGTTCACCCCGCTTTCCCCCAAACCGCATACCTTCAAAACCTTGTACTGGATCGTTTCTTCTTTTATGGCGAATTTTTTCCGAAGATAGGGGATCACCGCTTTTTCCATCAAGAATTCCATCTCACGGGGAACCCCTGGTAGGGTGATAAGCGCCCTACCCTCTTCCTCCAGAATAAAGCCGGGTGCCGTTCCCATGGGATTTTCGATGGGGATGGCTCCATCGGGTATAAAGGCCTGCCGCCTATTGCTCGGCACCATCCGAAATCCCCTGTGACGAAAAAGGGCCTCAATCTGATCCATAAGGTGCTGGTGAAAGACGAGCTTCTTTCCAACAACCTGGGATACTACTTCTCGGGTTATATCGTCATCGGTTGGCCCAAGGCCTCCCGTAATAACGATAATCTGGGATCGCCTCAAGGCGAGATTCAGGGTTTCCGCAATCTCCACTCGAGAGTCGCCCACGCTGGTCACATAGACTAAATCTATCCCCAATGGAGTCAGCCTTTGGGCAATATGGGCCGAATTGGTATCGACGATTTGTCCGATCAATAATTCGGTCCCGATGGTAATGATTTCCGCCTTCATCTGATTCTCTCCTGATGAAATTTATCCCCCTACAACGAGGTAAATGCTCGAAATAGGGTGAAGAGGATCTCCCCTGAAACTTCTTTAATGTACCACAATAGTACGGGAGATGAAAAGGGAGAATCGAGGCGTTAAACAGGGAGAATTGAGGATGGATTGCTTATGGTCATATGGTGGAGGAGGCTTCGAGGGGCTGGGTTAAGTCCTCAGCTGCTTCAATGCTCTGATGGATTATCTCAAGGGCGGTGGCTTTATCCTTCATGATTCCATTTCTGGCACTCACCCTAATTTTGGTGCTCTTATGAGTTATCTCCTTCAGCTTGATAACAATATCTAGATCTTTTGCCTTCGCCCATATCTTCCTCTCGCCTTCGTCTTTGGATTGATCACAAACCGAGATTCCCATCTTCCTTAAGGCCAGCAAGGTGGCCCTCCCCATCCTATCCAGATTATAACAGACCGTCTTTTCAGCAACATTGGTGTAAAGATAAGCGACTCCCATCGAAACTCCTGTCAAAGCGGGACCAACGGCATATTCACACCCGGCGTGAGAGATGCCTAAGCATAGCAGAAGCATAACGCGGACGATGATCCGTACTAACGCTTTCCTGATCACCATGGGGAATTCCCCTTATCCCTTCCAATGAGTCGGCAGACTTACGAAAGCAAAAAATGTACCATTATGTGGGGATGTCTGTTGTGGATAAGAGACGTCAAATAGGAGAAAAGGCAATCAAAGGAAAATAAGCGGCGTGTAAAAAACTTGTCGAGGGCTTTAACCTTTTTTCATAACTCTCCGAAAATCGTATAGAAAAAGGGGGGTGGTTTCGGCATGAGAACTATGAGTTGAGCTCATCAAGTTTCTTCAACTGAGATTCCAGGAATATATACCGCATTCCCACCAATCTCTGAAAAGTCCTCTTTTTTCTTCATGCAGTTCCCCATCTTTATGGGAACTTGATTCGTATTCCCGTCTGTGGATATTGCTTCTCCTTGTAATATGAGGACATAAAGGAGACAAGAGCAGTAGAACAGCTCATTCATTAAGCTATGGGGGGCACTTTGCACATATAGATCTAAAGAGCGTAGTACTCAAGTAGCGGTCGCCACGGTCAGGTAATATCACGACAATTACCCCAGAATCCATCTCCTTTGCTACACGCAAAGCCCCTGCTACTGCTGCACCACTTGACATGCCTACTAAGAGTCCTTCTTTTATGGCAAGGTGCCTTGCGATGTTAAATGCTTCTTCATCCCCAACGACAATCTTCTCGTCCAATACCTCTGGATGGTAAATTATCGGTGGAATGGATTCGTGCATATTTTTCAGTCCCTGTATTTTGTGCCCCTCTGGGGGTTCAACTCCTACGATTTTAATTTCGGGGTTTCTTTCTTTCAGATATCTCCCTACTCCCATGAGGGTTCCCGTCGTTCCCATACCGGCAACAAATACATTAACCTCCCCATTCGTTTGTGATACGATCTCGGGTCCGGTTGTCTCATAGTGAGCAAGAACATTATTCTCATTCTCAAATTGATTAGGCATATAATACCTATCCGGTTCCTCGTTGATAATCTGATACGCTTTTCGAATAGCTCCATCAGTACCTTGGTCTGCAGGTGTGAGGATAACTTCCGCATTAAATGCCTCAAGTATACGACCTCTTTCCATGCTAACGCAATCTGGCATTAACAGTTTAACCCGATATCCTCTAGCGGCTCCTATCATTGCCAAGGCAATCCCCGTGTTTCCTGATGTTGGTTCTAGAATGATTTTTTCTTTAGTAAGTTCTCCAGATTCCTCTGCTTTCTTTATCATAAAATGAACAGGGCGATCTTTAACTGAACCACCGGGATTGTTTCCTTCAAGTTTGCCGAAAATCTTTATCTTTTGATTGCTATTTAAATTAATCAACTCTATGAGCGGTGTATTGCCAATAGCATGTAGTATATTAAGTTTATTATTTTCCATAATGCGCTCAATATCCTTAAATCTAAGCCTCTCGTCCGAGGGAAATGAAGCATATCTTGAAAGGTTTTTTTGCTGTTTCAATAAGGCTAAATAATGTATCATATTATCGTGGTTAATTAAACGGTATTACTGGAGTTTCCTTAATTTTTAGAGAAAACCATTGTCCTTGAGCGTACATTGCTGAAGAGGTGGGGTACCTATCGAGGATAATCTACAAATCGAATGTTGCCCGGGTTCCCTTGAGCGAACATTAAACTCTTCGGAATTTTTACAATATATTAAGATCTTAGGTTTTTTTGTCACGATTGATTTGTACTATCCACATGGAATGATGGAATAATGGAGTAATGCGTATAAAAAGCAGAAAGGCGTTACTTTAGGTTAAGGAGCGCTTCGCGTAAGGATCACTTCGCTGAGGCACAAGGCAAATATTCTTGGCCTTTAGCCTCAAGTCCGCTGCAGGCAGACGCACCTCCAGCCTTTATCAAGGTAATAACTATCCATAAACCCATCATTCCAGTATTCCATTATTCCAATATTCCAGCTGGAATGAAGGGAACTCTAGAATGGTCCAAAATTCTTTTCAGAGAGCGAAAGAGAATGTGGGCAACAGGAGCCATAGAACTGAAGCGAAAGAAAGAGGGTTTTCACGTATGAAAAATAGAATTCCCCCATAATCAATAGGTTACAAAAGTATCCTCAATAAAACCGAGAAAACTCCAGTTTTATTACTGGAGTTTTTGCAATTTTTATTTCTAAAATTGCCACCAGAAGAAGAAGCAGAGCTGAAAATCCTCATGAAATAGCGGTTTGCTTGATATGGCGAGCCAGCACCTCCGGATCGTCTGGCAGAGGAGCATTGTGTTTCGAAACGATCCCTTCCACCATGTCCTTCAGATTTACGGCCATCCAAGAAAGGGCTCCCGAGAGTGGGAATTTTTGTATGAACCGGTTCACCTCCTTCTGATAGTGGGGTCCGAAATCACCCCGACGGCACCGCATAAAGCCGCTCTCGCGTTCATCAACCCTCTGAACCTCATCATCGTTAATAAGGGTCGTGGGGCGGTCAATCCTTCTCAGGACTTCCACAGGATAGGGATCTATCTTTTTGCTGTTAAACGCGCGCTGATACGTTGTTACGATAGGCATATATGATACTCCTTTCCAGTGATGCGGGTTGATAGCGTACTCGCTTTTCCAATACTTGAGTATAGGGAAGGTACCCTTGTCCGTCAATCATGAATATGGCTCACCATGTTGATGATTCCTTCCCCTGGGTAATCAGCACACGAATCCATCGCCGTCCCTTCCCTTTAGAAATCAAGCCGAATGGATCTCAGAATATTCAGGGTACACATAAGCTTATCAGACCCTTGGGCCAAGCAGCATCTCCTTATGGATTAACTGAGCGCGCCCTTTTATGCCAGGCGTTTCTGTCCATAGTCATAGAGGCTGGTTTTCTCTTTTTAAGCGTAGATGAGGATACCGGACGTTCGACGACAATGCTTGCGGCTGACTTGGCGCCGGGACATGACAAATATGCGATACGGTCCATCAAAGAATTCCGAAAAAGGGAGAGTCATGAAAAAAGTAAGATGTACCTATGAAAACTCCTATTTTTTTATGGCCCTAAATGGTAGATTGAGTTATTATTGATGGTCTTGTACAAAATGTAAATCAGACGGTACAGTAAAAAGCTCCAGATGCAAGGAACGTGAATCTTTAGGAATGAGGCGTACTTACTAGTACGCGGCAGATGGACTTTTTACGAAGGCTTCAATAGTTTGGGTTGATGTATTACTGTCCGAGGATACATGCTGTGATGTATGAGAACTATTGCTCCCGAGGATACCGCAAAGCCAGAAGATATTCATGCACTGACAATGTGCGGAAAGGAATACGATGTCCATGGATGATAGGAAATTCTTTCAGATCGAGTTTCAACCCTTGGGCGTTAGAGATCGATTCCCGGCTGTACACTCACTCCTAGACTGCGCACGCCAATCAGGCATTGACCTGGTCAGCCTCTGCGGAGGCACAGGCACCTGCGGCAAATGCAAGGTACAGATAGTCGCCGGTGACGTATCCGAACCGCTTCAAGCCGAGGAAGATACGCTCTCGGCTGAGGAGCTTTCGAATGGGTACCGCCTCGCCTGCCAAACATATCCAAAAAGTAAACTTATTGTAAACGTGCCTGTAGAATCTTTAAGCGCCCCGCAACGACTCCAGGTGGAAGGGCTGGAGACGCCTGTTAGCCCTGACCCTGCAATTCAGACCTATGAGGTATCGCTCCCACCCCCTTCGCTGTCCGACCTGAGGGGGGATGATGAACGGTTGCTTGAGGTGCTTGAGAGGCATCATGGTGTTTTATGCAAAAGTATAGATGAAGAGGTTTTACGATCTCTTTCTCCTTCGCTGAGATCCCTCAATTGGCAGGCATCTGCCACGGTTCGCGACGCGGAAGTTATTTCTTTGGCTCCTTGTGGCGGCCGTAGTCTCGGCATGGCCGTTGACCTGGGGACAACCAAGATAGCCGGCTATCTCGTTGATCTCGAAAGCGGAATCACGCTATCCGCCAAGGGGATTATGAATCCCCAGATCTCATATGGAGAGGATGTCATTGCGAGGCTGGCCCGCGCCCAAAGCTCTCCTGAGGACGCATCAACCCTTCAAGGAAAAGCCTTAGAAGCCCTTACCTCGCTTTCTGGAGAACTTTGCCAAGACACTGCCGATACCCGACCTGAAGATATCAAGGAGCTCGTCGTGGTGGGGAATACGGCTATGCACCATCTTCTGCTGCGACTTCCGGTGGAGCAGTTGGCTAGAGCACCTCACGTTCCGGCGGTCAGCCGAGCTACAGATATCAAGGCCCGCGATTTAGGGCTTCCTGCCGCTCAAGGTGCGTATATACATTTTTTGCCTAATATCGCCGGTTTTGTCGGAGGTGATCACCTTGCCATGCTGCTGGCCGTTAAGGCCAGGGAAACTGAGGGGCCACTTTTAGCAATAGACATCGGGACCAATACTGAGATATCCCTGGTGATTCAGGGCGAGATCAGCAGCGTATCGTGCGCGTCGGGGCCTGCCTTTGAGGGCGCCCATATCTCCTGTGGCATGCGCGCCGCCCCGGGAGCCATCGATCATCTGCGGGTTACGGGCCAAGGGATTCAATACCATACGATCCATAGTGCAAAACCGATTGGTATCTGCGGATCAGGCATCTCTGACACGCTTGCGCAACTCTTTATAAATGGCATTATCGATAAAAGTGGGAGGATAAGGGGAGATCATCCTCGCGTTCGCGAAAATCAAAAAGGCAGGGAGTTTGTAATCGTTAGTGAGGAAGAAAGAGGTAGCGGTCCAGCGATCACGATCACTCAAGAAGATGTGCGTGAGCTGCAACTGGCAAAGGCGGCCATTTGGACCGGTATTCAGATACTCTTACGGGAAAAGGGGCTTTCGGATGAAGATCTCGATGAGGTCGTTATCGCAGGGGCCTTTGGAAGCTATCTGGACATTTCGAGCGCTATCGCCATCGGGATGCTTCCGTCAATTCCTGCAAGCCGCTTTCGCCAGGTTGGAAACGCTGCAGGGGTGGGGGCAAAGACCGTGCTTATCTCCCGGGAAAAACGTGAATCGGTTCAGAAATTTGTCCGTGAAATTCGCTATATCGAACTTGCTATGGCCCCTGATTTTCATAGTATCTTTACACAGGCTATTTCCCTCGGATAAGGGAGGCGGAGGATACGCTCCCTCAACGAAAAATGATTTAACTCAGACTTCATCCATACGATATCGTGAGTATTGATGCCAAATCTGATCAAGAAATGGATAAGGTTGAAGAGGAGGTACACAGTGAGAGGGAAGTATTTGATGGCAGTGGGTATTGTATTATTCGTTGGTTTTTTCATGCTCGTTTTTCGTGGTGTAGCGTTCGCTGACGATGAAACCTACAGATCCATCCTGAAAATAGGCGGATTGGTGGGGGCCCTCTTGGGGATCGTCGGTATTGCAGTGGCTGGTTATGTCGCCGGCAAGCATTATGACAGTCATACCGGATGGGAACGGTACACCCATGGGGCTGGCATGTTCTTCAACCGAAAGTCCTTCCACAAAGATAAGCCAACCTATGAGGTGGCCGAGAAAACCAGACGTGTTAATTGGGAGGAAAGCATTTTTAATCGCTTGCAGATGATGATGGGCCTCATGATGCCGCCGGATGGCAGTGAGCCCAAATGGGCACCGGATAAAGGGCCAGAAGCACTGCCGGAACCCATTCGGACCTTTTTTTTGGAAAACAGAGATAAGTACGATCTGACATTAGAGGCTTTCAGCCTGGCCCAAAAGCAACATGAGGAATGGCCCAAGTATGCGGACCGCTATGCGATCATTGATGCCTGGACCAATGCCATGGGGGGTTCTTTTGAAACCTGGGACGGAAAGCTGAATCCTGATCCCTTATATCCACCCGAACCAGTTGGACCGCCTGAGGAGTGGGACTTTCGCGGGATTCATAGGGATAAACCCCTCCCCTTTAAAAGCACAACACACGCATCCGCATTCATCAAGAAGATCACTCACACCTTTGGCGCCACCCTGGTGGGGATCACCAAACTCAACCCGGATTGGTGTTACCAGGGATCTTTACGCGGGGTGGGCAAGGGAAACTATGAGGTCCCTTCCCACTGGAAGTACGCAGTCGTATTTGCCGTACCCCATGAGTGGGACATGTTCTATGTCAACCCGACCTATGGTACTTCCTATGACGCATATTCATATTTGCGGGTAATAGCCGCTCGACTGGAAGTCTTTATCCATGAGCTGGGCCATCCCGCGCGGTCCCATGTACCACCCTTCCTTTACGATATCATGATGCCGCCGGTTGCTGTAGATGCAGGCCTGGGGGAGCAAGGCCGAATGGGGCTCCTTGTGACACCGGAGTTGGGGGGTAATGCGCGCCTGGCATGCGTCACAACCAACATCCCCATGGAAGTGGATAAGCCCATTGATATCGGTATCCAGGAGTTTTGCCGGAAGTGCAAGATTTGCGCAGAGAGGTGCCCTACCGGAGCCATCAGCCGCCGTAAAGAACCAGGAGTTGTGTACGGGTACAAACGGTGGAAGATAAGAGACGAGCTCTGTTATAAAACATGGACGAGTGTTGCGGCCAGCAAGGTAAGTCATGGGTGTCGTATCTGCTTAGCTGTTTGTCCCTATAGCCGTAAAAACAATTGGCTCCATACATTTCCACGGACGATAGACCCCCGGGATCCGACAGGGATCGTATCCAGCACGCTTTTGTGGATGCAAAATGCTTTCTTCACGTACCCGAAAGCACGGGACTTTCTGCCACCGCCTACTGGAAAAAATGCAACATATCATGAGCCTCCGGATTGGCTTCGGACCGAAAAATGGTTCGATGTCCGCAAGACCTGGTAGAAAGGAAGATGAGATGGTTCTCTATTCAACGATCTTAAGACCGCTATTTTGGATCGCCATGGGGCTAATCTACACTTTAATCATTGCCGGCGCACGGGTATGGGCACAGGACCTCGGCCTGCAGATGACCTGGTGGAAGTGGCTGCTGGTGGCAATATGGTATTGCCTTTTAAGCTATTCATTTGCCGGCGCGTTCACGCTTTTGGGCGAAAAGGAGCCCCTGGCCTGGTACCGCTTCTTGGGGTTTCACCTGATAATCACGGTACTATTGGGTATTGGTTTATGGCTTTTGGTATTGTAATGAGAATTCCCTTTTTCAAGGGCTACCGTATTGGCAATTGGTCATTGGGTTTTGAGGAGGTGTTGTCCGTCAATGGTGAATAGGGTCATGATGTTTTTTGTTTAAACGGGGAGAAGGGTCCCCAATGGGGGAGATCCGTTAAAGTATAAACCATGGGGGAAAAATGAAAGGGAAGAGATCAGACGAGGAAAAGAAGATCAAGCTCGTGGTGAACGGCCATCGATACGAACTGAGAGTTGGGGGAGAGGCCCATGAGGTCGATCCCTCACACACGCTGGTGTACACCCTGAGGGAGACCCTGGGACTTACGGGAACAAAGATAGGGTGCGACCGCGGCTCCTGCGGTTCCTGTTCCGTCCTTATGGATGGAAAGCCGATCCTCTCTTGCCTGACCCTTACGGTGGAATGCGACGGAAAGTCCATTACGACCATCGAGGGGTTAAGAGACCCAACAACCGGAAATCTTGAACCACTTCAGCAGGCATTCATCGACAAGAGCGCCTTTCAGTGCGGATTCTGCACACCAGGAATGATCATGACTGCAAAGGCGCTCCTCGAGGAGAAGCCCTCACCAACCGAGGAGGAGGTAAGAGATGCCCTCTCCGGGAACTACTGTCGCTGTATGAGCCATTACCAGGTTGTTGAGGCCGTTCTAACGGCCGCAAAAAAAGGAGAAGATAGCAATGCCTGATGGGTACAGGTTTATCGGGAAACCGACGGCACGAAGGGATGCCTTAGAAATCGTTACGGGGAAAGCTGATTTCATTGATGACCTCAAGCTCCCAAATATGCTCTACGGAAAGGTTCTGAGGAGTCCATACCCACACGCCAACATCAAAACCATCGATACAAAAAGGGCGGAATCGGTTCTCGGCGTTGAGGCGATATTGACATACAGGAACGTCCCGGACTGGATAGGCGGTACCCCTCGCCACGTTAAAGTTCTCGACAGGAAGGTGCGTTTTGTCGGTGATGCCGTAGCTCTCATTGCGGCAGAGAACGAGCAGATTGCGGAGGAGGCCATCGAACTCATAGCTGTCGACTATGAGCTATTGCAGGCGGTCTACGATGTAGAAGAGGCCGTAATGCCCGGCGCACCGCAGTTATACGAGGAATTTCCCGGCAACCTGATCCCCGCCGGTTTCCCTGGTTTCGGCCCCAAGAACCTGCATGAACTCGTTTTCGGGGATGTGGAAAAGGGGTTTAGAGAGGCGGATTTCATCAGCGAGGGGACATATGCCTATGATACGGTCCCGAACCCCCTCCCCATTGAACCTCCCGGGGTAATTGCCAGGTGGGAAGGCCCCGATAAACTCACCATCTGGTCGGCGACCCAAAGCCCATCGTGGCATCGGTTTGTCATGCTGCCCAAGATGGGATTTCCTGAGATACGGTCTATCTCAACTCATTGTGGAGGCAGTTATGGATCAAAGAATTACGCCTTCTTGCCCTGTTTCTATGCCGCCGCCCTGGCCAAGAAAACGGGTAGACCGGTCAAGGTTTACTACAGCAAGGAAGAACACTTTGGGGCTTTTGCGTTGAGACCGGGAACACGTTTCAAGGGAACGGTCGGGATCAAGAAGGATGGGACCGTAACGGCCCTATCAGGTGAGTTGTTTGTTGAAACGGGGGCATTTTCTGATACATCACAGGCACAGGTTGCCGTTGCCTTGGGCGAGGTTCAACTCATGCTACGCTGCCCTAACTGGAACCTCAGGACCAAACTTGTCTGCACGAATCGAAATCCCTCGGGCATTGTCAGGGGCTTCGGTGGCCAGGAATTCGAGTCCGCCCTATTCCCCATTCTGACAGAGGCGATGCAGCAGGCTGATCTCGATCCGGTTGATTTCTTTAAGAAAAATTATGTTAGTCCCGGCGATGGGTACTTCTGGCGTGATGGGGAATGGTATGTCAATAGGGGGCAGGACTATAGTGAAGCCATAGACAGGGGTGCACAGACCTTTGGGTGGAAGGAGAAGTGGAAAGGGTGGCTAAAGCCAACAGCGGTTAACGGCACAAAGAGGATTGGCGTAGGGGTTAGTGTGCATGGGAATGCGGACGTCGGTGAGGATGTTTCCGAGGCTTATGTGAGGTTGACTCCGGATGCAAGGGTTACGATACATGTTTGCGTTTCGGAAGCAGGGATGGGACAGAGAAGCAGCCTATGCAAGATGGTCGCAGAAGTCTTCCAGATCCCCATTGAACGTGTGGGCGTAACGCCTGCCGACACTCTTGTAAACCCATTTGAATTCGGGCTTGTGGGTTCAAGAGGAACCTATGCCTTGGGCTCGGCAGTCATAGCAGCTAGCGAGGATGCAAGGCAGGATCTTCTCAAGCGGGCAGCCCCTTTGCTTGGAGCGACTCCCGAAGAGCTGGAAACCAAGGATGGGAAGGTGTACGTCAAGGAGGAACCTTCGAGAAGTCTTTCCTGGAGCAGGACCATCGGCATCGCCCGGACGTGCACAGGTTTTGGGCGCTTCGAACCCGACTACAGCGTGCCCAATTTCATCATGGTATTCGTGGAAGTTGAAGTTGATGTTGAGACGGGAAAGGTGGATTTGCTGCAAGTCGTTCCTGCCACCGATGTCGGCCAAATTATTGACCCCCTTGCCCTCGGGGGACAGCTTCACGGTTGTCTTGGATCTGCGGGAATGGATACCGCACTCTTTGAGGAGACGGTTTTGGACAGATCAACCGGGCGCATCGTCAACCTGAACATGCTCGACTACAAATGGCGGACTTTCCGTGAGCTTCCCAAATTCCGGAATGTGATACTGGAGACGCCCATATCCACGCATCGTTTTAAGGCTATAGGGGTTGGGGAAATAACCACATCTCCCGGTCCCGGCGCGATCCTCATGGCTGTCTCCAATGCGATCGGAGTGCGATTGACGGAGTATCCGTTGACGCCTGATAAAATCCTGAAAGCCTTGGGAAAAATAGGAGAATGAAGGGGGATGAAATCCTTTAATCATTTCAACGCGAAATCTGTTCGGGAGGCCGTCACTTTGCTAAAGGACCACAAGGGCAAGGCCATGGTTATAGCGGGCGGGACTGACCTGATCGGCATCCTCAAGGATAGAATCCTTCCATCCTACCCTGAGGCCATCATAAACATCAAGACCATACCAGGGTTGGACGTTATTGAGGAGAGTACAGCAGGATTGAAGGTGGGGGCCTTGGCCAAGCTCGCTGACATTGCGAAGTCCCAAAAGGTTGAGAAGAAGTTCGGAGTGCTCGCAGAGGCCGCGAAGTCCGTGGGAACGCCCAATCTGCGCAATATGGCCACAATCGGAGGGAACCTTTGTCAGGATGTGCGCTGCTGGTATTATCGGTATCCTCACCACATGGGGGGGCGAGTGATCTGTCGCCGCAAGGGAAAAGGCACCTGCTATGCCATAAAAGGTGATAACCGATACAACGCGATATTGGGAGCCAAGTCCTGCTTCGCTGTTTGCCCATCAGACACAGCAATAGCCCTTTCAGCTCTGGATGCTAAAATCAAGATCGCCGGAGGGGATGGTACCCGTTCCGTTTCGATCAGTGATTTTTTCACGCCCTTGGGCAACTCCCTTAACCAGGATGAACTGGTCACAGAGGTGCGGATACCCAATCCTCCGCAGGGGTGCAGACAAAGATTTCTCAAGTTCACCTTAAGAGAGTCTGTCGATTTCGCCATAGTGAGTGTCGCATCAGTCATAACCATCAAAGGCGGAGTTTGTAGGGACATAAGGATAGTCCTTGGAGGAGTAGCCCCCATGCCCCTGCGAGCAAAAGGCGCGGAGCACGTAATCAAGGGGAAACCTCTCAATTCCGCAACGGCGGAGGATGCGGCACGGGCTGCGGTCTCCAGTACGAAGCCACTCAGTCGGAATGCTTATAAGATTGAAATAACCAAGGTATTGGTTAAAAGGGCGATTCTTTCCGAGGGAAGGTAATTAGGGCTGTAACCATATAATACACAGCCACTAATCTTCAGCTTTGGTCTCCTTTTCCAGGAGGTCAACCAAGGCCTTGTAGCCATCATTGCCAAAGGATTTAATCTGCGCGGCGAGTAACTCAGAGTACCGAAAACCCCTCGAGCGTATCCAGTCTCGATGCACCTTATCACCCCGCCCAATCATATGTCGAGCCAGATCCTGAGCAGCGGCTGAAACCTTGTTGCACGCCGGACAATGGTAACTCATGGAAACCTCCACGTATGTGGAGTTCTACTTTACCCTTTTCCCCTTCTGGTGTTCTTTTTCCTTGAGCGCTTTAAAGATCTTCTCTGGAGTTATTGGCAGGTCTTTTATTCTCGCGCCAACGGCGTTGTATACCGCGTTTGCAATCGCACCACCTGTGGGACTGGTTAGCCCTTCCCCAGTTTCTTTAGCCCCAAATGGGCCCTCTGGCTCATAGGTTTCAACCTCAATGGCTACTGTTTTAGGCATATCTAATGAGCGAATGACCTTATAATCGGCAATAGATGGGTTCAGTATTTTACCGTTGTCCGATGGCTGGTCTTCACAAAAGGCACCACCGGCAGCCATCATTGTTGCCCCCTCTACCTGTCCCAGAACAGCTACGGGATTTATTACCTGGCCACAATCATGGGCAGTGAAAATCTCTATCAGCTTAAATTTTCCCGTTTCGGGATCCACTTCTACCTCAACAGCCTGCACTCCGAATCCCCAAGCCGGAGATACCATGCCCTTAAGGTGTGGGGTATAGTGACCTCTCCCGATGATAACCTGGCCCTCTTTCGCTCTTATCGCCTCCTTGACAATATCGAAGTAAGAGACGCGTCTCTCTGGCCGGTCGGCCAGATAAATCCAGTGGTCTTTGATATCCATCTCGTAGACAACATTGGGGGATAGTTTGGCATAAGCGAATTCTGTAAGCTGGCGCTTGGCGTCTGCCGCTGCCATCTTAACCGCATTTCCGCTCATCAGTGTTTGCCGGCTACCCCAGGCACCGAGGTCCGCAGGACCAATGTTACTATCCTCAGCGTGAATCCTGATGTCATCGAGGTGTACTCCCAATTCTTCAGCGCAGATCATACTTAACGCGGTATCTGAGCCTTGGCCAGTATCGCAGGCTCCAGTAAACAGGTCGACTTTGCCATCGATGTTTATCTTGACCATGGCTGCCGAGAACGCATAGGGGGTATCAAACCAGTTAAAAACACCACCGGACATGAATCCGTAGTTTCCGATGCCAATTCCCCTGTTGGCCGGCAGCTTGCCACGCTCTTTCATATACTGTTCAACCGCGTCATAGCACCCACTGAGTCCGCAGCTCTGGATATATGCCTGGCCGGGAACCTCATAATGAGGGGTTACGGCATTCTTGCGCCTGATTTCAAGCGGATCCATTTTCATGTCTTCGGCTATCATATCAATAATGGATTCACCGGCAAAATATGCCTGTGGGGCCCCGAAGCCACGTAATGCTGAAGCCGGAGCCGTATTCGTGTATACCCTATAGCCATCATAGCGGTAGCTGCGCCACTTGTAAGGCAGTGAGGAGTAGAATCCAGTGAGATAGAGCGCAGTTGCTCCCATAGCGGTATAAGCGCCACCTTCGGTAATAACGCGTACCTCTTTTGCCAATAACGTACCATCTTTTTTCGCCCCAACCTTAACATGGTAATTCATGGGTGTTTTCCGCTTGGTGGCGGTGAATTCCTCTTCTCGATTAAGGATAATCTTTACCGGGTGGCGTAGTTTTTGTGATAGCAGAGCGGCACAGAACTGGGCCGAGTCCAGTTCAAATTTGCTGCCAAAAGCACCCCCGGAAGGCGGCTTTATCACCCTCACGTCACCTTCTCTCATACCGAGCATACCAGCCAGGAGCGCTTGGATAAAGTAATTGGATTGGGTTGAAGTCCATACTGTTAACTTGCCATCATAGCCAAAATCGGCAACGGCGCCATGGGTTTCCATACAGAGATGAGCCTGTGGTGTGCTATAGAACTGCTCTTCACGGATAAAATCACATTTCTTAAAGTCTTCATCAACATCGCCCCACTCGATGCGCCGCGTAACATTGATATTACGCTCAACGCCTTCGTGAATCTGTGGGGCATCTTCCTTCATTGCTTCGAGAGGATCGAATACAGCCGGTAGCATTTCATATTCAACATCAATCAAGTCCAAAGCCACTTCTGCAACATCTTCATCAACAGCAGCGACTGCTGCCACTGGGTCGCCGATATAACGGACTTTTGTTCTGCAGAGAATCTCTTCATCACAGAGTTCAGGGAAACGCCGCCAAACACCGTTTTTCACTCCCAGCGTGTCCTTCCCCGTGACTACTGCCTTGACCCCGACCAGTTTTTCTGCTTTGGTGGTGTCGATATTCAGAATTGTGGCATGGGGATAAGGGCTCCTCAGGATTTTCCCGTAGAGCATATTGGGTAGTTCTATGTCAAAGGTGTACTTGGCACTACCGGTTACTTTGGCTGGACCATCGACCCTATGAACTGGTTTGCCAATAACCGAGTATTCACTCATTTCTCCTCCTTATACTCCCCGTTAACCACAGCAGTTATGGCACGGATAATGCTATTATAGCCAGTGCAACGGCATATGTTGCCATCGATGCATTCCCTTATCTGCTGCTCTGTAGGTTTGGGATTCTCATCAAGAAGTACCTTAGCTGAAGCGAGCATCCCGGCAGTACAGAAACCACATTGAAAAGCACCATAATCGAGGAAAGCCCTTTGCAGGGGATGTAACTTCTCGCCATCGGCCAGGCCCTCAACCGTAACTACCTCTGCCCCATTTGCTTGAAGGGCAAGGATTGAGCACGACTTAACCGCCATTCCGTTGAGAATAACCGTACATGCTCCGCATGAACTGCTTTCACATCCCCTCTTGGTCCCCGTCAATCCTAAATGTTTTCTTAAGGCCTCTACGAGAAGGGTCTTAGGCTTCACGTAAAGCTCATAAGGTTGACCATTTACTGTCAATCTAAGCTCTCTCTTCATAGATATGAAACTCCTTGAGCGACTTTAAGCCTGTTGAGCCCTGGCGAGGGCCTCTTTGCCTACGCGTGCCACCAGGACCTTCACTAGCTCCCGCCGGTATTCGGCCGATGCCGCAATATCAGAGATGGGTTCGGCCTCGGTGCTGGCAACTACCCCCGCTTCCCTGAGGAGGGTATCGGTAATCTTTTTCCCGTGCAGCACCCCTTCCGCTTTTTTGGCCCTCATCGGAGTCGGTGCTGAAGCGCCCAGCGCTATCCGTGCATCCTTACAGACACCACTGCCCGAGCCCAAGGTTAGGGAAACGGCAACCCCGACTGTGGCTGCATCACTCTCTATGATGTTGAACTTGCTATAGGCTGTACCGGTGTGAGGCAATGGCAGCGGCACCTGAATCTCCGTGAGCAATTCGTCAGGCTCGAGCGCGGTCTCGAAGTAGTCCAGGGTGAAATCCTCGACAGGAATGGTCCTCTCACCCCTAAGGCTCGCTATTTTCAGGGTGGATTTCAGTGCAATGAGCACTGGTGCTGGATCTCCCGCCGGGTCACCATGACAGATATTGCCACCGATAGTACCCCAGTTACGGGTCTGAACTGAGGCCAGCCGGCGCTCCATCTCACCCAGAACGCTGAAACCATTTTTCATTGCCGGTGATTTCTCTATTGCCCGGTGTGTCGCCAAGGCACCAATCTTTATCCCTTCCCGAGCATCAGAGGCGATGAAGTTCAATTCAGAGAGCCCCTTAATATCGATGAGATACTCGGGAGTGACCAACCTCTGCCTCATCAGAATCAGCAGGGATTGCCCGCCGGCGATTACCTTGCATTCGTCCCGGTACTTATCCAGCAAGGTGAGTGCTTCTTTAAGGGTTTTAGGGGCAAGGTATTCAAAATCCTTTATCATTCCTGCATGACCTCCCTCATTTCATTTCCAACCTGACCCTGTTCCCACATCGTTATCCTACCCAGTAGGTTCACCCTTTAGCTTTTCCTGTAAGTTTTTGGTGAACTCCTCTCCTACTGACTTAGCTTTGGCACGCATTATCCTCTCCCCAAAGGTAGCAAGCCTACCCACTAGACTAACATTGGAGCTATATAATACCTCTACCTCATCATTTGAGACTTCGGTCAGGTTAACCTTCGTCTCCTGAGTAAAAGTGCCCGCCTTGGTTATGTCCGCACCTCTACCGACTGCCTTTATATACCTTGGTGGCTCGACCTCTGTGAGGGTAGTGGTAAACTTCAATTTTACTGATATTGGCCCAACCTTCTGTCTCACTACGCTCTCATACGTTTTATCATCAATGACTTCCATCTTTTCTGTGCCAGGAATGCATGAGGCCAGTGTCACCGGGTCAAGGAGAGAATTCCACACCTTTTGAATAGGTGCCTTCAAGGTGAACTTCCCCTCAATAAGCATTCTTGCTTATCCCTCCTTTCCCTCTTTTATGATTATATCAAATGGGTCCATAGTACTTTCAATCTTTAGATACGGTATCTCGAATCTCCCGGGAGATCTCAACCGAAAAGCGGAAGAAGTAGACCTCCCGGTCGTATTTCCCTGCCCGTCCAAATACCCACGATACTTCTCACAGAAACAGAGAAAGTAATGCCGCCCCCGATACAGGGAACACTCCTCACACAATCTACCCGAGAATGGGTATATCATTCCAATCTTTGCCACCGGTTACTTCCTCCACTGCTATCGGAACAGGAGCATTAAAGGAAAACAGCCCATCATACCTTTTCCTCCGCCTGATAGCCGTATATCAATCTTCTTAACCAATTAACGCTTGGGCATAATTTCGGGGGTTTCCCAGTCCTTCATGGGTTTCATCCACTCCGCTCGCTCCACAAATTCGTCGTGGGCTAGGGGCACTGGCGGGTGACAGACCCATTGAGGATCAAATTCGCCCTTCACCTTCAAGAGCCATTCATGGTAATTTGGCCCATATTTCGGCCCCGTTAAATAGAGCGGCTGATGTGG
>Ga0209636_10002385_pt1 | contig 19109 bp, 20 predicted proteins | sample DeeMarSWOR152_54_FD_187464 | JGI IMG/M metagenome (GOLD analysis project Ga0209636, IMG submission 187464) | Marine sediment microbial communities from White Oak River estuary, North Carolina - WOR-1-52-54 (SPAdes) (version 2) | ecosystem: Environmental > Aquatic > Marine > Intertidal zone >... | reverse complement strand
GGCTCTCCATTCGGGACCTCTATCGAAGATTCGACTGTTGAGGACTAAGCCACACTTGTCGCAGACGAACTCGCCGATCGTCTCATCCCTAACAATGTGTGATCCCCCACATTCGGGGCATTTAGGATGGGTGGTCAGTGTCGTTGTCATCTAACAATACCGCTCAAGTGTTTAACGGCAGCAACGTGCCGTAACCGGAAAAATTCCAGCCTTGCTCGCTATTACTCATAATCGTATATAAGTGTTGAAGAATGCGGTTTGGTGATTATGTCCTTTTGACATATTAGTAACGTTTATATGTAGCCGTTGAAGGCACGGGGGCGAACCGAGGTGAAAGTTATGTCCACACAAAAAGTGACGATTGAATTAGACGCCGATTTGATGACGAAGCTGAAGACCAAGGCCGACGCCGCGAACAAAACACCGTCAGAAATGATCGCCGAGCTAACCCGGAAAGCATTGAAGGTTTAGCGTCTTCGTCGTTGACCACAATCCACTGTACGGCTGCGATTTTTCCCCCTTTTTTGGGTATAGAATATTTTCTTTGCAATAACCTAGTCATTTTCCAGCCTCTGAACCCTCTGCCGCCCTTTGGCGCGAGTATACTCGATGTGCACGCACGAATGTTGACGATGATTTGCTTTGCGAGCTAGCGCAGTTTCAGCATCGATTGTCTTCACGTGTGGGCGGACCCGTTAAGTCATCAGTGACAACAGTGAGGGTGTATTAGGATTTTAACAGCGCTCTTAATTCGTTCAGAGTTGACGTGTTTAGGATGTCCTGCTTCTCTAGCCATCCGCGCCGGGCGGTGGCGACGCCGAACTCCATGTACCTGAGATGGTCCTTGTGGTGGGCATCGGTGCCGATTGAGATTTTGAGTCCGTAGTCTTTGGCTTGGAAACAATTGGGGTCAGATAGGTCCAGACGGTTGGGGAAGGCGTTTAACTCCATGAACACTCCTAGGTCAGATGCCGCTTCGAAAATCTTTGGTAGATCAATCTGATATGGGTCGCGTTTGTTTATGATTCTGCCCGTCGGATGCGCTATCACATCCACGTAATCGTTGTGCATAGCTGTCAAAACGCGCTGTGTCATCTTCGCTTCAGATTGTTTGAATCCAGAGTGGACGGCGGCTACTGCGATGTCTAGGTCTTTCAGCACGTCGTCTCGGATATCTAGTTTCCCATCGGCGTCAATGTTGACTTCCACTCCCGATAGAACGGTGAAGTCGTCCAGCGTACGGTTGAGTTTCTCGATTTCTTTCATCTGCTTACGGAGTTCGTCTGCGGTTAGTCCGTGCGCGATCTGGAGCGTTTCGGAGTGGTCGCAGATGGCCAAATATTCGTATCCCAGTGATTTGGCGGCTGCTGCCATCTCCGCTATGGAGTGGGCGCCGTCGCTCCACGTGGTGTGGACATGCAGATCGCCCTTCACATCATCGTAGTGGATGAGCTGCGGCAGTTTTCCTCTCGATGAGGCTTCGATCTCGCCGCGGTTCTCTCGTAGTTCCGGCTCGATGTAGCTTAATCCTAGCGCGGCGTAGATCTCCTCCTCGTTCTTGCCCGCTATCGTCTTGTTAGTCTCTTTGTCAAGCAGGCTGTACTCGCTCAGTTTCCAGTTCTTCTCTAGCGCCATCGCTCTGAGTCTGATGTTGTGCTCTTTGGAGCCGGTGAAGTATTGGAGGGCGGCGCCGAAGCTTTCCTCGTCCATCACTCTCAGGTCTACTTGGAGGTTGTTGGTGAGCACCACGGTGCTCTTTGTCTTTCCTTTTGCGAGAACGCGCTTGACCGGGGCTAGTTGGGTGAAGAAGTTCATGACCTTGGCGGGTTGGTGGGAGGTTACGAGGATATCGACGTCGCCGACGGTCTCTTTTCGTCGTCGGATCGACCCCGCGAGGCTGATTCGTGTCACTGAGTCCAGGGTGCTTAGCTTCTCCTCGATCTCTTTGGCGATTGGAAGCACATAGCCGAGCAGAAATCGTTCCTGGGCGCTGCGGTACATCTCGATGCTTTGGAGAATGTTCTGTTCCGTCTTCTCGCCGAAGCCTTCCAGATGTCTGATTTTTCCCGCTCTGGCTGCGGCTTCCAGCTCGTTGATGCTGCTGATCTTCAGGTTCCGATGGAGCTTGAGCGCGGTTTTGGGGCCGAGGCCTTCGATTTCTATGAGGTCTCTTAAGCCTTGTGGAAGCTCTTCCCGCAGCTCTTCGAGGTATTCGAGGCTTCCTGTTTCGATGATTTCTTGGATCTTTGCCGCTATGCTGGCGCCGATTCCTGGAATTTCCTGCAACGCCCCGCGATCGTAGATCGCTGTGATGTCGTTTGGAAGCGTTTCGATGGTTTGTGTGGCGCGTCGGTAGGCTCTCGGTTTGAATTGGACGCCTTTTATCTCCAGGAGATCCGCGACTTCGTAGAGGATATCGGCGACTTCTCGGTTCTTGATCTGCGACAACTCGGCCATAGGCTACGTCTTCCCTTCTTGGCCAGATAACATATTCTCAATCTCGTGTCCTGTCATTGATTGTTCTAGGTCTTTCTTGGATCTCCACCTTTCAGACTTGGGAACCTCAAGGCGCGTTCGCGATCGATCGGATGTAGGTTCGATGTATACGCACGAATGTTTGCGATGAGTTACTTCACGATCAGGACGGGACATGGAGCTTCCTCAGCCACTCTGTGGCTGACGCTTCCCAGGAAGAATTCTTTGATGCCTCCGAGTCCCCGACTGCCCATAACAATAATGTCAAAGGCTCCTGCTTTTGCGGTTTCGATGATTGTGGGTGCTGGGCGTCCTTCCACTAGCTTTTTTGAGATTTTCAGGCTCGGTTTGCTTTTTCTGGCGTTGTTGAGGGCTTTGGCCAGCATGTTGTTATGGTGTTTCTTCAACTCTTCTACGTACTTCTCCATGAAGACTGGGGCAACGGGCTGCATGTCTGGCGCCGCATAGACCGTGAGGGGCACGGGCACCGCGTCCACCACCGTGAGCAATACGACAGGGGCCGAGTATTTCTCCGCGAGGTCCAGCGCGAACTCTAAGGCTTTGTCTGCCGCTTTCGACCCGTCCAGGGCGACCAGAATGTTTTCAATCAACGCGTACTCCTCTATACAAGTGTAGCCCGTTGCATTCTTATAAGATTCACCAACTACCGTGAAGGAATTCTGTCACAGGGGCTAGATGTACATTGCATCTGGCGCTCCGCGTTTCGCATAACCGAGCTCCCTCCTATTCGCACAGGTTCTATTGGCAATAACATCCATATGAGAAACATCGCATAAATGCTTTAAGTCTGACTCACGTATGAAGATGGAGTATGATTGCATTCATGCGATCACCACAAATCATAAGAGTGTTCTTAGAGATGTTTCTCTGAAAAGCAATGTCGCCTTTTGATGGATTTTCTAAGGAAGTCTTTGAATCCTGCGAAGAGTCTGAAAAAATAAGGGTCCCAATTAATAGTTTGAAAAGGCTACAATCTGAGATTGAACCCAGATTGAAGGCGATGAATTCAGGTCTTATCGGTCACGTTTCCAGAACAAAGAGGGCAGGAACAAATGACTATAACGGATGGGCCTGGCTCTATTTCAACACAATCGGGACCGGGGCTTATCGATATTCACAATTGACAGTGAATATCAGCCCGTTTCGTGTGTACGCCGGGGTGAACCTCAGGAGAAAAACTGAGTGCTATGCACTCCAAAGCAAGATTAGAAAAGAAAAGAACGAGTGGTTGCTTCAACAAATAATCCGTACTCTTGGCAGCAGAGAATGGATTTTTTCGACCAGAAACGATGGGTGGACAGACCAGATCCCCAGACGATATTCTCCGCAAGAACTGCGCGGGCTATTGCTCGATCCCGAACTCTACTGGATTAACGCGTGTTTCGAAGAGGATGAACCTATAGTACGCACAACTAGAATCGGTGGTGAAATTGCCAGGATATTCAGGGAATTATATAACATCTACGCACTTGCTTCAAACAACAAGATCATCTCACAACCCAAGCCTAAGTCAGAGTCCTTCGAGCCTAAGGTGGTAGTCGATTCTGGGCAATCTGTTCCTAAGTCTGACGAAAAGATGCGATCAGATATAGAACGCTTCCTATCCTCTCTGGAAGCTTTCAGAGAAATCTCTAGGACTCATTTGTCGGGAAAGAGAGACCAGTATTTCGTTAAGAGGGTAGCGTTGGATCTTGATCTGAAGCCTTACCAACTCAACTATAAGGGAAATCCAATCGTTGTCTACTCAGACCACGATGTTAGATCTATCCAGGATAAAATTATGAAGAATTACTCTGATTTCCGGCAAAGGATAAATCGTATTGAAGACTTGCTCGAGTTGCCAGAAGATTTTCTCAAAATGATGTACGTGAATCCACAGTCTGACGCACGGTATCAAAGAGTCGGAAAAGCAAAAGCGATTTTCTTGAACTTGGCAAGATTCAATCATAACAAGGACACGTTTTTTTGGTTATTCGCTACTGCCAGAGAACTCTCTTATATCAAAGCTCGTCGACTTGGATATCATTTTGTCAACCAACTCCGAGGCCTCTTGGCATTTGCCGTTGAGAGGGCTGGTGCAATCGCTAAGATCTAGGTCAGACTACAGGCATGCACGCATTATGTGTCCTTGTTGTTTATGTATGCAAATCGTCGCATCGCACGAACTTTTTCACCGTTAAGCTTCCTAAAGCTGTGCAGTTCTCTGCTCTTGCCGAGTTCCTCCACGTTGCGTATTGCCAAGCGCGTTTCTTCCTTGGTGCGCTGAATGCTTTGTATAGTTGCCCTATAGCGGACCCTCTTTACTCGATTCTCATAGAAGTAGATGTGAGCTCCCACCAAATATCGATCTTTACTGATCTTGCAGCCTATTGTCCAGGCTCCATATCCTTCCTCCACAAGGTCTTCAAGATGGCGTTCTCCGTGAGTGACTGGTTGAAGAATAGCCAGCCTTTTTGCTCGTTTTCTCGCTCTATAGTAGCGAGTCCTTAGCGCCCGATAGGCCCTCAGACTTCCTTTCTCTTGTTCAGTTAATCCTTTCTTTCTTTCCAGGTCACGAATCTTTCGGTCATAGTAGCTCTTCGGTTTGATAGGGCGTCCTATTCCGTGCTTCCGCTGAGTTCTAGGTTGCGATTGCTCTTGACGAGATGGAAGCTCATCTTCCGAGGAGGAATCGTGCCGGTTTCGGCTTGTGAAGCGAGGTTGAGGAGTGTACGATTCGACGTGTCTTTGTGCCAGATGCGGTGCTCTGTCGAAATGTGTTTCGAAGAATGTGACGACATCGTTCATGAACTTGGTATCTGGTCCTTCTATAATCACATTTGCTTCGGCGTTATTGCTGTGTGCTCCCTCAGTAAGGTTGGACGATCCGACTAGAATTCTGGTGGGGGTGCCATGGAAAATCATTAGTTTGGGATGGAATCTAGGGTTATCATATTTCTTGACCGTCACATTCTTATGTTTCCTTGAAACCTTGAGCAGCAGTTCAGCAGATTCTCTATCGGTTATTCCTTGGAATGAAGAAAGCCCAAACACAATTCTTATTTTTCTGTTCTCCCGCATCAGAGGGCTGTCATTTATAGCATTCAGAAATGGCTTCAAACCACCAATTTTGACATATGCCATAGCTATGTCTAGTTGAGTGCAGTTAGAGAGCAGATTCTTCAGCGTATCGACAAAAGATGGTGCGTCAACAAAGAATATTTCCATATTTCCAGTCCCACAATCACAACTATTATCATATGTGTTGTACTGGGGGATATTATTCTTGCCCAGCTAAGTTAAGAAGTTGACTGCCGCGCAAGTGTTATGAAGAGGAGACGGTGTTAGAGTTGAGGGAGGGATACAGCGTGGTGAAAGGGAGTTACAAGGATCGTCCATATCTTAGGCATCCACTCACAGGAGAAGTGCTGAATACCACAGTGATGTTAGTCGACGGAACCCTCGTATATGGAACCCGAAACGTGATCAACAGACTACGCAAAGAAATGCTGTCAAAAGCCAGGCAATTGGGGGGCAAGAACCTGAAGACAAGAGATTTCATTGATGCCTTCACAATCCGTGGACCAAGTTATGGTGACGTTGTGAGGGAAGTGATGCGCGAACTTCAATCACGTGGGAAAATCAGGATAAGAAATATCGGAACACGAGGTCGGCCTAATTACATATATGAAGTAGTGTAAGCGCGCGCTGATACCTTGCATGCGTGCACTAACGAATAGAGAAGAAAAAGGTAATCAAACGGGATAAATCCCATACTCTTCGATCTTTGATATGATCTTGTCTCGTAGCGGTGTCTCTGGTGGGTAGCGTTCGATAACAGAAAGCGGAAAATTCCTCTCCAAGAATACCCGCAGGTGATTTCTGAGGTTCCCCATTAGGATGGGATCTCTGAAGGAGAGGTTGAGGTCCTCATATTGCCGTGTAATTGAATACGATTTTCCTCGCAAGCGATCAAGCTTCAAGGTCAAATCATACGCGTTGAATAATGCCTCCAGAATCTCCTCGCTAACTTCGAAGGCTTCTTTTTCGATTGTAGCGATCTCTTTCTTGGCTTCATTTGTCTCTTCTCTTCTGGCTTCCTCTAGCAGAAGCCTGTCTTTTTCCGATTCTGGACTCGCGGGATGTTCATCATCGCCCCAGTCATCAGCCCAGGCATCGACGTTACTTGACCGCCGTTCCCAGTCATCTGGACGCCCGTCATGGCCACGACTCCGCCAGTACGCGTCGTTGTTAGGATTCAGTTGATCGGAGCGATTATCGTCATCTACTCTTGTCAACCGTTTCTCACCTCCTTTTTCGCATACGCTCTACATCCTGCAGGAGAGCTTTCCATTCGTCTCGTGCGTCATACACGCGTTTCAAACCAAGCCCAATTTCCTTTGCGGTGTCATCACGTTTCTTCGGGTCAGACATAGACGCTTTCAGCCGCGGATACTCCTTATCGTAGAATGACGTGATAGCCCATTCGGCAATAGTACTGAGAGGAATCGTCCGCATGAGCGTGATAAGCGTCATGAACCCGCTCAGCTCCAAGAGTTTATGATAGGTCGGTGCGGATATCCGAACAGTCTTCCACTCGCCATCCGAAGACGTCGCATCACTCATAGTATTACCCAGTATATGTGTGAATGTTTTTAAATATAAATGTATCGATGTGACATACACACGCATCAAACACTTCCGGATCGATCATGCAACTGCACACAGCCAGCATGTCCTTTCACGCGTCAAGCCTTAGACGCCAAACCACGTAGTTCTGTATCTGGTGAAATCAAAATGGGCTATCGGCCGCCATGCCCGGTCTGCAAGAGCAACCTATCTCTCATTGCAGACACCATGGGAATACACAGCTTATTCAATCATATCGTCCTATCTCTTGGATTTCATTAGGAAAGCATGCATTTCGCAGTACGAACATAGATCAAGGTCGTCTCTGGGGCGCCCACACTCTTCACATATATAGCCTATCTCCGGCCATCGTGCCTTCTGGACGAAGTTAGATATTTGAGGCTAATCCAACGATACAGATGGGGAGGCCCTTTTGTTGGCTTGCGATCTCATGTTCGTTGGACACGTTTCCATAGACCACGTAGCGAATCCGCGTGGCGTAAAGGTGCAAGCGGGAGGGGCCGCGTTGTACGCCGCCCTCGCCGCGAAAACGTTACTCAACAAGGTGACGCTGGTCTCCGCCATCGGCAACGACTATCCCTTTATGGACACCCTCAACCTGCTGACGCCCTATCACGTTAGAACATTCAGCATACCTTCCACAGAATTCCACATCAAATACAGCAAGCTGGGAGAAGCAGAGTATCTCAAGTCAACATACGGGGCCGGCGCAAAGATAACCGCCTCTGCCATTCCAACCCAATTACTGACCTCAGAAACCATCGTTCACATCTCACCCATGCAACCCAGCAAAGTCAGCAAAATCGTTCAAAAGATACGGAAAGCCTCACCGAAGACCAGAATCGCCATCAACACCTGGGTGGAATACATCAAGACGAGCCAACGAAACCGAAAGATTCTTACCAACCTCGCGTTAGACGCCGACTTCTTCATACTGAACGACCATGAAGCCAAAGCCCTCACGGAAACATCCTCCATCTCCACGGCCCTCACACGCCTCAACGCCAAGCTGCTGATCATCACCCTCGGCGAACTCGGTGCCATCATCCGCGGAGGAAACGGGGCAATCCAAATGGTCCCCGCACTGAGTAGACCCTCCAGACATGTGGTCGATACGACCGGGGCGGGAGACGTGTGGTGCGGCGCCTTCGTCGCCGCCTACAAGCTAACCGAAGACCTGATGAAAGCGATCACGATCGCGTCTATCCTGTCCAGTCTGAAATGTTCTGGCTGGAACTTCCAGAAACTCATCAACTTGCGCTTCAGAACGCCGGACGACGTCATCGAATACGTAATAGGACTGAAAGAGGGCGCGCTTCAGAAGCGACTCCCGGACTACACCCGACCGACAGAACGCAATTGAACTTTCAGTGTGTGCATGCATGCGGTAGAAGCATGCGCACGATTTCAACAAACACATAAAAAAGGGGGACTCTGCATTCTTGCACTGTCGACGCTTATGGCGACAGCGAAGGCTATAGCAGAGTTGTTCGGGTATTACTGAATACGTTGATGAGGTCTGCGGCAATCGTGGATACAAGCGTGGCCCAGAAGCTTATGACATCTGCCAAGAAGGCAGCCAAACCGGTTGGCGCGGTTGGGTCTAGGTTTGACGGTAGGGGAACACCTTGAATCAGCGGAATGCCGAAGAATAGCGCTAGGACAGCGATGAAGGCAACCAGTTTCATGGGGGGATCAACCCTTCCACTTCTGGGGAGGATACGCCCTGTTCAGCTGACGCCGCGCTTCGCCTTCTTTTGATGACCAGTAGAATTGTCACCATCGCTATCGATATCACAACAATGGATGGCAAATGCTTCGTCACATAGTTGATTTGGGGCTCATTCAGGATCTCCAGGATTCTTTGGGTCTCCGTGAGCGCGTCTTGATATCGCCCGGCGTCGAGGTAGAGCAGGGCCAGCTCAAGGAAGTAGTCGACTGTCTGCTGGTCTTCAGGTGACAGCTCTACGCTTCTCTTTGAGATCAGCTGTTCAGCATTGTCAATGGCTAGCTTGGCCTCTCTGAATTGCAGGGATTCATTGCTAAGCTGATTCAGCGTTTCCATCAGGATATTAGTTACGTTTGCGTCATTCGCTACCATGAATGCTGCGTGGTGGTATTTGTTACGGTAGATCTGCTTCCGTAATTCGCAGATCGGGCTGGCCGTTATTGACTCGTTTAGGCGTTGTAACAGCACATCTTCTGGTCGCAGTGCCTCGGTGTCTGGGGGTTTACTCAGGATCTCCAGGATTCTTTGGGTCTCCGTGAGCGCGTCTTGATATCGCCCGGCGTCGAGGTAGAGCAGGGCCAGCTCAAGGAAGTAGTCGACTGTCTGCTGGTCTTCAGGTGACAGCTCTACGCTCTGGTTCGCGAGGGCTTGGCTGGCGTTGTTGATGGCCAATTGTGCCTCTTGAAACGATGTGCACTCTAGCTTCAACTGGTTTAGAGTAGCTGTGAGGAAGTCAGTTACGTTCGTTCCCCGGTTCTTCTCAAGTGCTGCATGATAGTAGACGTTTACAAAGTATTGTTTTCTTGATTCGGAGATTGGGCAGTCTTCTATCTTCTCATTGAGTCTTTGCAATAGCGCGTCTTCTGGTTGGTTTTTTTCTATGCTGGGTGGCGTGGCAGTCATGATAAGCAAAGGAACCCCAACGGAATCTTGGAGTAAGAACAGAACCCATTGATCGGATGAGGGCGCGGTTCCGTAAGTCGTGACGATGCATCTTTCCTTCTCAGCTCTGATTATTGCTTTGTGGTCAATGGTTTCCAGTATGATCCCGCCAACAACCTCAACCAACGGTTGCTCCAGAGACGTGTAGGCGGTGAGCCTTGTTCTTTGTTGTGGTTCGAGACTGACAGTCAAGATTGGTTCGGAGGAGGCATTCAGCCATACTGTCAGGAGGCTGTCGTCTTCGATTGTGTTCCATACAGTCGTTTTTCCTTCTACGGTCATCGTAACCGACCTTATTCTTAGCAGAGATGAGGCTTCTGCTGAAGGGTGCCAATGAAACGAGAGCACAAGCGCGAGCATCGAGAGCATGAGCAATGAGAGTGCAATAGCTCTTTGGTGTATCATCGATTGTTGACCTCCAGAAGGAAACGGGTCTTATCGACGTCAATGGCTTTGGAGCCTATTCCCACCGATTTTTCCATGTCAGGGCATTCTTTTATGGCTGTATTCATAGTCTCTTCAGGGAGGGCATCTTTGATTCCGCGGAATGCTTCAAGAGGGTTGAGGCCGAAGATTTCGCGCAGGATATTGATTGCGTCGACGCCAAGAATCGGCTTGATGATGTAGATTTGCATCCATCGTTGTGCCGCCTTTTCAACCATTTGGGTGCCACAAGGAACGAAGTAGAAGGTTCTTCGTGAATTTCCTTGGATCTCCGCGCGGTCAGCAATATCTTCGAAGAGCTCTTTTTCAAGGGGACCATACAAGAAGAGGGGGTTGTATGCCCTTGAGGACCCCGCCATTGCCTTTGTGTTTAGTTTGTCCACAGTGAAGTTCACGATTTTTTTGTCTTCCTTGCGGCTTTCATGTCGTTCAGCCCGCTTTATCGGAATGCCGAGGATACTGATTTTAGTCACTCGTTTCGTAGCTCGCAGAGGAACCTGCACAACTTTGCAGTCAAAGATGACGAACGGGCCTTCTCTTCGGAATTGCTTCAGAATATTGACGAAGTCCGTTGAGCCGTATTGTAGTAACATGGAGAGCATCGGTCGAACTAGCAGAGAGTAGTCACCGCGATCCAGCGAATGCCCAACGCGGTTGTCTCTGATTATTTCAATGGTGTTCTGGGATATGCCTGCTTTCCGATCGAGGGCCAATGAAGCTTTGAATTCGCTGAGTTCAGATGGATCTTTTGGGATTGGTCTCACGCGCACTTGAAAGGTGGGTTTGAGCTCCTCGAATGCTAATGAAAGATAGGCTTTGTTCACTGCAAAACAGCCGCCATGCGTTTCAGCGTTCAGCACGAAGCCGCGGTCGCCGGCGTGATCTTTGACGTGGTAGCTGAACTCCTCAGCCATTCGCCGAATGAGCTTGCCTTGATCATCTTTCTTGGAAAGCGTCTTAGCGGCTGATTCATACTGGTGTCCGTACCCGCCTGTCGGGCATCTCGACGTTTGCACCACTCCTCGCCACCATATCTTGGGGTGTATTAGAGTTGTTATCCGCTGCGTCTTTTTGGCGAGCGATCCCCAGATACGTGAAACTTTCACCTTGCCGACGGTTGTATTAACTGGCTTGCGAGAGAGAGTTCGAAGAACATCTGCGTTCTCTTGCGCCGTTTTGTTGTTTGCGTCACCCACGGAGACAACGTGTGGGCCGCACGCATAACGGGCTTCTATGGCAGTGGCTTTGCAGAGTTTGACCAGGGCGCTTGTGAAGCTTGTGTAGCCGGTAGCGCTGACGGACCCATATTTTTTGATGGTATCGAGGTCGATGGAAGAAAAGCTATTGGAGTAGATGTACAATGTGTTTATCACACCCACTTCTATAACCGACGAGGCAAGCTCGTCACCGCTGGAGAAGACTAGCAGCAACGAGCAAGTTTTCTTGTCACTCGCGGCAAACCGAAGTTCCACAGGAACAGGTTCAAGCTTCGGTAACTGTGATATAGCCTCCGTTAAAGAAGAAACGAAGGCCAGTGCAAGGAGAGCTGAAAAAATGAGAAGGAACACAAACAACCGCTGATGCCGTAACCTAGCCATGACGGTGGCCTCCTAACAACCGCCAACTGGACTTGTATGAACCGGGACGTGACTCCTGGCGACGTTTTGGGCGGGATTCAATGCCTCTGCGACGGCGAGGTCTCCTTGGATGAGACGGAGGTCTAAGCGCATTGCCCGATGCCTTGCACACCTTGTGCTGGGCTTCGGAGCAAAGGTCGTATCTTTTACAACAACCATCCTTACGTTTAGACCATTGAGAAAATATCGGACATCGTGCTTCATGCGTTCCGTTGATTTTTTTCTCCTTCCGATATGCCACTGTCAGATGTGAAGACTCTCGGGACTTCTCGTTCCTTCTGAGCAGTTTTTCTCTCGCTCTTCTGACTATCTCCTTTGAGAACTCCTCTGCAGCACTTTCTTCTTTGCTGGATGGAGCTGGAGCCCTTCCATGGTAAGCCAGGTGATGGAACAATTCGTGTGCCAGTGTGGTAGCGTTTCTGCCATTCTCAGATAGATAGCATAGATTCTTGCCCTGAACGTATTTACCTCTCCAGTTCCGTGTTGTTCGGTCTAAGAGTATCTTCAATCGAGGAACTTGGTAGAAACCGCATATAATGTCAGCTGCCTTCTGAAAATTAAATGGACACCACCAAAGAAAGTCTCTGCAGATATTGGATGTCGGGAAAAACTCGTATTTGAATGGAGGCACAGGAGTATATGCCTTGGAAAGTGCTGCGTTAATCTCATCCAAATGAATTGAGAATTCCCTGATTTCAGCTGACATTTTTTGCTGGATTCTTATGCCAGAAACAAAAAGGATCAAATGAATCAGGGTAGTGATGGAGCTGAGCAAAACTGGCAACGAGTAGAAATCGGGCAGGGCATTGATCCGAGTTACCTGTATCCAATAAACATTAAGATCATGGAAGTAATCAAATATTTCATGTAGATTTTTGCTTTGCGCGGGAACCTTCACATTACCAAAAAGCAAAGGGAACAAAAGATAGACCACCATGGATATCGTTAGCATAAAAGCCAACTTGCTGCGCATCTTCGTTTTGTGGGCCTCCTCCTCATACTATGAATTGGTACATTGTTTGGTTTGTACGCTGTCTGCCAAAAAATCACAAAGACCATGTGTTATGTTTGCCAATATTTGTTAAATTGCGATGTTCGGTCTCAAAACTTTCTTTAGGTCAAAAGCTGGCGGATCCGGGAACAATTCAAAAATTTCTTTCAAGTAAACATATTCAGGCATTAACTTGATTCTTATTCGTCTATTTCCATTTTTGAGTACGATTAGAATCCCCGCTTTCTCCAAATCTTCGAGATAGTTCCCAAAATGCTGATAGACATATGAGAGATCGCCAATGCCTAAGGCTCGGCATATTTGATGTATAGATAACTCCAAATAATCGTATTTTATTGATAGAATCAGAATCTGCAATTGTTTCTTTGAAACACCATCCTTCAAATTATGTACTACGGTAGCCAAAGTATGCGTTAGTTCTCTTGCAGAAGACCGCGGGATAGGCCTTAGGAAACCAGTAGTTGAACTTTTTTGCGTTGTCGGTCACTCACCTTTGAGATGTTCCATGCCTAATCGCGCTCCTCTGAAATGTGAGAAATGACAGCAACTTGTGTTGCTCCGTCCTCCCGAAAATTTCCTAGACAGTTCTTGGAAATCGGTCCTGATCTACTTATTATTTCGAGATAGGCTGACGTTCTAGAAAGCCAGTCATCTGACTCTCGGAAACAGAAAAGAATACTTGAAACCTTTTGCACATTTGACAAAACAGAAAGTCCGGGAAACTGACCTCTTTTGCGTGCTACTCTTTCGACCGCGTTACTTGTAGCGTCACGTTTGCTTGTGTGGCACCGCTTTCTCAACGATTCCTTCCTGGCTTCTTACCTCCAGGTACGGATTTAACACGACGAACGGATTCATGCCCCGTTTTCCCAGATTTCGCTGATAAGACATGTACAGGTATACCGGCCAATTTGGAACACAATAGACGAAAGCAAGGATGTTCTACCTCTATTTTCACAGGAACTCTAAACCCAGCTCCCGCTAAAGGGTATGCAGCCATCGGGACTAATGACATTGGGATCGAGAATTTCCCAAGGCGTTTCAAAATCTTTTGTTTCGCGATTTTCAAGGCCAATTCTGCGTTCACCTTTTGAAAAGAGTCGAGCACCTCAACATCAACTAGATAATTAATCAATCCCTTTGACATTGAAAGCTTGGAATGTTGGAGTTTGCTTCTACCCACACTTTCATGATCGACGAATAGCCTTCGTATAATCCTAGCTTCTGACTCAACCTCAATGTGAGATATGGATCTCTTAAGGTATCTGCAGCCGCGAGGTAGATCCTTGGGATTGCAAGCAAGGATATCAATTATAGCATACTCATCCTCTGGGTACGTGTGGATGGCAATATGGCTTTCAGCAAGAAGGACAACTCCGGTGAAACCGTGTGGGTTGAACTTATGTGGCTTGACTCCTACGACCTTCATCCCTGCTAATTCTGCAGCTCTGACCAAAATCCTCATCATAGAATTAACGTTTTCTAGTTGGGATGGATCGCAACCGTAAAACTCCAAAATTTGGTCGACCAAATATACCTCTCTGTATATTTCCTTTGTATTGGTTTCTTTTGATTTGTCACTCAGTCCTATTGAGTTTATGGTCTTGCACCCCCAACAATAGTATATTAAGTTGTCTCAAGTATAAAAACTTTACCTAGGTAAAGTTTTTATCGGTAACGTTCCATATTATATATAACGCAGATATGATTAATCTGGTGTGACCTTCAATGATGCCAAAAGACAGAATGAGGAGACTTTTTGATGCGCGTTCGAGCGAGCTGTCATGGAAAATAGTCTGCAGGGCTTTGAAATCTTCTCTATTTACAGAACGTGTTCAAGATCGTCTGGGAATCGACCCGAAGAAAACTGTTGGAGTTTTCGGTGACTTCTCCATATGTTGGCCATACATTGATTATATTTGTCGGACAGTAGTCGGTTTTGGCTTCGCTGCCCTTACATCAAGGTACATCTATTCCGAAGATTCGAAAGGACAGCCAAGCCTAAGAAATACATTCCGAAGAAATGACCCACTATTCATGCCTTTCAAAGAAGACTTGTCAGAGAAAGATTTCATCAAGATCGTGACAGCTTTTGCAGCAAAAGGCCTTATCGTAGAATCCGTACCTTCATCAGCATTCTACGAGACTGAAGCCCTTTTTGATCAACGCAAAGAGGTTTTAGGTATCGTATTCGTATACGAAAGCTCCAAGTCAAGAAATTGCAGAAAACTCGCCGTTTCTAAAGAGCCTGGAGGTATTGCGTATTCTTCTTGCGCTGATGACACTGGAGAATGTTTGGATGGTTTCTGCCCTTTCAGGGGTCTCAGGCATACAATCCGGGATATGTATACGCGACGAAAAGAAATGACTCTAGTTGCTTTGGAAAGCTTGTATACTCTGAAGCAAGCGATGTCAGATCTGAAATTTCTCTGAATGTTTCCTAGACTCGAGGATGATTGGGTTTCTATTCGCAACTATGTCGTTTCGTTTTTCCTCAATCCAATGTTTCATCATTTGAGGTCTTTTCTTGTAGCGCGTGCTGTAACATCTCTGGAATTCTTAGGCTTTCCAAGATCTCAATCCCTTTCGGAGTTATCTCGTACACGGAAGAACGGTTGGTGTTTCTTTCGCCTGCGGGGTAAACATTTTCTACCAATCCCGCTTTTTGCAACAATTTCAGATGATATACCATTTCGCTATTTTCAAGACCGAGCTTATCTCTGAGATCTGTGAAGTAAATTGAATTCTGTGGTAAGGATTCACTATGAAAACCGTACAGCACTGTGAGAATATGCAATCGAGTAGGATGGGACGCTGCCCAAAAAACTTCTTCCCAGAGCTGATGAATCTTCTCTTTATAGGTTTCTTCAGTATACACTTTCCTCACAAAACTCCTTTTCGCTATAAGGAGGGTCAGGGCATTCTACCGTTTCTCCCTCATTCCATACGGCTCCTCCATTTTGTGGCAATCCCTTGAAAAGTCTTTCCCTCGTAGTTTGAATCCGAATGCCACCAACAGTGATAACTGCACATGTAAGGTTGGGGTTTATTTCGCATATAGAATGAAATGATGCTATTTGTGAATGGAAATAGCTCTTCGACAAGGCTGCAAGATCTAAGATGGGCAATTTAGATGCCAATTTCGAATGCACCTATTCTAATAATGCAAGAGGGAGCTAATAAGGATTTCGGTTTTAGAATATTCATATTCATTATTCGCGACGCACAGAAACTCTGGAGATAGTTGTTTCCCAAATTCTGGTTGATTTTTCTACATTTCGGAATGACTGTATTCGAAACTCTTATAAAATGGACCTTCCCAATTTACTTGGTGATATGATCTTGTCGGACGGACCAGTATTCATTCCAAACTTTCCTTCTGTAGAACATCTTCGTCAATCTATGGCAGAATTGCGAACAAGAGAGAACATAAAGCAGAAAGAGCTAGGTAAATTAGCAGGGGTTTCTCAATCGGTAGTCTCGAGACTAATTGGAGACGGCACAGACCGGAAGAAGCCACAAAATGTAAGATATGACGAAATAGCAAGAATTGCAGAAGCACTCCTAAAACGCGCACTGAGAGCTGGCGAAGAACCGAAACGCGATGCTTTTCACGGTGTACTTGTTGAGGAAGGAAGGATAATAAGCATTGTACCACGCACTGGCGAACGGCCTTCAAGAGAAAGACCTACCAAGTACCCACGGTGAAGCAGATGGGCTATGATAAGTATATGATGTCAATTGACAAGAGACTTTCCAAGCAAGACAAACTCACTGTATTGGATGGGGCCACAGGCACCGAAATCTACAGGAGAGGCGTGTTAAGTTACGATGTTCCTTGGGCTTTGGGAGGATTGGTGTATAATCCACAGATATTACGTCAAATCCATTATGATTACTTCACACAAGGAGCACATGTTGTAACAGCAAATTGCTTCTACACCACAGGAATGGCGCTTAGGAATACGCGCTTAGCTGGTATGGAGAAATCACTTACCTTTCTCGGGGTCTTACTCGCACAACAAGCTGAAATACAAGCTCATCAAAAGGGGATTACGCAGGAGACTTGTGTAGCAGGCAATGTCGCTCCTCTAGAAACAGAGAATCCATATGATCCTACTACAGCTCCATTGAGAAGTATCGCAATCACAGAACACCGCATCAAGATTCAAAATCTCATAGAGGCTGGTGCTGATTTCATTCTCATCGAAACCATGCCAACTTTGTATGAAGCTGAAGCCGCCCTCGAAGCGAGTAGCCAAGTCTCGCCCAAACCGATCATATGGATGTCGTTTTCATGTGATGAAACAGGAACCCTATGGGGTGGGGAAACAATGAAAGAGGTAGCCGATCTTGTGGAAAGCTATTCCCCGAAAGCGGTTCTCATCAACTGTACGCCTATTGAAGGAGTAACAAGAGCTTTGAGAGAGCTTTCAAGAAATAACCTTTCCATGCCTCTTGGTGGATACGCCAATGTTGAAAAGCAAGTATATGAAGGGTCTATGACTTGGGATCGCATCGAAGATCTAACCTCGAAAGACTACGCAGAAAAATGCAAAGAGTGGTGGGAGCTGGGTGCGCGCATCATTGGAGGCTGTTGCGGAACAACGCCAGAGGACATTGGTGAAGTGGTACGGGCCTTCGAGGACAAAATATAGTTGAGGCAATGAATAGAGTGAAGTCAGTGCTCATTCTGAAAGGAGAGGATGTGTATAAAGCTAACGAAGAGAAGTGGGAGAAGGATCATTCAGGTAAGATCCTAGCCATTGACATCAAATCAAAAGATCTCGGTGGTGCTGGGGACACGTTGGATGAGGCTTATAGTAATGCCTGTAGAAGATGCTTGAGGAAACGGTTTTACTTTAGAAAAGTTGGGCCACATGGAACCACTTCATACATACCATGGTTCGATTCGCTGCTGAGTCCTTGTAGGGAATATGGTCGGCGAGTAGTCAAGGTTACGATAACTGGACAAAAAGGCAAGAAAGAGTACGAAGCCTATGCTGATACGAGAGCAGAAAAAAGTGTGATCGCAGAAGATGAAGCAATTGACCTAGATCTACTTCACGTTGGTGACACCGTAATATTTACTGGAGGTGCAAACAGCCACATGAAACTGTTCCGAGCGATTGTTGACTTTCTAGGTGAGAAATCTACTATACTGGTTCTTGGAGCAGTTTTACCAAAACATGCTGCCATAAAAGTGATTCTCGGAAATGATGTTCTAATTTAGTAGGAGAGGAGATGCAAAAACAGTTAAAGATTTTCCTGCGAGCGCTCTCAGGGAAACGTACTTCACACGCCAAATGCCAGAGTTTGAATTTCTCCCAGTTCACGTTTGCATAGACGTGACTATTGCCTCTTTGCACAAAACAGAAATAACTCATTCTCCCATTTATCGAGTGCCACTCGTAGGAAACGCTTCTGAAGGCATGTTAGGGCGTAATTGCGGGGTTGCCCTAGCCTGGTAGGGGACCGAACAAGGGCCAAACTTTCCCGCCCCTGTTTCTAGGCGTGCACAAATTCAATAGCTGGACCAGCTTGCGGAACTCGAGCAAAAATGAGGGAATTTGCAGAGATATCACTAGCGCACCGTGGGTTCAGATCCCCGAGACCCCACATCAACCCTCTTTTTCCAAAATAGACTCAAAACATACCCTGTTTTCAGAATGCATTCGTGCATGTTAAACTATTTGCTTTAGCTCAGCAAGTTTCTCAATGACGAAATCTGGATTAATTCTTGAATATCAGTAGCTTCTCCACAACTTTTTGACAATTCAACATAGTCTAATATTACATCTCTTCTGCGCTCGCATTTTGTTGTTCGTTGTTCAGCAACTGGAGAGGAAGAAATAGAATAGATAAATACCCGACGTATGGAGAAATAGAGTCAGTTTCTCATTTTGGAATTACCCCGACATAGGGTTCTTCCGTCATCTCTACTGTCGCGTAAAGGGCTAATGCGGTCGCCCACCAGACATCATCATGCGTACCCTGCGGATGACTGAAGCCGATAGACCCATCCTTGCGTAAGTCAAACCGCTCGACGTTCAGTTCGGTGACCCACTCGCTGCGATACGGCTTGGCCCAGGTGAAGTAGGGATACCAGAAGCGATTCGTGACCATCCGCTGCTTCACCAACGTCGCCATCTCCTGCTTCCGCGGCAACGTGAAATGCACCCCCTCCACATTCTCGACATCACTATGCTTCATATCCTCC
>Ga0209636_10002384_pt1 | contig 19118 bp, 22 predicted proteins | sample DeeMarSWOR152_54_FD_187464 | JGI IMG/M metagenome (GOLD analysis project Ga0209636, IMG submission 187464) | Marine sediment microbial communities from White Oak River estuary, North Carolina - WOR-1-52-54 (SPAdes) (version 2) | ecosystem: Environmental > Aquatic > Marine > Intertidal zone >... | reverse complement strand
CGCCCGCTGGCCCTCGGTGATGGCGGCCGCGCTGGTGCGCGAGATGATCCTCATCCTCTGGCTGAGCCTCAAGCATTAGAGCCCCGGGACACCTCGAGGATTGACAGGAAGTGACTCATGTGCTAGATTGAGAATCGAAAGGTGCTTGGGCTCCCGCCCGCCATGTACCACGTCACAGAGACGATTCTCTTCGCATCGCTCGCAGGAGTTCTTCTGGTCTCACATGGTAGCGGGCACGTAGACGATGATGGCGTAGTGATAAATGAGGTGATGGCGAACGTAGCCGGCAGAGAGAGCGGGCCCGGCGCTCCCGGCGACCGGAATGAATTCATCGAACTGTACAACCGCTCCCTGCAGGCCATCGACGTCTCGGGATGGATTATCTCCGACGGCGACGCCGATGATCAGATCGAAGCCTGGATGGTCCAGGAACAGGGCGAGATCAACGATCCGGATGCGGTGACCGGGACCACCCAGATTCCATCTCATGGGTACGCAGTCATTCTCGACAGAGAATACGCGGCAACGGACTCGATGAGCGACGACCCCGAACCTTACGACCTCCCTCCCCAGACTGTAGTCCTCACCGTCGGGAATACCACCCTCGGCGACGGGCTCTCCACTACAGACCCGATCTTCCTCTGTCTGCCAGAAAGCCCATGTATCGATACCTACGGCACTCCTGAGATCGATGATGACGGAATACCGTACGATCCGGGCGACGGCATATCGATGGAGCGCCTCGATCCGTGGCTGGGAGACTGCGAAGAGAACTGGGCACCGTCGTCGGCCGCCGCAGGGTCGACACCCGGAGGCGCGAACGCCAGCGCGACCCGGATCGATCTGGCGACAGTTGAGCTCGACGCCGTTCCTCAGCGCGTCGACATCGGGGACGCGGTCACCCTCAAAGCGTACGTCGCCAATCTCGGACGTCAGACAGTAGACGAGTTCTCGGTCTCCTTTTTCCGCGATCTCGATCTTGATTACATCAAGGATAGCGGTGAGGAGATAGCAACGGCCACGCTCCCCGTCAGTCTCGAGCGAGGGGACACGACGGCCGTAGTGCATGAGTGGACTCCCGGAACCGCCGGAGGCACGTGGATCGGCGCCGGGGTCGAATGCACTGGAGACGAGGACAGCACAAACGACGTGGCCTCGACGTTCATCGCCGTAGGGGGCCAGGGAGCGGGAGTCGTTCTCAACGAAATCATGTACCGCCCACTCCCCTCCTGCAGCGAATGGATAGAACTGCTCAACACCCGACCCCAGGAGATCTCCCTCGAAGACTTCAGCATCGAGGACGACGACTCTGCGCGCAGCCATCGACTCCAGTCCGTCTTCCTCGCCAGCGGGGCCTATCTCGTCCTCGTCGACGACTCACTCGAATTCGTTACCGAGCATTCCACTGTCACTCCGATCGCTGTGCCCGACGGCGGACTGCCCAGTCTCGATGATATCGGCGACCTCCTCCGTCTGCGCGACCGAGAGGGCTCTGTGATCGATTCGGTGTGCTACGACCATGATTGGGGGGGAGAGAGAGGTATCTCGTTAGAGCGAGTCAACCCGGCGTTTCCCTCGAACGATCCGCACAACTGGGGTTCGTCCGTGGCACACAAAGGGGCCACGCCCGGCAAACGGAACTCGATATTCCTCAGCCAGATCGCGCCGCGCGCCTCCCTCACCGTCGCCCCGAACCCATTCTCCCCCGACGGCGACGGCCGGGACGATCGGACAGTGATAGCGATCAGACTGCCGAGCACCCGCATGAAGGTACGCCTTCACATCTTCGATCCCGCCGGCCGGCCGGTGCGGAGGCTCCTGGAGCAAGAAGAGACAGGCGGCGAGCACTCTGTCGTATGGGACGGGCGCGCGGACGATGGGCGGCCGCTCCCGGTCGGTATCTATGTCATCTATCTGGAAGGGCTAGACGACGAACGCGGAACAGCAGTGAGGGAGACGTGCACTGTCGTGCTGGCGAAGCGTCTCAAGTGAGCGCACATCAGAACACGGCTCGTCCGACGAGTCGTAACTGGAGAGAAAGACTGAGAGTCCGAGCCCGATGACAGAGATCCGTCCAGCAACCCTCGATGCTCTGGTCCGCAGTCGGTTCCGCGCCGTCCTCACCGGGGCAGGGATTTCGGCCGAGAGCGGAATCCCCACCTTTCGCGGCGAGGATGGACTGTGGCGCAACTACAGGGCAGAGCAACTGGCGACGCCCGAGGCATTCGCTGCCCAGCCGGAGATCGTATGGGAATGGTATAGATGGCGCCGTTCGATCATATCGCAGGCCCAGCCAAATGCCGCCCATCGCGCCCTCGTCGAGCTCGAGCGGTTGTCCCCGGAATTCCTGCTCATCACGCAGAATGTGGATAACCTTCACCGTCGGGCCGGCAGTGAGAGCATAGTGGAACTCCACGGGAATATCTTCGGGGAGCGATGCTCTGAGGAGGGTGTGGTCGTGGAGACGGAGGCCTCTGCCGATGAGAGTCTCAACAGGTGCTCCTGCGGCGCGCTGCTCCGCCCCGACGTGGTCTGGTTCGGTGAGATGTTGCCGCCAGAGGCGTTGGAGCGCGCGTTCAATGCAGCGCGCCGGTGCGATCTGATGCTCGTCGTGGGAACATCGGCGCTGGTACAGCCGGCTGCCTCGATTCCACTCATCGCCAAGGAGTCTGGTGCCTATGTAGTCGAGATCAACAGGGACCCCACACCGATCTCGACTCTGGTCGATGACTCGATACTCGGGCTCGCCGGTGAAGTACTGCCCCAACTCATCGCCCACCTCTCCGCGGATTCCCCGGGCGCCCAGCGCGCCCCGGACAGAAATGAGACACTGCGACATAACGCATCACCGGATGCGGGGGAGTAGGTATGCCTAGAGGATTCAGGAAAAACTTCGCTACGGGGCTGATCGCCATTCTGCCGCTCGCATTGACGGTTCTCGTCCTCTGGTTCTTCATCAGCAAAGTTGGAGATATCTTCGGACGAGCGATCCGTCAGATCCCTCAGCTCGAGCAGCTCCCCAACTTCGTCAACGCACTACTCGGACTCATTGCGATGATCATCCTCATTTATCTCATTGGACTGGTCACTTCGAGCTTCCTCGGGCGCCAGCTGCTACGGTTCGGTGAACTGCTCATCACCAGGCTTCCGCTGATCCGGTCTGTCTACACATCGGCCCGACAGCTGACCGAGACCTTGTTTGTCGACAAGGCGGCGTTCCGAAAGGTGGTGCTCGTCGAATTCCCCCGAAAGGGAATGCTGGGCATCGGATTCGTCACCAGTGACCGAAAGTGGAAGATCAACGATGATCCTCCCCGGTATGCCCAGAATGTCTTTCTCCCGACATGCCCGAATCCCACCTCCGGATGGTATCTCCTCATTCCTGAGGAGGAGATCATCTCCACATCGATGACAGTCGAGTGGGGAATGAAGATCGTCATCTCGGGAGGTATGGTCCTGCCCTACGAGACCGATCTAGATAAATGGAGAATAACCGAGTCTTGAGCGCGATCTTGAAGTTATTGAAATATCTGCCGTTTCCGCGTCGTCGCGTGCCGGCCAGCGAGGACGAGATCAAGGAGATCATCGCTCAGAGCGAGGAGGAAGGGATCATCACCGAGGATGAAGAGGTGATGATTACCAAGATATTCGAGATGGGCGAGACTCCGGTGGAGGTAGTGATGATCCCCCGCGTCGACATGGTGTGCATCGAGGCGGATGCCCCCATTGATGAGGTTCTGCGGCTTTTCCACCACAAGGGGTTCTCCCGGATGCCCGTCTACGACGGGCAGATCGATAATGTCATCGGAATCGTTCACGTGAAGGAGTTACTGCGTTTCTGGGGAAGAGGAGAAGATCTCCGGGCTGTGGAGTTCATCCGGCTCCCCTACTTCATCCCCGAGTCGAAGCGAGTACTGGATGCAATCCGGGAATTCCAGCGGAAGAGAATATCGATAGCGATGGTTATTGATGAGTACGGAGGTATTAGCGGCCTGGTGACTCTGGAAGATCTAATAGAGGAGATCGTCGGTGACCTCCGCGATGAGCTCGATCGTGAGGAGATCGTCTCCAAAGCGCTCGAGGATGGATCATATGTGGTGAACGCGGGAATCGAGCTCGACGAACTCAACATGCTGCTCGGGACGGAGCTCGCAAGAGAGGACCTCCACACGTTGGGGGGCCTGATAGTGAGCAACCTGGAGCGTATCCCCCGACCTGGTGAGAGAGTGATTATCGATAACGTCGTGATCGAGGTGCTCGAAGCGAGCAAACAGAGGGTCTACCGAGTGCGGATCCGGAAAAAGCCGTCCGAATGATCGGCAATCGTACTCAGGACCTTCCGGTCCGCCGTCTCTTGCGTGAGGACGGCGCTTCCTGAGAATCACCGGTGGCAGAATTGGGCTGCTTTGCGACCCAATAGAGGTAACGTCCGCAGTTGATGCACCGAAATAGTTCCTCGTTGCGCTGCTTGCTCACCGAGATATCGGTGGGCAGTCTCATGAAGCATCCATAGCAGACCCCTCCGACCACGGGGGCAACTGCCCTCCCATACCTTGTCTCCAGTCTCCGGTACTCCTGTAACAGGTCGCTGTCGAGCTGCTGTTCGATCTGCCCCTTAGCCGCGGCTACCTCCTCATGACGACTTATGACGAATCCGAAATCGCTCTCCTGCCTGGCTCTGTTGGCGTTCTCCAGCTCCTTCAGCAAAAGGTCGACGTCATGGAGCATAATGAGAAGCTCCAATTGAGGGTGCATATTCCCTTCTCCTGTACGATCACTATGCGATCTTTGCTTCGACTTCGGACAGATACTTGAGGAATGCCACGGCATCATCGATATCGGGATACCCGCCCTGTTTCGTCATCTCCCGTGTCACCTGGGCGATCTTGCCCAGGGTGATCAGGTACTGGTTGGCTGCGTCCTGGGGCGGTGCGACGATGAGGAAGAAATAGTAGACTTTCTTCTTATCGTGGGCCCCGAAATCGATTCCGTTCGCCGACCGTCCTACAGCGAGGGACATCCTGTCGACGACCAGCGATCTGCAATGGGGGATGGCGATCCCATTCCCCACTCCGGTGGACCCGAGTGCTTCTCTCTTCTTCAGGGTAGCGATGAGGATTCTCCTGGCCTTGGCATCGATCGCCAGAAGATTGGTGAGCTCTTCGAGGACTTCGTCCTTGGTACTTGCGGCCAGATTGAGATTGACGCGCTCAGGGGAGAGGCGCTCAAAGATGGACATCAGTCTGCTCCCACGGAACGGTGACAAGCGGCTGTGCCGAGGTGCTTTCATTCACCGATCGGCCCCCAGACTACATGATGGACACATGTCCGTCAAGTGGAAAAATGTCTTCCCGCCAGGTCGCTTTTCGATTGACAGCAACCGTCTATGGGGGTATGCTCCCGAAGGATTCAGCCCTGCATTCTGCCCCTATGTCTGGAGTGGAGAGAGTGATTCGACACATCACACGGCCGCTGGCGGCAACCGTCCTTCTGCTAGTCGGATGTGCCAGCCTTCGTCCTCCTGCACCAGGAGGCGAAGAACGTAATCAGATCGAGACAGCGGCAGAGGCCCGTTTCGATAGAGGGGTCGACTACTACGACGCGAGTCAGTACGAGCGCGCCGTTGTTGAATTCGGCATCATCCTCGAGGAGTACGAAATCTCCGAACGAGCTGACGATGCTGCGTACATGCTGTCCCTCTCCTACTTCGCGCTTGAACGATACGACGGAGCGATCGCATACGCCACACGCATTGGGCGCGACTTCCCGTCAAGTCCGTTCTTCGACGATGCCCTGCTCATCTTGGCGCAGTCGTACGTGGAGGAGGAACGCTATGTACCCGCCGCCACGGCCTATATGGATCTGATCGAGAGGAGTACTGACGAGGTCCTTCTGGAACAGGGAAGGGATGCCCTCCAGCGCCTCATCGAAACCCGTCTCGCGAGATCGGAACTCAGAGAACTCGTGAACCGACCCGCACCGGCGGATGTGCGTGGCTCCCTTCTGTTTAATCTCGGCAGTAAGGAACTATCAGCAGGGCACAGAGAGCGTGGCAGGGCATATCTAGAACGATACCTTCAGCATTATCCCGACGGCGAGTACGCGAGCCGGGCTGAGGCGCTCATCGGCGCGGATCGACCGCCAGCTCTCGTGCAACCGCGTCGAGTCGGTGTACTCGCTCCGCTCACGGGGCGGTACAGCGACTACGGGAAGGCGGTCCGCGAAGGCGTTGAGCTGGCCACCGAGGAGTTCAATCAGGTCAACCGTGCCGCACTATCGCTCATCATCGGTGACACTCATGGGGATCCCGTCGATGCACTCAGGACGGCCCAGCAACTGATCGACGATGAGGGCGTCATCGCGCTCATCGGCCCGGTCCTCAGCAGCTCCACGATAGCCGTGGCCGGTCTTGCCAATGCACGCGGTGTGCCCCTCATCTCGCCCACCGCGACCGAGCAGCGCATCTCTACGATCGGGCAGTATATATTCCAGCTGAACCCGAGCTCTACCGACCAGGGACGGGCTATTGGCGCCTTTGCCACCGAAGAGATGGGACTCCAGAAGCTGGCTATCCTCCATCCCAGTGACACGTACGGATACGGCGTCGCCAGCAGCTTCCGCGAAGGTGTGCGAAGGGGCGGCGGCACCATAGTCGCTGAGGAATCGTATGATCTCGGCACGACCGACTTCAGCGAAAACATACTGAACATCCGTGGCGCCGAGCCGGAGGCGGTTTTTATCCCGGGATTCCCGGACGAGATAATACTCATCGCGCCACAGCTCAGATACTACGATGTGGAAGCCCAACTGCTCGGAAGCGATGGCTGGAATTCCGAACGAGTCGTACTGATGGGTGAGCAGTACGTCGAGGGAGCCGTCTTCGTTGTCCCCCAATCCAACGAAGGACCTTCGATCGCCACCTCCGGGTTCGCCGAGCGTTATCGGCGTCGCTATGGATCGGCAGCAAACGCCACGGCAGCCCTCGGATACGATGCGATGGCTGTGCTCGCGGAATGTCTGGCCTACGGCCCCACCGATCGGGAAGGACTCCGCGTCAGGCTCGAGGAGTTCGGTGCGCGGGCTGGCGCATCCGGCATCGTCACACTGAGAGCTAGAATACGCGATCCCGGGTATCGGTTCTTCATGATCCGAGAGGGCAATATCGTCGAGGTCGAACGGGGCGAAGAAGTGATGCCTGTCGGTAGAGAAGAGGACTAGAGGGAGATAGCGTGTGAGCAAGAACAGCGAGAAGAAGAAGGGGCGGGAACGAACCAAGCCCAAACGAGAGAAGAAGCGGCCCAGGGCAGAGGAACCCCCGTTGGGCTTCACCATGAAGAATTACGCGCTCTTTGCCATCGGCATCGTGGCGATCGGAGCGGGCTTCTTTACCCTCGCCCGAGGTTCGATCACTCTCGCACCCATATTGCTCGTCCTCGGATACTGTGTGCTCATACCTGTAGCCATTCTTCTCAGATGACACCTCATACGTTGACCTACTGTCACGTCCGGGTGTCTATCTCGGCACAAGAGGAATGGCTTCACGTCTCACAACCGCGGAAGTCGGGCGAATAGCTCAGTCTGGAAGAGCGCCTGCCTTACACGCAGGAAGTCACAGGTTCGAGTCCTGTTTCGCCCACCATCTACTGAGGATGAACAGGGTCTGAGGATGGCCTAGATCCTGAGGATGAACCAGATCCTCGGGGTGACCTGAGTCCTCAGGATGACCCGGGTTTGCGGATAACCCCGGTTCTAGGGATGACCCGGGTCCCAGTTGAACGTGTGCGGGCCGTCGGTGGCAGCGGCCTCTAATAGTCTGTGCAGAGGAACATCATGGCTCGGAAGCGCAGAGTCTATGTGCGCCGCGGCGTCGATCCTCATCTCGAAGATCCCTACCTCCGCCGTGGCGGGTATCGAGAGCCCACTGTCTGTCCGACATGCGGACTGGTATTCCACGATAAGAGGTGGCGGAGAGACGACGAGCTATCCCATAAGCTACACCGCAGGAAACAGACACTGCTGCAGAAGTGTCCGGCCTGTCGGAAGATCGAGGATCAATATCCGATGGGGATCGTCACCTTGAGTGGCCACTATCTTCCGGAGCACCTTGAGGATATCCGCAATCTGATCCGAAATGAAGAGCAGCGCGGGGCGGAGAAGAACCCCCTCGAGCGGATCATCAAGATAGAAGAGGGGGAAAGGATGCTGGTTGTGCAGACAACCACTGAGAGCCTCGCGCTCAGAATCGGACGGATCGTCTTTCGAGCACACAGGGGAAGCATCGACTACAAATTCAGCGATAGAGAGAAACTCGTCAGGATCGATTGGCACCGTGACTGACGCTCGCAGCCTCGCGGGCCGGATCCGCCAGCAGGCCTGCCCGGAGTGCTGTTGGCGCCCAGCGCGGCGTGCTGTGGGCGCTCTGTCCGGAGTGTTCTGGGTGCCCTTCCCGGAGTGCTGTGGGCGATCTCGCCGGAGTGGTGTGGGCGCCCTCGCCGGAGTGGTGTGGTGGCCTCGCCGGAGTGGTGTGGGCTCCCTTCCCGGAGTCCTCGGGTGCCCTTCCCGGAGCCCTTCGGGTGCCGGGCCCAGAGGCAGCCTCTGCCCCCTGAGACCGATCGGTGTCCGCTCCTGAATGGGGCAGTTCGCGCGCGGAGGACGCACGGTGTCGGCGATTCCGTATCCTACAGCTTCGCGGCAGGTTACACGGCTCCCTCGGCGTCAATCGAGGGCATCGCCGCAGCCAAAAAATCCTTGACAACGTGGCCTCCCCCCGGTTATATTGGCACACGGGAATTGCAGAAGATTTGGAGCGATCCCTCGGTATCTGGAGTAGTAATTCTACACGTTCGATAGCTGGCCAGCCAGATCGGAATGGTTTGTCGGCTTTCCTTTACTTTGTACGTTCAGTGGTTGTACTCTTACCAGCACCTTTAGACTCGTTCACACACGGACGGGGACTCGATCGAAGTCCCCAGAACTGACAACCTCTATCCAGGGAGGGCAGAGGCGATGAAGGTTAAACCGCTTGCTGACCGCGTGTTAGTGAAGCGCATCGAAGAGGAGGAAACCAAAAAGGGAGGTATCATCATACCCGACACTGCCAAGGAGAAGCCGCAGCAGGGCAAGGTCGTAGAGATCGGCGCCGGCAGGCTCGATGAAAAGGGTAAACGTGTGCCCATGGAGATCAAGAAGGGCGACCGAGTCCTCTTCGGGAAATACGCAGGCACTGAGGTGACGATAGATGATGAAGAGTACATCATCATGCGCGAGGACGACATTCTCGGCATCATCAAGTAATCCCCACCACGATGCCCGGCCCAGGTGTGGCGTCCAACTGGGGAGCTAAATGAACGCAGCGAGTGGAGGGAGAACGATGGCTGCAAAAGACATAAAGTTTGCTGAGGAAGCACGGCGAGCGGTCCAGAGGGGCGTTGACAAACTTTCCGAAGCAGTGAAAGTCACGCTCGGCCCCAAGGGTCGTAATGTTGTGCTCGACAAGAAATTCGGATCGCCGACAGTGACCAAAGACGGAGTCACGGTGGCGAAGGAGATCGAGCTCGAGGAGCCGTTCGAAAACATGGGCGCACAGATGGTCCGCGAGGTCGCCTCGAAGACGAGCGAAGTCGCCGGCGACGGGACGACCACCGCGACAGTCCTGGCCCAGGCCATCTATCGGGAAGGCCTCAAGAACGTCACCGCGGGCGCCAATCCGATGGGACTGAAGCGCGGTATCGAGAAGGCGGTTGACGTTGCGATCGAGGAGCTGAAAAAGATCTCCAAGCCTACAAAGGGCAAGACCGAGATCGCGCAGGTGGCGACGATCTCAGCGAACAATGATCAGGCCATCGGCGACCTGATCGCAGACGCAATGGAGAAAGTGGGAAAGGATGGCGTCATCACCGTCGAGGAGGCGAAGGCGATGGAGACCACCCTCGAGGTGGTCGAGGGGATGCAGTTCGATCGGGGCTACATCTCGCCCTATTTCGTCACAAACGCCGAGCGCATGGAGACGGTGATCGAGGACGCGTACATACTCATCTACGACAAGAAGATCAGCGCGATGAAGGATCTTCTCCCCCTGCTGGAGAAGATCGCTCAGCGGGCCAGGCCTCTGCTCATCATCGCCGAGGATGTGGAGGGCGAAGCCCTCGCCACGCTTGTTGTCAACAAGCTCCGTGGCACGCTATCGACGGCAGCTGTGAAGGCTCCTGGCTATGGCGAACGGCGGAAGGCGATGCTCGAGGACATCGCGACCCTGACAGCCGGTCGGCTCATCTCAGAAGACCTCGGGATCAAGCTCGAGAGCGTCAACCTCGCCGATCTCGGCACGGCCAAGCGAATCACGATCGACAAGGACAACACGACGATCATCGGCGGTGCAGGGAAGAAAGCGGACATATCGGCGCGCATCTCCCAGATCCGCCTCCAGATCGAGGAGACGACATCGGACTACGATCGCGAGAAGCTCCAGGAGCGGCTCGCCAAGCTCGCGGGCGGTGTCGCCGTAATCAACGTCGGCGCGGCCACCGAGACCGAGATGAAAGAGAAGAAAGCCAGAGTCGAGGACGCTCTTCATGCCACCCGAGCCGCGGTCGAGGAAGGTATCGTGCCGGGCGGCGGTGTCGCGTTCCTCCGCGCCATTCCCGCGCTCGACAAGCTGACCAAGCTCGAGGGCGATGAGAAGGTCGGTATGATGATCGTGAGGCGCGCGCTCGAAGAGCCCTCGCGTCAGCTGGTGGAGAATGCCGGGCTTGAAGGTTCCGTGGTCGTGGAGCGCCTGAAGAAGGAGAAGACGAACGTCGGCTTCAATCTGAACAATGAGGAGTACGAGGATATGTTCGGGGCCGGCGTAATCGATCCCACGAAGGTGACGAGGATTGCGCTGCAGAATGCCGCCAGCATCGCGGGGCTCCTTATAACGACCGAGGCGCTCGTGGCCGAGATTCCGGAGAAGAAGGAAAAGATGCCGGCCGGCCCTCCTGGCGGATACGGTGACATGTACTAGACATGTACTAATCGGGCGCCAGCAGGGCGGGGCGGTTCCGGGCGAGGTGCGTTCGTCGAGTGAGGCAGGGTCGCCGCTCGCGGCAGGGTCGTCACATGGAGCAGGGTCGCCGCGCGGAGGAGGGTCACAGCCCGGAGCAGGCCGGCCAGCCGAAGCAGGTCCGTCGCGCAACAGCCTGTTCGCGTCCGGATCCGTCGAGCGAACACGTCCGGCCAGGCAGAACGCTTTGGACAGATTGCCCGGCAGAACGTGACATATGCCGCGGGCTGCAGCCATGGATCAGGTGGGAGAGACGTTGTGTTGCATCGTGTTGGCTGCCGCCCCCGTTCCAACCCATCCGGCCGCATCAGACGCGGCCAGGTACACTGCCCCCAATCGAGCTCGATCGAAGACGAAGCGGCCGGCGCAACTTCGGCGATCTCCGAACACCGATGCCAGGGATTGACCCATGCCAACGTATGAATACAAGTGTCGCAAATGCGGGTACGACTTCGAGGAGTTCCAGAACATCACCGATCCTCCACTCAAGCGTTGCCCCATCTGCAAGGGCCGGGTGGATCGTCTGATCGGGGCGGGAGCCGGGATCCTGTTCAAGGGACCGGGGTTCTACGCGACTGACTACAGATCGAGCGAATATCGCAACCGGGAGAAGCAGGACCTCGCTCCGGCGGCCGGTGATACAAAAACAGCCGAACGCTCGGAAACCGGAGGAGAAGCCACGGAGAGGAGCACAACCCGTAAGGTCGAATCGCCTGCCGACAGGGCGAAGGGGTCGAAGAGAAAGACCCGGAAGAAGTAGATACGTCTCAGTGCTGGCCAATGCCCCGGGGCACTACCATCGAGCCACGATATGGGTTTTGGCTTGACAACTTCTCGGCGATCGAGTACCTTACGGGAGGCGGCGAAGGTCGCGGCGGCGCGTCTGCAGCCTTCGCCTTATTCTTGCCCCTTGTCATATCGTTTCATCAATGTCACCGTTAGGGCCCGTAGTGTAGCCTGGTTTAACACGCCGGCCTGTCAAGCCGGAGAGCGCCGGTTCAAATCCGGTCGGGCCCGCCAGTTGTGAGTTTCGAGCCCTTTGGCGACAATGTCAAAGGGCTTTCTGCGCAATGCTCTGATAGATCCCAGGTTTTGTCGACATTTAGCTTGACCCACCTGACAAAGATGTGAGAATATATCAGGGATTGAGGTGGGCTCAGCCCGGTGCCTGTGCATATCGGGCTTTTTCCGTGGTCTCCTGATGAGGTACCCGAGTCTCCAGCAGGGCACAGGGATTCGAACTCGTCTTCTTCTATTGTCGTCCTTCAGGAAGTGACAGCACCTCCGTGCGAGAGGCAGCCAACAGACCTCGTGTCGCTCTGCAGCCGTGGGGTAGAACTGAAATGTGCAAACAAAGAAACATCTTGTTTCTGGTCATCGATACCTTGAGAGCTGATATGTGCTTCGGAGAGGACAGGCCCGTAAAAACGCCTACCATCGATTATCTGAAAAGCCAGGGCACAAGCTTCACCCAAGCCATATCGGTTGGGAGTGTCACCCTCACAACGGTATCCAGTATGTTGACAGGCCTCTATCCATTTGTCCATGGTGTCATCGCGAACCTCGCCGATGTTGAGGGCTTGCTGGAGCCCCTTGTCCTTAACCCTAAGTGCATAACGCTGCAAGAGATCCTACGAAGAAGCGGATACCATACATATGCGATGGTCACAGGACCTCTCGCTGAATACGTGGGATTGGTTAGAGGATTTGAGGAATATTCCCACAGAGATTGGAGGAGAGAGACGATATACACAGATTGGGGAGGGCGACTCAAAGAGACCATCCGGAATCGCAAACTGAAAGAACCATGGTTCCTCTTCCTGCATCTCTGGGATGTCCACTTACCCAGAGTAGTCCCGAGATCGTTTAATCGATATGAGTATGGCCGGAACCGATATGAGAGGGCAATTTCCTGTCTGGACCATCATCTGCAAGAACTTTTTGACCTACTTGACTTCAATGAGACGATTCTTCTCATTCATGGAGACCATGGAGAAAATCTCGCTTTCCCTCCCCTTCTGCTCAGGCCACTGTTCTTCACCAAAGCGGGCAGATTCCTGAATGCGAGGGTCCATATCTTGGGCAAGTTAAGGTACCTCAGAAGAAGGTTCGCGACTCCACGCCTCCGAAACCGCACTATTGGGTGGGTCGCTCATGGTGACTTTCTGTTAGATTTCCTGGTGAGAGTTCCTTTAATCGCAATAGGAAAAGGTATCTTCCCTGAAGGCATGATAATCTCTAGCCAGATATCACAAGTAGATATTCTGCCCACCATACTCGATGCCGTAGGCCTTTACGACAGACTAGATCAGAGAATCCACGGAAGGAGTCTTATGCCATTCGTCGAAGGCAAGCCCTTTCCAGATAGGCCTGTGTATCTTGAAACAGGGAGACATGTCGCTATCAGGACACCAGAATGGAAGCTCATCATTGACAAATCTGTGCCGGGCACGTCAGAGCTTTACAATCTCGAGAAGGACCCTGTGGAAGAGTGCAATCTCATAGGTAGCGAGGAGGAAATAGCCCTGAGCCTAGGACGAGCGTTGCGCGAAATACGCTCTCTGGACTTCGAAGAGCTATCCTCGGCACCATCGGAGATAGCAGGAGGCGAGAGAAGGGAAATCGAGAGGAATCTGAGAGATATGGGCTACTTGTAGCGCACGGTATCGGAGCGATACAATCAAGTAAGAACAGTGGGCTTAAGTGAGTCTTGCCCCGGGGGATGAGGATGGCGCGTATCAAGACAAGGAATATCTCCAGTAGTTTCATGCGAACACGAAATCTGTTTTGGCGGGTCGTGGCGAGGCCACAGCCTCGCCACGTGGGACGACTCCTTTTCGGCGAGCAGTGGGCTGGAAGATTGCTATCCTGGCTACCTTGGGAAAGAATCATTGCGTATCCTCCGTTTGTAGATGCGGAGCTTACAGTGGATTGCAATCTGAAGTGTCCCATGTGTCTTCACCAGGCGATGCCGCTAGGGCGCGGCTTCATGGATGAGCATCTATTCCGTAATATCGTTGACCAGATTAGCTGTCACAGAGGGGTACTTCTTATTCTATGTGGGCGTGGAGAGTCAATGCTTCATCCGAAGTGGGAAGAGTATGTTGTCTATGCCAAGCGAGCTGGCGTAAGCCCAATGCTCGTAGTCACTAACGGCACACTCCTCAACCGTGACAAAGCCTCGCTCTTGGTCGATCTCGGCGTCGAGCAGGTTCTGGTGGCAGTCGATGGCGCCTCCAAAGAGACCTACGAAGCAATGAGAGTTGGCGCCAATTTCGAGCAGGTTCTGGGGAATATCCATAGGCTGATTGAGCTGAGGGCCAGAGCTAGCACACGCAAACCTCGGATCCTGGTACGTATGATCGTGACTCCCGACACTCAGCACGAAGTGGATGCGTTCACCGAATACTGGCAGGGGCGTCTCAGTGAATATGACGAGATCAAGATCGGCACCCTGATCACTTGGGCGCCAATCAGGGATGCAGAACCCATTGTATCTCAGCTAGAGGCGTCCGAATATGCGTCCGTTCGTCGTCAGCCTCAGCTGATGGCTCCCTGTACGGCCCTTTGGAAAGGATTACTAGTCTACCACAATGGAATGATGTCTGCCTGCTGTCTTCGTGACTCGAACACATCGCTCTTGAGCACCAATGCGAACACGGACTCGATAGCGGATGCCTGGAGATGTCCGGCATTGAAGAAGGCGCGCCGTCTCCATCTCTTGCGGCGCAAGCTTGACATTCCCGTCTGCCGTCGATGCGTAGCGCTGATGTATGCGGCTCAAGTGCAACAAGAAAAGGCAGATCCAGATGCTTTGCGGGCTGCGAGCTGCCAACCTAGAGAGGCTGGGGGCGGGGTCGTTGGTAGGTTCTGAAGGTTATCTCCGCTCTTGCTCCAGGGATGCAAACGACGTCAGTTCGTCAAGAAACACACAATCGGAGGCCCTGAACGTATTGCAGTAGGTGATAGTCAGAGCTGAGGAGGAGATGGTACTCCCCATGGCTATTCAAGAAGTCTCAATGCGGCAGCCATATCTTTCGCGATCATCCGTCTTCTACGCTATTCAATGAAGCAATTTGGACCCGCCAGGTCAGTGTTTCGATCACCTTCAGGTGCCCATCACATAACTGGCTACGTTCCCCTCCAATCAGTCCATCCCCTGTATGTTACCGTATCAAGCAATGTGAGCGCCCCCAGGGGTGCTCACTAGCGTCTCACCGACTTTCATTCCTGGGCCCCTTGTCCCCTTGAAAGGTATCGGGCAACGCCCATCAGACACTCCCCCTACGTGCCCACGGAATACGATCTGTGATCCCAAGGACTGACCAAGCAGCAACACCCGTAATTTCTCTTCTTACTTCAGTCATCAGTCTTCAGTCGGAATTCGAGATAGTCGGAGTAATCGATCAACTTCCCCCTCTCGTCCAGTGGGTCTGGCCCCTCACCCAAATAGAACTTCACGCTCAGACTCCTCCTCTGGGTATCGTACAGTGCATGCCAGAGCGTTCTACCCGGGGCATAGTCCGGATGATCAAACCCTGTCCCGGTATAGGCAACACTCGAGTTAATGACCTTCATCTCCCCGATATCGAATTGCTGCCTGCCTACGATCGATGCATGCATTGTCCTGTATCTATCATAGCTGTCTGTTCGTGCCTCCTGCGGGAGCTGTTCAATCGATTCATAGCTAGAGAGGAGATGATTTGTCACACATTGTGGCCCTTCTCCATCAACAATGGCAGTCGAATTACGTGAAGATGAGAATTCGAACACAAATGACTCACCGCTCTCGTCGGCAATGATATAGTGGCAGGGTATAAACGAGTAGTAGTGCTTCAGGCCCAACATCGCCTCTTTTGCCTCCTCCACATCGCTGCAATTGTCCAGCAGGTACCGCAGACACAAGAGCTCGTGCGTGCCGACCCCTTGAGATCTATCCAGGCCGTATTCCAGCATCGTCTCTTCCTCGGCCAGAACGGCAACAACCAGCCCTTCCGAGTTCACTCCATCCAACACCCCACCCAACAGGTCAAAAGCACACAGAGAAAGGGATGCATAGCCCTCTTCGGGGTACAATTCGAAGATATACGGTCGCGACATCGCCGCCATCTCGTTCTCGCCCGGACGCCTCCCTTGCAGTGTCCCTGTAGTGAAGTCGTAGTTCCGGCTCAAGATACCTCGCCCGCCCTTCGTGAATGCACCCGGGAAGAATACGGCTGAGCAACCCCACACATTACTCGGATACTGAGAGAGCGCCGAGAAGTCGTAGCCATCGTCCCGGATGTCCAGGCCGTAGGCGTCGGCAACTCCTTTCATCCGTTCATAGAGTATCGGGTAGTTCCTGGTGATGTACTCACGTTGCACTCCGTTTCTCGTCCGGTCACCGTACGGAGTCATTCGAACGCCAACATCCTGCGCGATCTCCGCGATCTTCTTCCCGATAGCGTAGTTGGAGCCCTTGATTACGACATGCCGGACCTCCATGAACTGATCAGGGCCTCCGGCGATTACTGTCTCTCTGAAATAGACCTGTTCTGAATCAGATCTCTCGGTGGCCTCCCAGTTCGCACAGCCAGCAACGAAAAAGACGAGCATAAGGACTGACAACGTCTTTGACCTTGACTTGAGCATCTCTGGTCCTCCTTCCCTGCTCCAAAACCCATCCGCCGACCATTCGGGGACGCCTTCGGGGACGTTGGTAGGTTCAGAAGGTTGTCGTTCCTCGCGCTCGCGCCGCCCGTGCTCCAGATCCCGAGAAGAAGGACGTCCTGGCTTCAGGGACGTTAGTAGATATTGACGGTTATATGATCCGCCATTCTTCCGAGAACCGAATCTCACCCACCAGCAGGCAGTTTCGACACCATCTCCAACAGCTATTTGGCTTTCTTACCACAAAACATTGAATAAGTGAAGAATGCGTAGTAGTCGGGAAGATTCAGAATGAAGTCCGGTGACTCTGGTTGACTGAGACGCTGATACGCTGCCCAGTCTTCTTGCGTCAAATCTGACTGCGCTCCCGGCCAGCACATATCGAAGAGTGACACCAAGGCACTGCGGACTTCATCAGTTAGCGGCGCGTGAACGTCGCCCACGAAGGTCTGGACCGTAGGTTCCTCGAAGCCCGCTCCACGGAACCACCCCAATGCCCGCGGGAAGTGCAACTCCGGCCTCCTCCCCCTGACAAAAGGAGCGATCCCGGAACAGGCCGCATTCAGCCGGGCCTCCAATAGGGCGTACCCCGGGAGTAGTTGCTGAGAAGACCAGCCGAGGATGGCCACCGTGCCGCCGGGCTTTGTCACCCGCACGAGCTCGTCCAGCAGGGATACAGACTCTCCCGCCGGGTAGCCCACGCAGTCAACACTCCATATCCAGTCAAAGCTATTATCGTCGAAAGGGAGTTCCTTCACGTCTCCCTTCTGGAACGACACACGTTCCGACAGCCCAGACTTTCCGGCGGTCTCCTCCGCCCGAGCCAAGAAATCAGGCGATATGTCGAGGCCAGTGACGTGGCCAGCTGGTGACACCGCATCCGCCAACAACAGAGCGTGACTCCCAATCCCGCATCCCGCATCGAGTCCCTGGCTCCCAGAAGGAAGCTGCAGTGCCTCGATCGCCCTACGAATGACCGGCTCCCTCAAGAAATCGGACAGATAGAGCTTGTCTGTGTATGTGTCACTGCCCCTTTCGTCTGCCATAGAAGCACTCCTCACAACGGGGACGTTGGTAGGTTCTGAAGGTTACCGTTCCTCACGCTCACGCCGCCCGCGCTCTACATCCCTCGAAGAGGGACGGTGATGAGTTCTGAAGGTTAACCGCCCTATCTGCCAGACCGACGAGCCCTAATCCAGAAGGCGATCGTCTTTGTGTCTCTTCAGGAATCTGGCGTACCGGCGCGTGAGCTCGGGCATTATCGATTGCCCAGCGGGTGCCCGCTCCAGACCGAATATCTCTCGAGGAAAATCCAGAGACTCCTGAACAGCCCAGATCTCATCGTGGCGTCCCGGAGGAAGGATCGCGACCGGATCGCCCACCGCCACCCATCCGATAGGTACTACACTATCTTCGGGAAGTATCGTCTTCAAGTGAACAACTCCGTTGATCCTTACCTCAGACCGCGCGCCGATCCGCGCCCCGTTGAAGACCGTCACACCCGTTGCCAGGAACACGTCATCTTCTATGGTGCAGCCGCTCAGGTAGGCGCGGGGGCCGACTAGAACGTTGCTGCCCACCTGAGCGTGGTAGCGACGGGTCCCCCGGATGACCGCATTCTCCATGACGACACACTGGGAACCGATGACAACAGACCCGCCTTCAGCTACCAGTACGGCGCCAAAAGCAACGTAGCTGTCAGCGCCGACGGTGACGTCTCCGCAGACCACTGCTGTCGCAGCCACATGGGCTGATTTGTGGATATCCGGGCGTTTGCCTTGATGTTCGAAAAGCACTGCGAGACCTCCATCTGCCCTCGTGTCCATTATATAACTTTCGTCATATGGATATCGTCGGGTTCCAGTGCATAGAGCTCTCCATTCACTTTCGCGGCGAGCTCGAACCCCTGACTCAGGTAGAAACCCACCGCTGACTCGGAGGGTGTGGCGGAAACATACATCATCGTTGAACCCCTCTCCTTTGCCATTCGGATCATCTCCTCCGTCAACTCCGCACCGATCCCTTGCCTACGATACCCATCGCTGACATGCAATAATGCCAGCTGTGACATCCCTGGCTCCAGGTCATAGCGCAAAATTGCCAGTCCTACAAGCTTATCTTCCACAAACGCCCCGAGAAGCGCGCCGCCCTCCTCCAGGACAGGCGTGAACTGTCGGATCAGACGATGGATACTGTGTGCTTGAGAAGGATCCCGAGACCAGTTCGGAACGTGACAATCGATCTTCCGTGCGTGCAGGCTCCTGTCTTTGTACACGTACTCGAGCGTTACGTGCTCAGATCGATCGATCTCTACGAGTCTGCTGATATCTGAGTGCGGCAGCTGCCGTATGTGGGTAACCATGCCTCGAATCTACTTCCGCTGTGTGGTGAAGGGGGACGCCGGCAAAATGTGGGAGGTCTTCTCAAC
>Ga0209636_10002383_pt1 | contig 19130 bp, 13 predicted proteins | sample DeeMarSWOR152_54_FD_187464 | JGI IMG/M metagenome (GOLD analysis project Ga0209636, IMG submission 187464) | Marine sediment microbial communities from White Oak River estuary, North Carolina - WOR-1-52-54 (SPAdes) (version 2) | ecosystem: Environmental > Aquatic > Marine > Intertidal zone >... | reverse complement strand
TCTATAGTTCTTCTAGTTCTCTCAAGATCTGGAGTAACTGTCTCAGCGCCAGACTGAGCATGAGGAACTCGGCTTGTCCGAGCTCTGGAATTCTATATCTTCCGTCGTCAGATTTTGTTAGGAGACCGCCTTGACGTAGCTTCTTCGTGTTTTCCCAGACTGTCTTCGGGTTTAGACTAAGGTCTTTCATGAAATCGGCGAAGCCGAGTGTTAGGTCATCCTCTTCGCAAAGCCTTGTCATCATTCTTAGTCTGTTTTCGTGGGCTAGGGCGTGGAAGAGTCTTGAGAATCTGTCGAAGTCTCTTTCGAAGGTGTTTAATTCGGTTTGTAAGCGGTCTCTTGCCCAGTGCTCTATGGATAAAGGCATCTCGAAAAGGACTTCATGATCTTTTACGAGTTGTATTCTTAGCGTCATTTCTAGCGCCTTTATTACCTTTTGGTAACTAATCGATATTACCATTTGGTAATATTTAAGCACTCCGTTTTCGGAGCAAGCGGAAAGTTTATACTTTTGTACTAGTATACTAGTATGATTTCCATGAACTCAGATGAGGAATTGAACGGTCACAAAATATGCGAGGCCCTCAGTCAACCCCTCAGAGCGAACATACTCCAGGAGCTTGTGAAGGCCTATCCGATGAAGCTTTCGGTCTCTAAGCTGCAGAGGTTGACATCTGAGGCACGGATGACTGTCTGGTTTCACCTAGACAAGCTTCGGGAGGCGAATCTGGTGGAGCTTAACGGCTCTAGGAGGGGCTTTAGAGCTGCTGCAAGGGCCTTGACGATCAGGTTTAACGGTAACGGAATCAAGCTGAAGAAGGAGGAATGAGATGTTGAAGGAGGCCATGCTCTACGAAGAGCTATCAGAAAAGAAGGTAAAGTGCAACCTCTGTGGAAGGCGATGCACCATTCCTGACGGAAAGGTGGGCTTCTGCCTCGTCCGGAAGAACGAGAATGGGAAGCTGTACTCACTTGTCTATGCGAAGGCTTGTTCTGTCTGTGTCGATCCAATTGGGAAGAAACCTCTCTCGCACTTTCATCCCGGTGCCTTGGTGATGTCCATTGCTACTGTGGGCTGTAACTTCAGGTGTCGTTTCTGTGATAACTGGGTAATAAGTCAGGAGAAGGAGATCAAGGGCTCTGATTTTCCGCCTGAGAAGGTTGTTGAGGCTACGAAGGAGAATGGCTGTCACGGGATAAGCTACACCTACACGGAGCCTACAATATTCTTTGAGTATGCTTATGATACGGCGGTTTTGGCTCATAAGGAGGGAATTTTCAACACGTTTGTTACGAACGGCTACATGACGCCTGAGGCTGTTAGGACCATCGCGCCTCATTTGGATGCTGCGACAGTGGATTTCAAGGGCGCTGGAGAGCCAGAGTTTTACAAGAAGTTTTGTGGTGTTCCGTCTATTGAGCCTATCTATGAAGCGCTGAGAGAGATGAAGAAGGAGGGGATTCATGTTGAGATCACAAATCTGGTTGTGCCCAAGATCGGGGATTCTCTGGATAAGATTCGTGAGCTTGCTGAATGGGCTAAAGATAACCTTGGAAAGGACACGGCGTTTCATCTCTTACGGTTTCATCCCAACTATCAGGCGACTGATATTCCCTCGACTCCACGGAATACTCTGGAGCAGGCTTGCGACGTGGCTAGGGAGGCTGGGCTACATTATGTGTATATGGGGAATGTTCCTGGTCACAGGTGTGAGAATACTTACTGTCCTAGCTGTGGGGAGTTGTTGGTTAAGAGGTTCAGTTTCGATGTTGTGAGGTGGAGGTTGACTGAGGATATGGAGTGTCCGGAATGTGGGCAGAAGATCGCGATCAAAGGTAAGTTTCACCCAGGCGGCTACTCATATCCATACACCATAGTCTAGAAAATACTAGTGAGAATGAATTAGGGCCTCCAGTTCTTCAACCCTTGAGGGTAAATGATATGAACCTAGGAAGTCTTTCCGTAGTTTCCTTCGAATATGTAGAAGTCATCGTCGTCGACATCGTCGTCGACGTCTACGTCGGCTCCTGGATGGTAGCTTGGATGTATTACAAGGGAACCATACGCTTGTGAACACAGGTATAAGTCATTGGCATCTACGTCGCCGTCTACATCGATATCACCAAATAGGCATGTGAATGTGCATCCTGTCGTTCCGTCGTCATTCCAGTGGCTTGTTGTGACACAGAAGTTGTTGTCACCATAATTGCCGCCCACGTCCTCGATGTCTAAGGAGTTTCTGCAGACTCTATTGTGGTCTAACTCACTGTTAGTTGAGGCTGAGTCAAAGTATACACCAGTAGTGGTGCTTTCTTCAACTATGTTGCCGTGGAGATAGTTTTGACGACTATCCTCAAGAGAGATTCCGTAGGCATTTCCTATCATGTGATTGAATTGAACATAATTGTTTTTAGATTCGTACATGAGTACGCCTGTAATGCCGTTGGTGCTTGCTGTATTATTCTCTACCGTATTGTATTCAGCACCCATGGTCAAGATTATCCCGTGCTGCGTGTTGGAGCTCGCTATGTTGTTAGTTATGTTCCCATGGTCTGAGTCCCAGAGTCTTATTCCTCCGCTGTTTGAGCTCGCATCGTTCTTTGTTATGTTTCCATAATCTGAGCCAGACTGAAAAGCAATTCCAAGCCAATAATTGTGTATACTGCAATTTGTGATTGTAACATGGGCATGCCCAAGATTTTCAATTCCCCATCCACTACCCGTGCTTACTCCGATAATCTCTGCGCCCTGACAGTCTAACTCTACATCATCTGCGTTGATTATTATGATCCCGGTAGAGCCGAGGTCTTCTATGTTGTACGTGTAGGGACAGAGTACCGTGTCTTCACTCAGATACAAGTCATCTTCAGCCTTTCTACATCCAGAACACTCAAAATCACATGCGGAAGTTTGGCCGTTGTCTGCGTAATTGTACACTGAGTCACAATAATTGTCGTCTCCAGGAGTCCCTGTGACCATGTTGTATATGTCCCTAACAGAATTTGAACAGAACGTATTTCCTTCTAAGTAGTTGTCGTATGAATCTGAATATATGTAGATACCGTAATTGTTTGACTCGACATCATTGTCTATGACATTTGTATGGTTAGCCTGGAATATCCTGATTCCCTGATTGTTTGATGCTAACGTATTACGCTCCACGAGATTGGACTGCGACCTAAGCACATAGATCCCATTGCCATCCATGGAAGTTATTGTATTGTTAATCAAGGTATTGTAGTTCCCTTCGAAGTCAACAACAATTCCGTGAAGATAATTCTGTAATTCACAATTCTCTACTGTAACATGAGAATGACCTGAGATCACAATTCCATCGCCAGCGTCATTCACCCCGTTGAGAATTGTGCCATCACAGGTTAGAGTTATGCTGTCGGCGGCAGCTATTATTACTCCAGAAGCACCGTAATCTTCGATGTTATATGTTCCTGGACAGAAGGTTAGGTCTCTATCTGCATACAAGTCATCCTCGAGCCTTCTGCAACCGGAGCATTCAAAGTCACAAGCGTCGGGCTGTCCCGAGTCAACAAACTGATAACCCGAATCGCAGGTGTTTTCGTCTGCTGTGTATGCGGTGCTTGACATGTAGAAGTCCCATGAGGCGCCGCACACTGTGTTGTTCCCAAATGTGAGGCCGGTTGAACCCAACGAGAAAACTCCCAGATTATTCGGATGATTGACTATGTTATTCAGGATTTCATTGTTGTCTGAGTTCTGCGGGTAAATGCTATAGCCATAATTATCGTCAAAACGATTGTTCAGGATGCTATTGAAATCAGACATAAACATGTATAGTGCCCGGCCAGCGCTTCCTGTAACATTGTTGAATTGGATGGTGTTGTCATTGGAGAGCGAGACATAGAGTCCATGGTCGCCGCTTAGTTGGATATTATTGCTCGAAATGAAGTTGTCATCTGAACCATATACTCTAATGGAGTCATTATAGTTTTGGTAGAAGTCATTTGTGTGAACAGTGTTGTGATGAGAATAGTAGAGATATACCCCATATCCGTAATTCTCTTCTAAGTATGCATCCTCTATGGTAGTGTGGTTTGAAATGCTGGAATAGACTCCGTGTTCGTCATTCTGATGGACATCGTTGTTGATGAGTTGTGTGTTTGTCGAGTTGTAAAGGTAGATGCCATCGTGGTGATTGTGCGAGATGTTACAGTCTTGGATCGTGTTCCCTGTTGCCTGGTTTACATGGAAACCATGATATGTATTGTTCCATGACCAACCACCCGATATCAAGTTGTCGTCTGTGTCGATTCCCATGCCGCTCCACCCATTGTAATATAGCTCATTCTCTGTTAGATTGTTAGAATCAGAACGACCATCAGGACCTGGTTTTATCTGAACTCCATGCCATCCATTCTGCTCAAAGTCGTTATCTATGATATCATTGTATTTTGCCCAATTGTAAAGATACAACCCGTTGTATCCGTTATTATCGACATCGTTTAATGTTAGGTTGTTGTTCCAGCCATTGTCTATGTAGATTCCATGATAATCATTTGAAAGAACATCGTTATTGTACAGGGTATTGGAATCTGCATAGTCGTGCAGATAAATCCCGGTGTCAAAGTCTCTTACTATGCAGTTTTCTATTGTCACACCGGTTTTAGACTCAATGTTAATTCCAATTCCAGTGTTAGAACCTTGGAGGGTATGTCCTTGGCAGTTCAGGGCGACGTTCGATGCTCCGATTTCCAATCCATGGTTTGGGCAGTTCAAGTCGATCGTCAAGTTCAAGTCCTCGGTTATGGTATCGCCACAATCTAAGGTCTCAAACGGCATCACCAATGAATAGTCCTGTGAGGGCATGGCCACATCCCAACCCCACACCCACACGTCCCAGATTCCCGGTTCAGGAGCCGTTACTGCAACTTGCTCTAAGTTATCTAGATAATTGTATCCCGTTGTCGCGGGTTTCCATGGATCGGTTGTGTCCAGCTCATCGTAGGCATAATGCCAGCTTCCATCTGGATCGATCAGGACCAGATCCAGGTCATTAACCAGTTCTCTTGCGGCCCAAGGTGTTCCAGGATAGTCATCCCACGCGAGTGTGACTTTCAGCTCGGGGACTGCACTTGGAACAATCATGTAGTAGTGGTGTATTTCATTATCTGCGACTATGGTTCCCTCTCTTATGAGCTCGTAATTCGGGTAATCCTCTCTCACTAGGTCGATAGCCCCTCGTGCATCGACTAGACCGTAGCCGGTTGTGTAGTCCGGACCCGTGTTATTCAAATCGACTGCAGTCTGTGCTAGAATGGCTTTGACCGTCGAAGGCCAAGGTGTATAGGCGGTACCCTTGTATTGTCTCATCTGTTGCATCATTAGTGCAATCACACCGGAGACCGCGGGCGTTGCCATTGATGTACCGCACATTATGTCATACGGGTCACAATAGTCGTCACCTGTTCCATCACAATTCCTAGCCCACATATTAGTGTACATATCGGGTATCGTGGAATTGATACCCCAATCACCACCAACCTGACAACCTGGACCTACAAACTCGGGCTTCAACCGTCCATCATCAACAGGGCCCCACGAGCTAAAGTCAGTCATTGAATTATCGTTTGAGTTCACTGCGCCGATTGTAATGATGTTTTTTGCGCCAGCTGGAATGCCTATTGTATTATAGAAGAATCCACAATTTCCATAACCTCTCTCATTTCCTGCGGACCATACGCTGAGAAACTTCTCCCCCAGGCTGCCTCTAGTGATTTCATCGAGCATTTGCTGTGTCAATTCATAATCGCCTTCCAACGGACACCATGCGGCGCATCCCCCTGGCTTGCCCGCGCAGTAGGGTGCGATATTTGAACCCACCGAATCTGTTGCAAGCTCCGAACCGTAGGTATGGATGGATTCATTATAGGCCTGTTGGAGATTTCCGGACACGTTGTAGAAGAAGGGCCATGATGTACCTAATGTCCCGTATGATATGATATCCACATTCGGGGCCATTCCTCTCATTTGACCCCCACTTACGCTGCCATCGCCTCCTAGAGTGCCAGCCACGTGGGCTGAATGGTCGCTTACGGTATCAGTGTTTCCTAAGGTTACTCTTCCCGCGTAATCAGCGTGGCAGGCTACCGTCCCACTGTGAACAAGGCCTGAGTCATAGACCGTTACAGTGATTCCCGTGCCGTCCAAGTTGTAGGGCGCCGCTTGGACAGTGTTTACATCTAAGCTTGCCCGTGCACCGTCATTCGTTGCGGTTAGTGGAGGGGGAACTTGCTGAATCCAGAAGATGCTGTCCTCCTCAGCGAGAGCCGTTATGGCGTCTTTTTTCAGAGTGATGAATAGTGTATTGATACTGCTCAGATACCCCTCAACTCTTCCGCCATATTTCTCTGTGAGCGATCTTCCCGTCTCCAACGAGATATCCTGGTGGAGTTGGACGTACAGGTAGACTCCCTCATCTGTGACTGCCCACGCTCCAATTCTGTCTTCCTTTATGTGGGGGGAGATCTTGTCCTCTGGAAGAATATTGACGATGGCTCTCACATTCGGTAGATTCGCTAGGCTCTGAGCCGTTCCCGAGGGTAACGATGCAACGTAGGAATAATTGGGGATATAGTAGGAAATTTCGACATCATTGTCTCGTAGAATCTGTCTGGTCTCCAGAGTAGGGATTCCGTCAAACTGGATTATTGCGTGGACTCTCGATTGGTTTTGTGCTGCGATGGCGGTGAGTGTCTCCGCTGAAATGCCTCTTTCTGGAATGAACTCTCTGGATTTCAGAAGAAGCTCATAGCCCAGTTTTTCTCTATCTAGCTCAGGATGAACCGTTGCGTTGAGCTCTAATGGATCAATTGAAACCGATTCCGCCACCGTGCGTTCCGCTGTCAGCTGCGTGCGCCCCTCCTCCAGCAAGTCATCTGTCCTTTCTGGTCCCCGTTGGGGCTCATTGCTTGTGTACGTGACGCGCTCAAGCGTAGACGGCGACTCACCTGTGGCTATTCTCACGTCAGGAATGTTCACGTTCGTGGTGAAGTCCATCTCAACGCTTCCAAGCCACTGCGAATATGTGAGAATGCTCAGAACGGGCAGCATGGACAAGAGCACCGCCTTTGAAAATAGCCTTGCTCTCACTTTGTGCACACGCAAGAACGAGAAGACGAGATGGAAAGATATGGTGAACAATACGGGTGGAAGAGCGACTTTGCAGAAGCCTAGGAACCCGCGAGTCAACGAAATCAGTTGCGAGCTGGGTATGACCAAGATGCCTAATGCTGTTAGTGTAAGGCCAGTTACCAGACGCAGAAGCCGTTTGTTGCTTTCATTCCACTCCTTGGCTCTCTTAAGAGAGAAGTGGCCGAAATAGAGAAAGAGAGATATCAACAGCAAAGGCATTATGAAGAGGAAGTTGTAGTACAACAACATTGGAATCGTCTGAAGCCTCGTCGCGGCATTCGCCAACTGCCCAAGAATAAATAGGTAAGGTCCGCCTGTGCAGGGCAACTCGAAGCCGGAGATGACGAAACCTACCAAAAACGCTCCAAGTGGACTTGTCACACCCTTGATCATCCTGTTAACCAACGGTCTCAGTGAACGGGGAACCTCCATTGCAGACCCTCCCGCACGATGCCAGAAACAATCCTTGACGTACAAGATCCCAGCGAAAATCGCAACCAGCCCAGCAACCACACTGAACGCAGAAGAGAGGCCACTAATTCCTATCACACTGAGCAAGCCAAGTCCGAACAACGTGTAAGTAAGAAACACTGAGGAGATGAAGGCTAGACCCACCTTCAAAGATTTCTTTCTACGATTTGAAACGAGCGGCCGCACGCCCACCAAAAAGAGTAAGACCGCTAGAGAACAAGGACTGACCGAATCCACCAACGCTGCAACGGTCACAGTCGCTATGGAGAGACAATCAGATTCCGCTGTTGATTCGATGCAAGCGCCTTCCTCAACTACTCTTGGATGCTCTTCCTCAGAATCAGAAGCACGAACAACCTTTGAATCGTCCTTCAACGCTTCACTGATTGCTTCCTCGAATCCGTTTAAGATCGGCTCATCTCCGACAAGATATGAGTTGGAGATGAAAAGGGCTGGAACGCCTCTTTGCTGAGTTGGCACCTCGTGCGCGTCAAAATATTTGTTGAGCAGCACAACGTTGTTTCCATCGTGATAGAGCTCGTATCTGTGAATAGTCAGAGAATACTTATGCTCCATCTGGGCGATGAACGGCTTAACCGTCTCGCAGTGAGAGCATCCTTCCCCGTAGAAGAAATGGGCACTGATTTCTTTTCCACCTGAAGAAACAGACTCGCTTACATTTTCGTTAGGAGAAGACGCAATCTCGCCTTCAATCATAAAAGACGCCGTGAACAGAAAAGCAAGAAACACAAAAATGACTAGAGTTTTCTTCCCCCACAATTTCACATTTCTCTCCTTAGAAATGATACAATAAAAAAATGTATTCGTTATATAAGATTTGTCTAACTATCCTATAGAACTTTCCAGTACAATGTGGGCGCACAGGAAGTTCGATCGGTGCAAATCGTGATAAGAACGCAGATAGTCTCAATCCCTACCAGATGCAGGGTATGTAGTCTCTCACTCTAAAACTAGACCCCGTCATCTCTGCCATCTCCTCATCCTCCCAACATCCACCTCCAGAATCCTCACAACAGTAATCTCATGCATGCATCGTGGAAAAATGGGGAGGTGAAGGAATGTTAGAGTCGTCCTAGGGTGCAAATACACCTATGAACACAAGCCAAGCCAAGATCGTTTTTGCAACAAAACTAAGTATGATGTAGAATCTCTCACCATAGAGATAGTCTCTCCAAGGGCCAACTCCTTTGTACTGGAGAACCATATTGATGGCGAAGATGTTGAATAGAATAAAATAGATGAAAAGTATCAAGTATACAAATGTTGGAAGCTCCAAACCTGTAGACCTGACAGCGGCAATGAAATAGGCAAAAAGCACGACCCACGGGATCCCACCCGAAATTGTTCCTAACATGAATGGCGACCAACTAGTTTTTTCGGCTTTTTGGTTTACTAGCTCCATCAGATATCCAAACATTATCATCATCGCGTTAAGAACGAAAATCATCACTAATGACCAGAAATCCCAAACCCCGACGAACAATGCAATCAATACGATCATTATCGAGCTCGAGAATGCATATTCATACCATCGATAGGGATTCATGCCTTTTTTCAGATTTTCGTTGTATCTACTGTTAACCGCATAGGCAATTGAGAAATGTGCAATAGCAGAAATCAGAGGAAAAGAAGCAACGATCACTCCCAAGTAGCCAACAGTAGACAAGATTTGAGGATTTGGCATGATTTCGATTTTTGGTGGTGGTCCTGTGATTATATTTATGTCCAGATAAAACGTGTATATGTTACGTTCCCACTCTAGGAGACTTCCCAGAAGTAACATTATTATCCCTTGTGTTAAATGCAAAACACCAGCGGCAGTGTTAAAACGCTTCAGATATTTGAAAGAAATAGGTGAACTGGCGATTATTTCCAGTCTTTCTTTATGGCTCATATAACTTCCTCTTGACTTATGAGAGATTCGAACGTAATTTAAATGTATGTTACTGTTGTGCCACAGTCACACATCCTCATAATCAAAACAACACAGAGAGAACGCAACTGAATTGGAAAAGAAGAAATGAAAAAGCAAACTTTCTATCTTATTGACAACCCTAGCAAAACAGTTCTATTATTCTTTACTATAACATGACCACTGGTCGCAGTGTCACCAACTGCCAGTCTTTTGGATGGCTCCCAACGCAGCTTCAGGTTAGAATTCCTGACACGATCCCTGAATCTTCTCAAACAGAAATAGCAATCATTAGAATTTCCTCAACATCGCGACAAACCGACTTTACCCTTATGACCCCTTATGGAAAAAGACGGCAAAAAGCATATGCGAGGGTCGTTCGGCAAATCTCATAAGGGTTTCGGCAGGTCACCTTGAAGTTCTTCCCAGCTCTCAACGACCCTTGTGGCACCTCTCTCAATGTACTGTTGTCTTGAGTACTTCCTCGGTTGCAGAAACCCTATTCTATCTGGGACGCCAGACTGACTGTAGATAGGGAAATAGCCAGGATAGTCGTCCACCACTCTAACAACGTTGTGCTCTTGGCATATTGAAGAGAAGAGCCTGGATTTTGCGTCGACCAGCGTTGACCCAGAGGGATTCTCTCCCTTTGCACGTGAATAGTCTTCAAGATTAAACATCACCAATTGAACATTTTTCGTTGGAAAACCAAATTTCTCTAGCTCACCCAAGGTTAGGTCACGCGTATTTTCAGTCCGTCCAGTGAGATACACCAACCCGCAATGTTTACTCCAAGACTGAAGAACATCAGCTGCATAAGGAACAGGCTCATGCAACCTAAGCAATTCAACACCCGCCTCTTCCAAACAAAGCAAAACGTCCCAAAACCGCTTCTGAAATTCTCTTACTCGAGCTATCTGCTCTGGCGATGCAAACTTCATAAAAATCTGCTCCAAACTCATAGTCTCCACCGCCTCCAAGGGAACCTCACGACCCAAAACCTCACGCCACACACCCTGCATCCTATGCTCAGTACTAATCAACGTATCATCAACATCAACCACAACACCAATCAACAGACAGACACCATCCGCCTTGTTAGCCAGCACACATAATTACCTTTTTGTTCTTCAGACCAATCACGCACACAACAGACGCATCATCAGCTCACCAACGCAAAATTATAAGAACATCCACCGAATCAACCTTCACCACTCACACCTAAAACTCTAGGACGAATAAAGAATGACTCTATCCTTTACAATCCGCAAATATCAGGACAATGACAAAGAAGAGTGTCGCGCCTTATGGAGAGAACTCACACAACGACACCGGGAGATCTACCAAGACCCAACCATCGGCGGCGAACACCCAGAAGACGGCTTCGACAAACACCTAGCAGAGGCCGGATCGAACCAACTCTGGGTCGCCGTCCATGATTCCAAAGTAGTTGGGCTTGTCGGACTAATCTTGAAGGGCGACGAAACTGAGATAGAGCCCCTCATAGTCAGCAAAACCCACCGCCGCAAAGGAATAGGAAAACAACTGATAGAAACAGTCATCTCCGAGGCCCGCAACAAAGGAGTCAAGTTCCTCAATATACGGCCAGTGGCACGAAATATGAAAGCCCTAAAATGGATGTACAAGCAGGGCTTCAAGAACCTCGGATACATCGAACTCTTCATGGACTTCTCGCATCGTTCCTGGAAGTCTGGACCTGAAATCTTTGGATGCAAATTCGATTTCTAGACGATGACTAAAGATTAAAATGGCTGAAGACTTACAAAATAGCAGTCAAGGAGAGAGCGTATCACTTGTTCAAGATCAAAATGGCAGACGCAAAATCCCTCAAAGACACGGTCACAGCCATATCCATCCTCATAGACGAAGCAACCTTCAACATAAGCCCCGAAGCCATAACGCTGAGAGCCATGGATCCCTCACGAGTAGCCATGATAGACTTTCAATGGCCAAAGACGGTCTTCGATGAATACACATGCACCGAACCCACAAAAATGTGCATAAACATAAGTGAACTGCTGAAGTTGCTCAGAAGAACGGGAAGAGACGAAACCATCGAGCTTTCACTGGACGAGAAAACAACGAGACTCAAACTAATCATCAGAGGAAACTACACCCGCACCTTCAACATGCCAACTCTAGAGGCCATGGATGAAGAGGTTCCAACGCCAAAGGTCACCTTCAAAATAAAAGCAAAAACAACAACCCAAGGGCTCCACCAAGCCATAGAAGACGCTTCCCTCGTAAGCGACCATGTCTGCATAGAAGCCGACAAAGAGAAGCTGACACTAAACGCTACAGGAGACCTCATGGGAGCAAACATAGAGCTCAAAAAGGGAAGCGACGCTCTTCTAGACATCCAAGCCGAAGAACCATCCAAAGCCACGTTCAGCCTAAGCTACCTCACAGAGATAGTCAAAGCAGCATCATCCACATCAGACCTTGCAACAATAGAATTTGCGACAGACATGCCCATCAGACTAGACTTCCAACAACCAAAGGAGGGAAAACTAACCTACTACCTAGCCCCCCGCATAGAAGTAGAATAAGACGGAGGCAAAACCAGTACTCACAACCCATGACCTAGCCAAATACCCATTCACACCACAAGCCACAAACTACATGAAAACTCTAGGTATAGAAATCGCTGACCTAGAAAGCCCAGAGTACAAAGACATCCTAAAAAGAGCCCAAGAACGAATAGAAGAAGCTATCCTTTCTGGATCAATAAACGAAAAACACCCAAACGACGACATAGAAATCCCCTCCTTCCCCATAGCAGTCATGATGGCAGCCGCAATAAATGACTCATCACTAAAAAGAAGATACGCTCTAGCCGAAGCGAAACATGCCTATGAACTGCTCAAAGACAAAGACGAAGATAGAGAGAAAATAGTGGCGATAGCGAAAAACTTCAACTGGGAGATCAGACCCCTTGAAGAAGGCAGCCAAACCTACGATTTTACCCTCCACTTCACAGACTTCCTTAAAAACGCAGCAAATTTACGCAGTGCACGCGGAGAATGGAAACTCGTCAACAGGCAAATGCTAAACGGAGAAGTTTACCTCACAAAAACAGAGGCAAGCCGTCTTTTAGAAGAAGAAGTACGGAGACACATTGAAGAGAAACTAGACATAAAAGTCGGATCACTGCCAGACACAATCACCAAACACGTAGAACAATTAAATCAACTCTTCTCGGAAAGAAAGGCAAAGATAAAGATGGAAGAACTGCCCAAAGAGGTAGTCATCCCAGCCTTTCCCCCATGCATAAAGAGACTATATGACACTATATCATCAGGCCGAAACATCTCTCACATAGGAAGATTCGCCTTAACATCGTTCCTAGTAAACGTAGGCATGACCACAGAAAACGTCTCCAACCTCTTCCGGGCCCTCCCAGACTTCAGAGAAAGACTAACTCGATATCAAGTGGAACACATTGCAGGCAGAAGAGGATCACGAACAAAATACATCCCACCCAAATGCGAGACACTACAAACCCACGGAGTCTGCCAAAACGAAGACGAAATCTGCAAAAAAATACGACACCCACTGATCTACTACAGAAGAAAAATCAGAGCTGTCAAAACATAGCGTTCTTCACATTCACCTTAGTCCGTCTAATAGTCTTAGATCAGGGGTGTCCCAATTAATCGCGATCCGTCGGTCACCAAGACTTTCACGAATGATCACTTTGTCAACAGACTCAAAAGGAAGCCTTCCAATCTTCTGACTATTACGTTCCAATCAAGCGACTGAGCACCTTGTATAGCGTTATCTGCAAATGATTTCCACTCGTCTCTATTTTTCAGCATTTCCGCAAAGCATCTGCTGACCATACGAGGGCTGGGGGTTGCTGCCACACCTGAGTTATATCTTTGCACAATGTCCTTAGCACCATTTCCCGGAAAGTCCGCGGTAATAATTGGAGTCCCTGAAGCCATCGCCTCTGCGACGACCCTTGGAAATCCCTCCCTCTCACTGAGCAACGCCAAGACCCAAGCGCGTTTAAGAAGATCGATCTTCTCACGTTCGCGTAGGTAACCATGCAGCGTTATGAAATTCTCACAACCTTCTACCTTTTCTTTTAGTCGCTGATAAGAAGGGCCCTCCCCGACAATATCCAGAGTTACCTCGGAGCAGATTTCATGAGTGATTCTTACGGCATCTATGAGTACATTCACGTGCTTGTGCGGTATCAATCTGCCTATATATAATATCTTTCCGCTCTCTTTTTCCTCTAGTTCACTCGTGTATAGCTTGGTGTCTACTCCGCTTGGTATATCCTCCACCTTGGTGCCGTCAATCTTACAGGTTTCTGTCAACCATGACCTCGTTGAAGGGCAGACGGTTATGTGCGCGTCCGGGAGCCTCGCTATTCCTCTCTGGATCGCTCTTACAAGGCCCTCGAGCCAAATTTCGCACCAATCAATCAAGGTAATAGACTGACAAACTGGTTCCGCTAGGGCTACGTGGAAAAGGGGCCATTGATTAAACAGAACCACATCAAATGAGGCGGAGGACAACTTAGCAGCAGTTTCAATCGCGTACCTTGCTACTCCTATCAGGTTTCGTGATCCCGGTTTTACGTAGTCCTTTACATATGCATACCTATGAATGAACACTCTGCCCAATTTTTCTTCTTCGGGAAGGTCTTTTCTGAACTGTAAAGTATAGATATGTACCTCATGTCCAAGTTTGGTCAAATGTGTGGAAAGCTCACTATAGCGGTTTTCTTGGCCTCCAATATGGGGGGGAAAGAGTTCTGTCGCAATGGCTATACGGAATTCGGACGCCTCCTATTGATCCTTTGATTGGTTGTTTTCTGCCATCTAAGGTGCCATCAGATTTACGTAGTTTGAAGAGATATAATAGATTTTTAAAGCCGTCTGTGAACGTTTTGACTTTCTGTTTTCCTATTCTCTTTCTATATTCTATTGGTACCTCTTTTGCCTTGAACTTTCTGAAAGCATGCAACTTAATTTCTTCAGAAAAGGCCATTCCATATGCATGTAAGTGCATTTTGTCCAGAATAGCTTTTCTAAATACCCACATACCTGACTGGGAGTCTCTCACATCTATTGAGAAAAGTGCGCGTGTGAAGTGGGTTAGTAGAAGATTGCCGATTATATGTGCGCTGTTCATTGTTTCTTTCTTCAGGTGGGCAAACCTATTTGTTGAAACAAAATCTAGCTGTTCCTCTTCGAGCAATTTGACTAGATTAGGGATCAGATATGCCGGATAGGAGAAGTCACCATCTAGGGTGACAATCACGCCACCTTGCGCGTGTTCGAAACCAGTCATATATGCTCGTCCGTATCCAGGCGTCTGCTCCACGATGACTTTGGCTCCTGCTTCTTTCCCTATCCGTCTTGTCATGTCGCTAGAATTTCCGTCGACTATTATGATTTCACAACTATAGCCCAATTTCTCTATTTGTGAGACTGGTATCTCATTGATCGTTCTATCTATTCCTCGTTCTTCATTCAATGTAGGAATAACTATGCTAATGAGTTCAATGGCCGTATGATTCTCCCCCAGCCTTTCATAAGGGGCTTTCTTCAATTTTCGCACGTGCAACCTTACGTTTTCTGCAGCTCTAGATATAACTCTTATCAGTCTTTTGGTTGGTTTCATCTTAGAAATCTCTACTTTAAACTATTTATATCCAATTCTAGAACTATCGGATGATCTACGTATACCTCCTGGTGACCAACGACGCGTGCAGAGGACTGCTGAAATGTATCAATCAACAATCAAACCGTCTTCTCAGATTAGCTCATACATTCAGCTGCTCAAGAAGTTGCATCCGTGGGGAATCTTAATAGCGATACTCTGTGCGGTCTTCGTCGTGAGATTTGTGGCTTTGAACAGATACACTGCACCTTCGAGCCATGACTACGGTTATCAACTCAGCATGGTCCATGTACTACATGGTAAGGATGTCACAGGCTTCGGTCTAAGAGTCCCGCCACTCTACTTCTACTTCTTGGACCTTTTTCTGGTGTTCCTTCCTGTTTTTGTAGCTCTGAAAGCCTCAGCCAGCTTTGCCTCAACAATAATTGCGATACCCTTTTTCTTCATAGTAAGAACGCTTACAAAGAGAGATGATGTTGCTCTCCTACTGACACTGCTCTTCACTATCGCAGAAGGCTATTCAGAGATGATAGCCTGGGGTGGAATCCCAAACCTATTCGGCATATTCTTCATGCTATGGTCGATTTACTTCACGATTGTTGCAATGGAGAAAGATTCAAAAAAGTTCGCTGCATTTGCAGGTATTTCGCTGAGCCTTGTTGTAGGAACCCATCACCTCACCTCCTTCTACTATCTTATTGTAATAGGTCTGTTCACGACCTTGCTATTGGCCTTGCGAAGAAGGAAGGCGTTCCATACCCTGAAACTCCTATTTCTTGTCTTCTTCATTGGTGCCTTGTTCAGCTTGCCTTACTTGCCCATATATACTAGCGTCTACATGTCTAGGGCTCAGACAGTCTTAGGGTTCAATTTGTACCAGTGCCTACGGGTGCTCTTTGCTGAAGGCCTGGGAGCGATAGGGTTCATGTTTAAAGGCGCCTTGGTTGTATGGGCCATAGTCGCAGTGTTGGGCTTCCTAGAGTTATCTAGCAGAAAGCCTAGAAGCGTTGAGTTCTCACCTATTTATGTTTCGAGCTTCGCAATAGTTTGTTTCGTCTTGATGTTTCTGATCTCCGAGCATCCCACTCGCCCACTCTACTTTCTGTATATTCCCATTCTCCTCGCCTTTGGCATGTTCCTTTCAAACCAACTAGGACAAATAGGGAAAAGGCCATCACGCGTTAGATTACTCTTCCTAGCGTTTCTCGTTCTTATCTCGTCGTTTCTCGTTCTTTCGTCCTACTGGAGGCTCACTTCAGCCATTGATTATTATCATGAACTACATGACGAAGCTATAAGAGCACTTGACTGGGTAAGAACGAACACTACTCCAGACGCTGTTTTTGCTGTGTACGACAGTCCTATGAGACCATCTTCAAGGTGGAGTTGGTGGATCGAAGGGTACGCAGAGAGGAAGGCGTTCATGGTGGGCGACTTGAAATTCTTCATATACGAATCCGAGCGACAACAAGTTGATGCGGCAAACAAGATATTCGGCGGACACCATGTGGTTGATAATGGCTACATAAGGGTTTGCGACGCTTTTCCAGCAGTCACCATAAATCCAGAGATATTGGTAAACTTTGGGACCAAATTTCAGAACGTTCTCTTTTTCACCGACTCAAATATCACATCCGCGAATGTCCCACGCTACATTGAAAACGGGACTATTCATAGAGATGTCACCAACCAGAAAGCAACTATAACCTATAGCTACATGAAAAACCTTACCAAGCTGCATCGAACAGTTGAATTGAATGCTGGCAAACCATATGTGGACGTGATTTACAATGTGACTCTTGCTAACTCTACTCTAGATAAGTTCAGAGTCTGGGTGTGGAAATCCTTTACAGTGCTTGCCGTTGATGCTCCGTACTTGGAGTATACAGAAGAGGCCACCACTGTTGTGTGGACTCTAAAAGACAATTATGGAGAGCTTATTAGCGTTACAGTCACACTTTTTGAGACTAATGGTAACATGAACATTTCCCTTGCTTCACCTTGGCGAAATCTAACGGCAACAAGATCGGCGCCAGCTGCCATTTTCACGTTTAACGCTAGCAAAAAGAATCTTTACATAAAGATGCGGGTGACAGTTGAGCCTAAGATAACTCCTATAACAACTGCAGTAAGGTATTCTAACGCATATGAACTAATGGAATATTATGGTATAGACTACATTCTGTTGGACAAAAGGATATTAAAGAACGCTGATCGATGCGAGGGATGGTGGGGCGAGTTCGACAAACAACGCTTGGAACCAGTTTTTCGAAATGAAAAAGAAGACAAGGGAACCCTTATTCTTGAAGTATTGCCTTAAATATGATTATTGAAGACAAAGCGTAGCTTGTGCCGAGGAAAAATAAATGTTCTCTGCTTCATTAAGGCTTTTCAAAGAAAGGTCAGCCGAATCCTATGAAAGCGTTCACGTTGCTGCCAAAAATATGAGTTCCTTGCTAAAAAATGTGCTACTTGAACATACCAGACCTCTAGTCATCATCTCCTCTTCTGCATTGCTTGTTTCTCTACTCTACCTGTTCAACCCGACAATTTTTCAAGAAGTCTGGAAAGGATACCTACCCCTTCTAATTTTCCTTTGGCTTGTGCTATTAGAGACAACTCTGAATTGGAACAGACCTTTGGAAAAGCCTCGTAGCTCTCTGACTGGTTTCAAAGTAGTGTTGGCTGCCTTTTTTGGAATGGCCCCAACGATCTATGTCCTAGCGTATTTTCTATCTGACCTAGACCAGTTTGTTCTAAACATGGGAAGCTTCGCGGGATTAAGTGGATGGTTCCTTGAAACTTCGTGGCCTATATCCCTGCAATATCTAGTTTCTGCAACATTCTTCACCCTTTTGTTGCTTCTTCTTTATAGAAGGGAAGGGCTGAGACGCTTCTCCGTCTCCACATTTTTCATTTGGTCATTTGGAGCCTTCTACACTATGGACACGTTCTATCCTTATGGAAAAGTCACAGTGCTCCAAAATATAGTGCCATGGATAGTAGGTGTTGTAACTTTGACCTTGAGCCCAATGGGCTATCATATAGAGTATAACTCTACCAACTATCTTCTTACCGTAGACAAGCCAGGCTCTTATCTCTTCAGGGCTCAAGTTTATTGGCCTTGTGCCGGAGTGTACAGCCTCTTCATATATACTTTTGTTATTCTGCTTTTTCTAAAAGGAACCGCCATTTCTCTCAAAGGAAGGGTGATCTATTTCATAGCAGGCGCCGTTGGTACGTTCTTTGTAAATGCTCTTAGAGTAGCTACCATTTGTAAGCTTGCCGTTGACCAGGGTCCAGACGCCGGAAGGATGTTTCACACTTATTATGGAGAACTCTTTTTCATAGTTTGGATTATGATCTACCCTATTATCATTCTTGGCAGCCGTAAGTTGTGGATGAAGTTATCGAGCGTGAATTTTCTTCAAGATTCCTTTAAAGACAAAGAATTTCATTAGCAGTTCCATATGCAGATGAAGAAACTACTACAGAACTCTTCAAGGCGACAGCCATATTTTCCTTAAATATTACATAATATTATCCAATAACAGTTATAAAACGACTCAAGTGAGCGGTCAAAAGATGTCTTCATTTTCTTCACCTTTTGTTCGAGACAAATTCGCTGAGTATTACGGAAGTGATTCCTTTTTTGTTCATCCTCCCACTTCCATTGAGAAACGTGAGTTTGGCTTTCTCATGTTTAAGACGAGGATTATGCTTCGGCATAAGGCTTTCAGAAACGCGGATGATCTGAGATCTTTTTTGACGAGGATTATTCCCTCAGATGTTTATTATTCAAGCGCTTATTTTGAAAGGCCTGAGAGAGAAATGGATGAGAAGGGTTGGTTAGGTGCTGATTTGGTCTTTGACATAGATGCCGATCACATTCCGACT
>Ga0209636_10002382_pt1 | contig 19132 bp, 18 predicted proteins | sample DeeMarSWOR152_54_FD_187464 | JGI IMG/M metagenome (GOLD analysis project Ga0209636, IMG submission 187464) | Marine sediment microbial communities from White Oak River estuary, North Carolina - WOR-1-52-54 (SPAdes) (version 2) | ecosystem: Environmental > Aquatic > Marine > Intertidal zone >... | reverse complement strand
GCCGCGAAGCCAAGTTTCTGGCTGCGGTTTGCCACTTCCTCCAATCCGGCCCGGTCGGGGCTGCCTCTGGTTTCAGGTTTGGTGGCGTTAAGGCCTGCGGCAGCGCTGGCCATGATAAGCGATTGCACCAAGCTACTTCCTATAACATGGTAGGCAGCAAAGACCCCGGCGAAGACATCTCCACAACCTACCGTGCTGACCACATTTAGACCGAGCTTCTTGAGAGGCAAGACTGGGACTTCGATCACCCTACCGCTAGCCGGCTCAAGCATGGCTGCTCCTTGAGAGCCAAGTTTGAGCACCGCGTGATTGCCAAATCCTAGCTCTTTTAGCTTCTGCAAGCTCATATTCAACTCAGAGGCTCCTAGTAAAGCATTCGCCTCCGTTTCATTTAAGAAGAGGACTTCTGCCTGTTTGGCAAGAGACTGCAATGCTTCTCGGTTCGGGCTTATCAAAATCCCCGGGTCCCATAACACGGGGACACTACGCCGTTTTGCCAGGTTTATTAGCTCCTCTGCCACTTCTAAAGGCGGGTCGGTGAGAACGACGCCCTGACATTCCTGTAGCTGTTGCTTGACCTGTTCTTTGTTCAGGTGTCCCAGACCCAGCCTGGCATTAGCCCCTAGATGACTGGCAATAATGTTCTCCCCTGTTTGGTCAACCAGAATATAAGCCTGCCCCGATTCCACTCCCGCAATGTGGTCGATTCCTTCGGTGATAACTCCTTCGTCCTTGAGGGCGGCAATTTGCTGGCGAGCAATGTCATCCTTCCCCAGAGCACCTAGCAGGGCAACTTTCTTAGCCCCCAAAATCCGTGCTGCCGCCACGGCGACGTTGCCTCCCGTACCCCCCGATACTCGAGTGATGTGTTTTATGGTAACCTCTTCACCGGGCACCGGCAACCGCTCTACGAAGCAGCTAATATCCCAGTTTATGGCGCCACATACTACCAAGCTGGCCATCTTACTCCTCCAACATGCGCGATAGAAATAGCTCCAGAAAGCGAGGCCCGTCCACAGCAGAGGCTACGTGTATTAACTGGGAGCGGCCAGAGGACAAGATACGAGTAACCCCTCTATCCCAGTCATTTCCTTTAACTACTTCTACCCTTGCCAATGTAAAATCGAGTAAGGAAGCATCCAGCAACGTTGCCAAAGCTAGCGGGTCATGCATTCTACAGCATCCGTGGTATTTTACCTCGTATTCTACCAGTTGGGCCGCCAGATGTGCAGCCGGTGTATGACTGGTCCTAATTTGCTCCAGATGCTGGCTGTTCAGACAAGCCGCAGGGTCCATAGATACATCCAACCCCACAGCAAAGATGTCCGCCCCAGAGTTGAATACTATATGAGCAGCTTCAGGGTCCTGCCAGATATTGAACTCGGCAAAGGGAGTACGATTCCCTTTGCCATAGGGCGTAAGACCATAAGCGCCTCCCATGAGAACCAGCTTGGCTAAAAGTTCAGGCAGTTCGGGATGAAGCTCAAAGGCATAAGCTACATTGGTTAGGGGTCCTGTGGCTACAAGAGTAACTTCACCAGGAGCATCCAAAACTAACCGGGCAAGGAAATCCCAGGCTTTAGCCGGATACAGTGGAGTCAGGGGCGACGGCAAGCCGCAGTTGCCCAGCCCATCTGAACCATGGTAGCTTAAGGCATCTTCTAACGGCTGATTCAAAGGGTTTGCTGCCCCCATCACTACCGAGATACTGCCTACATTCAGGTATTCCAATACCCGGCGAGCGTTGGCACTGGTTATTTCCACTGGAGCATTGCCTGCCACCGTGGTGATGCCCAGAACTTGGACTTCGGGCGATTTTAACGCCAGACTTAAAGCCAGGGCATCATCGATGCCGGGGTCCATATCCCAAACGACTTTGTGCATCGAATTCCAGGAGATACACTATCATAAATTTCGGAGGAGCATAAGAGGCTGATTAAAAATGTAGTTACCCAATAAATTGGGCAACCGGGCCTGATAAATCAGGCAACTACAAAAATCTGGAGCGTAGGGGCGGGGCTTGTCCCTTTTGTCATTCTGAGCCGAAGACGAAGAATCTCGCCTCCGCTCAGGGTAAACTCCGCGTGGCAATCTCACCAGAGCCTCTGTAGGGGAGCCTCTTGTGTGCTCCCGTAAATTAGGAGAGAACAAGCCTCTCTCCAAAAGTAGGGTTACTAACGGGTGGTTGACGGGAAAGCGAACGGCTCTTAGACTATATTCAGTTAGTCTTAGGGGGTGTTGATATGCCTGTAAAAATAAATGGCCGAATTTATTATAGGACGGCTGAAGTCTGCCAGATGGTTAGCATAGGTAAGAGCACTCTGTTCCGCTGGATCAAGCACAACATCGTAAAGGATGCCGAATATAGAGACAGGAAAGGGTGGAGGCTGTTCGGGGAGGACGAACTACGCAGCCTTGAGGCGGAGACTAAAAGAATTCAGAAGAATCATGTGGTAAAATGTGATAAATACCATCGATTTTAAGGTAAGTTAGCAGAGGAGGATTTGCATGCATTCACGAGATTACAGAATTTTTCAAGCCGAAGTGTCATACAGAGATTTGAAGCTTGCCACACTAGATATAGAAATCACTAGTGTTGTAAGAATGTTCAATGGCAGTACCGAGAAAAAAATTCAAGGAAGTGTATCGTGACGACTACGATGAGTAAGAATCAACAATCTAGAAAGGAGGTTCCGGGAAGTGAAGAGGAAAATATTTAGTATCCTGTTCGCTCTGGTGCTGGTGCTGAGCTTCAGTTTGGTGACGGGGGTGCCGGCGTTGGCAGCGCCAGTAGTGGCTTCAGTAACAGAAACAGCATTTGGCACTAATACAACAAACCATAATGTCACTATGCCAGCAACGGTTAATGCGGGCGATTTGCTGATTGTCATTTTTACCAATGGCGGGAATGCAACAGTAACTACACCCGCTGGATGGACCGAACTGGCATCAAATACCAATGGGGTAGAAGTCAGATGCTCTGTTTATTATAAAATTGCAGCAGGGGATGAGGGTGACACGACGGTTAATTTTGTAACCTCCGGAGCAGAGCAGGCGGCGGCACAGGTCTACAGGATTACAAACTGGCATGGCACAGACCCGCCAGAGATTTCAACAGCTGCAACCAACACAAGTACGGCGCCAGACCCGGCTTCTCTAAACCCAGCCGGATGGGATGTGGAAGACACCCTCTGGCTGGCTGTGGCGGGGCAGGACCGAGGAGACCAGTCGGGAACTACGGCTTATCCAGCTAGTTATACAGATGGGATAAGTACACTGTCTTCTAACGGGACCGGGAGTTGCCGAACACACTCAGCCCGCAGGGTGCTTGCTGCTGCCTCGGAAGATCCAGGTGCTTTTACTATTCCAACATCGCAGGCATGGGTTGCCTTTACCATAGCGGTTAGACCGGTACAATACGAGCTCACCATCTCCAGCACTGCTGGAGGTAATGTAACCACCCCTGGCGAGGGAGTGTTTCCCTGTTACGATGGAGAGATAGTTGACCTGGTGGCGGCTCCAGACGCTGACTACCAGTTTGTCGAGTGGACTGGCAATGTAAGTACCATTGGCAATGTCACCGCCGCCGCGACCAACATCACCGTGAACGGCGACTATTCCGTCACCGCCAACTTTGTGGCGGTCTACAACCTCACCATGGCAGCAGACCCCGGGGTAGGTGGCCTAGCAATTGATTTGACCGATGAATCACCTTACGCAGAAGGTACAGAAGTCAGCATAGGAGCAGTTGCCGCAGGGGGCTACCAGTTTGTCAACTGGACGGCGCCAGCGGGTGTATTCGGTAATGCGAATGCAACAATCACTAACTTCACCATGCCGGCTCAAAATGTAACCGTCACGGCCAACTTTGAGGTGTCGGTGTATCCGACGGTTACCACAAAAGCTGCCACCAACATCACCACCGACTCAAGCACCCTGAATATGGACTACACGGTGGGTAACTACGGTAACTACACCTCGGTGGACGTGCGCTTTGCCTACAAGAAGTCCCCCGCCACGGAGTGGTCTTATACTCCTTGGGAGTCCAAATCAGTAAATGGCACCTATGCTAAGTCGCTTACCAGCCTTACTTCCGACACCCGCTATGAGTTTAAAGCCCAACTTGAGTATAACGACACTGAGATTGAGGGGGCTACCCGTCACTTCACCACAACCACATCACCAGACTCATCACCCCCCGGAGTTCAGTGTTTTATCGCTACCGCAGCCTATGGAACTTCGACCGCTGAACAGCTCGATGTGTTGCGAGAGTTCCGGGATGTGGTGTTGCTGGAAAGCACCGCCGGCTCTCAGTTTGTCGCCCTATATTACCAGCTTAGCCCTCCCGTAGCGGAGTTCATAGCCGGAAATGAGCTTCTGAGGTCTCTCGTCAGGGAGCTCCTAGTTGACCCCATTGTTTGGATGGTTGAAGCTACGCGTGCTATATGGCGGAATTAGGGAGAGTGTGGTGACAAGTCTGGTGACTTTGATGATTGCCTGGGAACGAAGATGAAGATTATATGTCAATGACCAAAATCTAGACCAAAAAGAGTTTTAGTATTTAAATTTGGAATTTTGGATTTGTTTAGGGTTTAGAAATTAGAATTTAGCCACAGAGATTGCCACGCCTCGGCTCGCATGGCAGGTAACATTGTGTGAGGATTTAAGTGGTTCACCATTTGTAACAGGTAAGTTCTTCCCAAAAACCTGAAAGGTTTTCTAGCTTATCAGCTTGTTATTATGTGTTGGCACGCAAGCCGGGGCCGAGCCCCTATCACCCATAATTTGCTGACTTTTTTACCAATCCGGATGTAAATATTAAAAATCTCGGAAAACATTTGACAGTGTGTGGGAGAGTAGTATAATCTAAGATTTGGGGAAAGCTAAACCATTACTGCCAATGCTGGCGATAGTCGGGTGACTACTAGCTATTATTGCAGTACCGAGATGGGGGAATTTTCATGCGAGGTGATGCCAATAGACAGGACTTTTAGCAAATTAGTCTAACAATCTAGAAAGGAGGTTTCGGGAAGTTGAAGAAAATATTTAGTATTTTGTTTGCAGTGGTGCTGGCCTTGAGTTCCAGCTTGCTGATGGAGGCGCCGGCGGCGGCTAGCCCTGGCACTACCTACTATGTGGATGACTTGCCCATCGATGCGCTACCGATGCTTGATGGCACAGTGGCGTCTTATAACCATACCACCAAAGTGTTAGTCACCGAGGCAAACACCACCTCTGGATATGCCACCGACGATGCTATCGAGTTCCTCTCTGGAAATGCCACGGGACATGTTGACATTATTGCTTCTATTAGCTACAACAACAGCGTCGCCACCATTGGCCTGACCGACGGCAATGAAGAGATTGCTGCAAGCGACACCTTCAACCTGGTTGCCATGACCCCCACTTCGGGCGCTGACCCGTTCCACTTTATCCAGTCCGCCATTAATGTGACCTCTGCTGGTGACACCATCAGGGTGGCGGCGGGGGAATATGACGCCTTCGTGGTGGAGGAGAGGGAAAATATAAGCATAATCAGCACCGAGGGGGCAACCGTTACTAGCGCGGTTGAGGTTGGGTCGGAGGGGTTCAACTGGTCCATGGCTCTGGTGCAAGCTTCAGCCAACATCGCCATTGATGGTATTAACTTTGATGGAACCGTAGTCATCGGAGACGAGGTTGTCGGCATTGCCTGCGTTAACAGCACAGTGAGCATTACTGACCTAACGGTGGAAAACATTACCGCCACAGAATCTGGGGTTGGGGTGTTTATCAGGGGTCACGAAGTCAGCACTGCGGTGAACCTCTCAGATGTCACTGTCGACATCTCAATGACAGGCGTCTACATATGGGATGCTGTGGCTAATCTTGACGGCTGTACCATTACAGGTATGAGAGGTATGAACTACACCGGCATCAGAGCTCTAGAGGGAGCGACGGTCATTGTTCAAAACTGCGATATAAATAACTGTTGGGTGGAAGACCCTGAACCTGAGACCGCAGGAACAGGTATATGGATAGGTAATCCCGATGTAGTAGTGGAGATGATAGGGTCCACCATCTCTAACAACAATATAGGTATATTTGTTGAGGAGGATGATGGTATGCTGGAAGCGCACTTCAACAACATTGTCGGAAACGATGTCTATGGAGTTCAGGTGGGAGGGAATCAGTCAACCGTTGATGCCACCCACAACTGGTGGGGTCATGCCAGAGGCCCATTTCACCCAGATGATAACCCCCATGGCGCGGGCGACATGGTCAGCGATAATGTTGATTTCGAGCCCTGGCTGGGGGCTGCTGTAGTAGCCGCTAAGACAGAGACGGTGATCGATGGCATCGTTGACGCTAAAAACGAGGCTGACACCGAGGTTGTAGTAAGTGGCAATGCTACGGTAACTGTTGCTCGATACGCTAGTAATCCCGGCGGCGCCCCCCCCACCGGCTTCGCCTCAGTGGGTAAATTTACCGATGTCTACGTTAACGCCGAGTGCTTCCCACTGGACAAATATATCGATATCTACATTCCTAATACTGACCAGGTCGCTGAAATTGAGATAAGGCTTTACTATACCGATGATGAACTAGGTGTTTTGCCAGGCGTCAGCGAAGACTCAATCCGGCTCTTTTGGTGGGACGGCACCGAATGGGTCAAGTGCTCAGCCAATGGAATCAACGTTGGCAAGACCAATGGCTACTGCGGCTATACCTGGGCAAGAATAACAACGAACACCACGCCAGACCTACCACAGTTACCTGGCACGCCCATGGGTGGTTATTTCTCTCCACCGCCTGTTATACTTTATTGTTTTATCGCTACTGCAGCCTATGGAACTCCGACTGCTGAACAGCTCGATGTGTTGCGAGAGTTCCGGGATGTGGTGCTGCTGGAAAGCACCGCCGGCTCTCAGTTTGTCGCTCTGTACTACCAACTTAGCCCTCCTATAGCGGAGTTCATCGCCGGAAATGAGCTTTTGAGGACTCTTGTCAGGGAGCTCCTGGTTGACCCCGTTGTTTGGATGGTTGAAGCTACGGGTGCTATATGGCGGAATTAGGGAGGGTGTGGTGACGAGTCTGGTGACCTTGATGATTGCCAAGGAACGAAGATGAAGATTATATGTTTCGGTTCCTCAGAACCCAGCAAGGCTACAGTGCAGTCTCATGGATAGGTTTCAAAACAAGGGATAGGGTAGGCATGTCACCCTGACCCTCTCCCTTCGAGGGAGAGGGACTTTACACGAAATTATGCAGAAGACTTTAGCTCCAGAATTTAAGATTTCAGGGACTTGTGGTAGGGAATTAGACCCCCGGCTTCCACCATATCTATAAACCATGCTGGAATTATCAGGCGAAACTCAAACTCCTTGCCCGTATTGAGGTTCTTGATAGTCCCTTGCCTGAGGTTTATCACCATCTCATGCCCGGTCTCAAATTCAGCGGAAATTCCCGGCAAATCTATGGCCGGGCAGCCAAGGTTCCAGAAGTTCCTGAAGAATATCCTGTGGATTGAGTCGGCAACTACAGCCTGGACACCCTTAAATTTCAGAGTTTCCGCAGCCTGCTGCCGGCTTGAACCAATGCCAAAGTTCTCTTCAGCAACTATAATGTCCCCCTTCTTAACCTTGGTGAGGAAATCCCTAGGTACATTCTCACGATGCTCGACATCGCTTAGCCCGCTTCTGGCGATGAACTCTTGATATTGGCTCTGGTTCGTTTCATCACCACCCATGATGAACCTTCCGGCAAAGAGTTCATCAGTATCAACATCCTTACCAAACTTCCAGACTCGGCCTCTGAGTTCCATCTATGCCTCCCGGAAAAACTCCCGTGGGTCACTTATTTTGCCTTTCAACGCCGAGGCTGCCACGGTCGCTGGTGATGCCAGATATATTTTGGCAGTCGCGTCTCCTACCCGGCCCTGAAAGTTACGATTTGCCGTACTTATGCAAACCTCGCCCGGTCCCAGTATGCCCATGTGTGCTTCCATACACGGACCACAGGTGGGTGGACCGACCACAGCCCCAGCCTCCACAAATGTCGCTATTAACCCCTCCTCCAGAGCAGCTTTTAAGACCTCCTGTGAGGCTGGTATGACGATAACCTTGGTAAACTTATCTACCTTCCGACCCTTGAGTATTCCGGCAGCAATCCTGAGGTCTTCCAGGCGTCCATTGGTGCACGAGCCTATGAACGCTTGGTCAATTCTGGTTCCCCCAACCTCAGTAACTCCCACAGCATTGGAGGGCTTTGGGGGCATGGCAACCATGGGCTCCTTAATATCATCAGCGCGAAACTCAAGTGTTTCCGCATACTCCGCATCCCGGTCGCTCTGAATAAGCTCTAAAGAGCGGTTGGTCCTTGCCCTGAGAAAATCCACTAGCTTCTGGTCGGGTTCGATGATACCATTAGTGGCACCTGACTCTATTGCCATATTGGTTAATACCATGCGGCTCTCAATGCTCATTTGACTTATGGCAGAGCCTGTATATTGAAGAGACTTAAACAGGGCGCCGCTTACCCCTAACCTCTTTAGTATGAAAAGCATCAAATCCTTCGATGCGATTGGAGGCCGCAGCGTGCCCTCAACATTTATCCTGATAGTCCCCGGAACCCGCTCCCATAACCTCCCTGTTTTGAAGACTACGGCCATCTCATCAACACCGATCCCGGTAGCAAAAGCCCCAACTACACCCGATGTCGTGGTATGGCTGTCCACACCAACAAGAGTAGTTCCTGGCAGCACATGCCCTTTCTCTACAAGCACCTGGTGGGCTATGCCCCCCTTCCCAACCTCATAGTAGTTTTCTATACCTTGTTCAAGGACAAATTTCTTTATATTAAGACACTTCTTAGCAGTATCAATGTCCTTGTTGGGCACATAGTGGTCCAGCACTACTACGATTCTCGCGGGGTCCCAGACCTTTTCCACACCCAGCTCCCTGAACCTGGCAATCGTATGCGCACCTAACGCATCATGTATCATAGCCCGGTCCACAGAGACCTCGACAAGCTCGTCCGGCCTTACAACTTTCTTCCCAGCTTTCTTAGCTAGTATCTTCTCCACAAGAGTCATATTCATCTACCGTTTTGGAGATGCTTATCTTATCTGATTCACCCAAGTTGCCGCAAATGCTATCGGGCAGCAGTCACCTTTGCATCAAGAGGCGCCGACATGATATTTTTGAGCTAGTGGCGATTGAAGAAGTCATTGAGCTCTTAGAACAAGAATATGGCTCTCGCAAGTGGCAGCCAGACAGGGACCCTATTGATGTGCTCATAGGAACCATACTGTCTCAAAATACCTCGGATGCAAATTCGGGAAGAGCTTTTGCCTCTCTTAAAGCTAGCTTCGATAGCTGGAAAGTTGTAGCTTCAGCTCCCGCAGAGCATATCGCTCAGGTCATTCAGTCCGGGGGGTTATCCCAAATCAAGGCCGTTAGAATCAAGCAGACACTGGAGCAAATTGAAAAGGAACAGGGTCGTATCAGCCTTGATTCCCTCAAATCGAAGTCTATGGCTGAAGCTGAAGACTACTTAATGCGTCTGCCTGGAGTAGGACATAAGACAGCTAGCTGTGTGCTACTTTTTTCCCTGGGGAAGCCATCCCTGCCCGTGGATACCCACGTTTTCCGGGTAGCCAAACGATTGAGACTAATTGATTCCAGAGTGTCCATAGAGAGGGCACATAGCTTGCTTCAGGAGCAAATTCCGCCTTCAAAGGTATATCAATTCCATGTCCATATGATAGAGCATGGCCGGCGGATATGCCACGCTCAGCAGCCTCGCTGCGATAGGTGCATATTGAGAAGCGCTTGCCCCAGCTCGCTTTACTAATCTAGCCTGGTTAGTAAGTGCTATAATGGTGAACATGGCGCAAATACTAAAGAGTAAAAATCTGGCTACCAAGTTTCAGATAATGGTGGAAATAGCAGCACATCAGCCTAACATACAGCAGAAAGACATCGCCCCAAGATTGGGCATCACTTCGCAGGCAGTCTCCGAGTACGTGAAGGAATTGATAAAGGACGGCTGGCTGAGCTCCGAGGGTCGCTCCCGATATAAGGTAACCAAGGAGGGCGTAGATTGGATTTTGCAGATGTCCCGGCAGTTACATAGTTACGCCTGGTTTGTGAGCAAAGCCGTGGCTGATATATCGACTACCACTGCCATAGCTGATAGCGACTTATCCGTTGGTCAACCAGCATCGCTATATATGAAGGACGGCTTGCTCTTCGCCTCCGATGCCATTAGTGATAAAGGAGCTAAAGGAATAGCCGTAACTGAGGCTAAAAAAGGACAGGATGTCGGTATTCGCAACATTGAAGGAGTAATAAAACTAGAGCCAGCTAAAGTAATGATAGGCAAAGTACCCAATGTGCAGGGTGGAGGTTCAAGGAGCACTGACCTTGCTCGATTGGAAAAGGAGATAAAGGAAGCAAAGCTGGTGGGAACAATGGGCACGGAAGCCCTGGTAGCATTGACGCAGATAGGTGTAAAGCCTGATTACTTTCATGGCGTCCGAGAAGCAGCCATAGAGGCAGCCTACTGTGGCCTGTCCTTCCTGGTTATCTGTAGTGAGGACAAGGTTTCACTTTTGGTGCAGAGATTGGAAGAAGAGAACCTGGGTTACCAGATTATTGACTTACGTCAAAATTTCCCCAGGGCGTCTACTAGTTAGACGCCTGTCACGGCGAGGCATCCCCCCTTTCCTGTCATCGCGAGGCTGACGAAGTCGCCGAAGCAATCTCGTGACATTACCAAACGCTCCCAACAAAAAGCCTTGACATCTGCCTTGTGGCATTTTATAATAGGGCTTAATCAACTACACTTGTATAAAATAAAGTAATTTTGTGTAGAAGGAGGTGAAAATGAGTCGCATTAAAAGCTTTTGTAAGCAAATCTCTGCCCGGCGGACAAACTGGTTCCTGGTACTTTTGAGCATATCTCTTGTCCTGACAGCTTGCAGCCCTTCGCTAGGAACCTTCGTTGATGACCTGGGAAGGCAGGTCACCATTGAGAGAATACCCCAAAGAATCGTCTCCCTGGCTCCCTCTAACACCGAGATCCTGTTTGCCCTGGGTCTGGGGGAAAAGGTGGTGGGAGTTACAGATTGGTGCGATTATCCTCCGGAAGCCCTGGACAAGGAAAAGGTAGGTAGCTATGACACACCAGATATAGAGAAGATAGTTGCCCTTACCCCTGACCTCATACTAGTCGCGTATGGTACTACCATGGACGTTATCAATAATTTGGTAGGGCTGGAGCTTACAGTATTTGGTATAAAGTCTACCGATTTAGATGACGTGCTTAATGATATTATAACAGTAGGGGAAATAACCGATAAGGAAGTGGAGGCTCATGCACTTACATCTGAAATGGAAAGCAGGATTCAAGCAGTAACTGATGAAACCTCAGAATTGGAAGAAAGGCCAAGGGTCTTTTATATCGTCTGGCATGACCCGTTGTGGACTGCTGGCTCAGAGACTTTCATCCACGAGCTAATCGAAAAAGGAGGCGGGGTGAACATCTGTCAAAATATCACCGGTTATACGACAATCTCAATTGAAGAGGTCGTTGCCCGCAACCCTGAAGTAATTATCACCAGCGAATGGTCATTTGAGTGGGCGCAGAATGAGACCCTGCTTCAGGGTACCAACGCCAGTCAAAGCGGCAGAATCTATCAAGGCGATGATGACTTAGTTCAACGCCCAGGTCCTAGACTGGTCGAGGGCTTAGAGTGGTTCGCCTATTTCATTCACCCCGAGATATTCGAGGAGCCTGAGAGTAGCTAAGTGAAAGTTTTCTCCTCCTGGAGTGGAGGTAAGGAATGTGCCCTCGCGACGCATAAGGCAATTTCCCAAGGGCATGAAGTCCTATATCTGATTAACTTTATCTCCGAAGATGGCGAGAGGTCGAGGTCCCATGGGATTAAAGCCAGTGTTTTAGCCTTGCAAGCAGAAGCCATTGGCATCCCTCTCATCCAGGTGAAGACATCATGGGAAAATTATGAAGAGAACTTTAAGAAGGTTGTCAGAGAACTCAAGGACAAGGGCATCGAAGGAGGCGTGTTCGGCGACATGGATTTAGAAGAGCATCGGGAGTGGGTAGAGAGGGTATGTAGCGAGGTCGGGATAAAGGCATTTTTGCCCCTTTGGGGGATAAAGGCAGAAGAGCTGATCGAGGAATTCCTTAAATTGAAATTCAAAGCCATAGTGGTCGCCACCAGATTAGACAAGACCTTCCTGGGAAAAGTTTTAGACAAAGCTCTGGTAAGGCAAATTAGTAAACTTGGCTCCCATCCCTGTGGTGAAAATGGCGAATATCACACCTTCGTCACTGACGGGCCCATTTTCAGGAAAGCACTCAAGGTTACCAGGGGTGAAAGTAAAAAAATAGACAACGTATGGTTCTGGGAAATCTCGGCTGAGTTACAATAAAGGGGAACTGAGATGAAAGAGAAAGGCATAATTCAGGTTTATACCGGGGCCGGCAAAGGAAAGTCCACTGCCGCTATTGGTCAGGCAGCTCGCGCTGCCGGGCACGGTCTCAAGGTCAGCCTCGTCTCTTTTTTTAAAGACCCTGAGGCATTCGGGTACGGTGAATATAAATCTCTGGAAAAGCTGGGGATAAAGACTTTCCCTTTCGCTAAGAAACATCCTCACTTCTACAAGGAACTGAACCCTGACGATGTCTGCCGGGAATGCTCCCGGGGTCTGGAATTCATTAAGAACCTTTTCCAGGATCCATCCTGGGATATGCTGGTCCTGGATGAGATAAACATTGCCGTGCGCGACGGCTTTCTGAAAGAAGAAGAGGTTCTTTCCCTTTTGGAGACAAAGCCAGAAAAGTTAGAGCTTGTCTTAACCGGCCGGGGCGCCACGGAAAAGATTATAGAAAAGGCAGATTTGGTCAGCGAAGTGAGGGAAGTGAAACATCCTTATAGTCAAGGAATAAAAAGCCGGAAAGGCATTGAATATTAAACCGGACTTCGACGATGGCACGTGCTGTAGCTGAAGTATTTAGTGAGCCCGTTATCCCTTTTGCCATTCGCTGGCAAAGTAGAGTTTACTCATTACTGGGGCTCGCGGGATTGCTGGTAGTGGTAGTCGTGTTTGCCACTACTTTGGGAAGCGTTCCCATACCCTTTCCCACTACTTTTCAAGTCCTTCTCTCTCAACTACCCTTCGTTCATATTACCCCTGCTTCTCCCGAAATTTTCGGGGCGCCGTTGAGCCTGGAAATTCTGGAAACGATAATTCTGGATATCAGGCTGCCACGCATCTTTCTGGCAGGCTTAGTAGGAGCAGCCTTGGCAGTAGCCGGAGCTACTTATCAAGGACTGTTTCGCAATCCTCTGGCCGACCCCTATCTTTTAGGTGTGGCCTCAGGAGCTGGACTGGGGGCGACCATTGCCATGCTTACTCCTTTCACATTAGCCTGGATGGCTTTTGGAGCCGTGCCATTATTTGCCTTCATTGGGGCCATAGGCGCCGTGGCTGTGGTCTATTTGCTGGCTCGTGTCGGCAAAACCCTGCCCACCACCACGCTTATCCTGGCTGGAGTAGCTCTAAGTGCTCTTCTGGCCTCCATCACCTCCTATCTCATGACCGTTTCCGGCGAAGAACTCCATGGGATTGTATTTTGGCTGCTGGGTGGACTTTACCTGACCAAATGGTCTGAGGTGTGGACAGTCCTTCCTTGTGTATTAGCGGGCCTTGTAGTCATCTGGATTCATGCCCGACCACTCAATGTAATGCAGCTTGACGAAGAGCAAGCCCAACAACTGGGTATCAATGTGGAAAGGGTCAAACTCATATTACTGGCTGCTGCTACACTCATTACCTCCTCAGCAATTTGCTTCACCGGCCTTATCGGTTTCGTCGGCATACTCATCCCTCATGCAGTGAGGCTTATCTGGGGGCCAGACTACCGGTTTTTGCTCCCTCTATCCACGCTGGTTGGCGCCATCTTCCTCATCCTGGCCGATACTTTGGCCCGTACCATAATTCCTCCTACGGAGATTCCGGTAGGAATAATTACTGCTATCTGTGGAGCACCTTTCTTTCTTTATCTATTGAGGAGAAGAAAGGGGCTCGCTTTCTTCTGAAAGGATAAGACACCATGATTGAGCTGGATAAGGTCAGCTTGGGCTATAACCATCGAGCCGTCTTGCACGATGTAAGTATGAAGGCCGGGCCCGGCCAAGTACTGGGGCTGGTTGGCCCCAATGGCTCGGGGAAGTCAACATTAATCAAGGGAATGACCCGGGTAATAGACCTATTCTCCGGGCGTATCTCAATTGACGGCCGTGATATAAGAACTATTAAGCGAGACGAACTGGCTCGCCTTGCTGCCACAGTGCCGCAAAGCCCGGCCCTGCCCGGGGCTTTCACGGCTTTTGAAGTGGTACTTATGGGACGAACGCCTCACCTCGGGCTTCTTCGCTACGAGGGGAGGAAGGACCTGGCTATCGCCTGGCAAGCCATGGAGGCAACGCATACCCGATCCTTCGCTGAGCGCAGAGTAAGTGAGCTCTCAGGAGGAGAGAGACAGAGGCTTATCATCGCTCGGGCACTAACCCAGCAGCCAAGGGCGATGCTCCTTGACGAGCCAACTGCCAATCTGGATATAAACCATCAAGTCGAGATCCTCAATCTGGTCAAGAGCCTTTGCCTGGAGCAGAGTTTGACCGTCATTATCGCTCTACATGATTTGAACTTAGCTGCTCAATACTGCGATTGGATGGTCATGCTAAATGGAGGGGAAGTTTACGCTGAAGGCACGCCACCCGACATACTCACAGCGCCGAATATCAAGAAGGTTTACGGGGCCGAAGTATGTGTTTATCCCCACCCCATAAATAAGCTGCCTACCACTCTTATCACGGCAGGCGGGAGTCATGGACCAAGCTGATATAATTCCTTCAAGGGGTGAGAGAAGCCGCAGGTGCGGCAGTGATATGCGCCCATTGCCGCTCCGCAGCAGGGACAGATAATTTTGTCATCCCTGGCTTTGGGGATTTGCCCCACAACTTCGTTATAGATACGCCAGTAAAAGAAATGCTCTTTGTTTATGAACTTTATGTCAACTTCATTAGTTGCTGATTGAAACTCTTCATCTGTGACCATACTATTTATTATTTCGTGCAGCTTGGTGGAGCCTGAGCCATATTCTATAGGCTCCTTCCTCCGCCACACTATTTCCGGTGGAATCAAGTCCTCAAAGCTCTTTCTCAGGATATACTTCCCTACCCCGCCTTTGACCTTGAGCTCCGGGCTTATTTCCAGGGCAAAGCGAACGAAATCCTCATCGAGGAAGGGCTGCCTTACTTCAACGCCCAAAGCCCTGCCAAGCTCATTGGCTGAGAAGTGCCAGTTTTGTGAGAGCCTTCTTATATATCTTTTAAGGTCTTCGGGAGGAAGCTCTGCCATATAAGAGTAGCCGGCGAAGAGCTCATCGGCGCCATCGCCGGTCATTATAGAACTAATCCCACTTTCTCTAGCCAGCTTTAGGGCAATATATATGGAAAGGTCATTGGGCAAAGCGAGGTCAAAGGTTTTCAGTATTACTACAACCTCGGGAAGGGTGTCAAGCGCCTCTTCCGTAGTGAATTCCATTTTCTTATGCTGTATTCCCAGGAGCTTCGCAATCTTCTCTGAATAGACAAGGTCAGATGCCGGGGAGTCTTTTAGCGCCACTGTGAAGCCTGTGCTCGGCCTGGCCATAAAAGCCAAGATGCTCGTATCAAGCCCTCCTGATAGGAGTATGCCATCGGCTCTGCTCTTCTCCACAGCTTCCTTAAGCTTATTCCTTAATTGCTCATAAGTGTCCATATTGACGGGTCCTTTTACACCTATAATAACATTTCCCCACATCTCAGATTTTTGACAATAAAAAGTTCCACGTTTGTATTTTTGACATAGTTCTCTGTATTATGCTAAAATGTATTTGTTAGGCAAGAATAGTCGATGCCTAGCAAGGAGGTGGAGCATGACACAGAGACAAGCCTGGTTATGCCGATGGGTGTTTCCCAGTCGGAGCTCTCTGGCAACGTAACTAGGAGTTGACTCCAATAGTTAAGGTGCGTTGCTTGAGAGCACATGGAAGCCCTGAGCTCTTCGTGTGTAAGGCAAGGCTCCAAGGAAGGGGCAACGGCAGTTCAGCCGGAAGCTGAAGTGGAAGAGTAAGGGTGATTTAAGAACTGAATAGCGATATTCAGGAGCGAGCTTCAAAATTTGGAGCTCGCTCTTCTTATTATCTGTTAGGCCGCTTTGGCATTTACCTGAATAGACGGAAGACAAGGTTCAGAATAATGGTAAGCACAATGCTAATTATCATAAAATAGGCAAACCCAGCATATCACTTGAAGACCTATTCAGAAGCAAGCCACATTTAGTAGGGCTATTGAACAGAAGGAAGACTGTTAATCGTCCATAGGAAAGATTAACAATACTGACTGTAGTGAATGTAAATCCAACATTTCAAGTAAATGTTAATCACATCAGTCACGCTCGGCATGATGGTTACAACACAGTTATCTTCTAACTGTCTTGGTCAGCTAGTTCCTCTTGGACATATCATTGGTGTTGCTGGAATGGTATAATGTCGTTGTTCATAAATCCTACTTTGTTAGGGGCATAGAATGAATAATAGAGTTTATGTATTTGTAGATGGGTCTAATCTAGATATGGCGACTAAACATTCTTTTAACAAGCGAGTAATGCCAGAATTACTTGCCAAGAAATTGGTATCGGACAGAAGACTTATGCGAGTCAACTATTATGAAGCACCATTATTGCAAAGAATAAATTCCAATTCATTTGACGCTCAACAGAGATTTTTCGAACGTCTACGCATGAATGCCTTCTTCGATGTCCGGTTAGGGCGTCGGGTAAAAAGACAGAGAAGATTTACATGTCCTGATTGTGGTAAGTCTTTCACGAAAACGACATGGGAACAAAAAGGTGTGGATGCGCTAATAGCCTTTGATTTAGTAGCTTTAGCTTCTCGCAATGCATTCGATACAGCTATTCTGATAGCAGGAGACCAAGACTTCGTCTGTCCCGTTCTGGAAGTAAGAATGATGAACAAAAACGTTGAGAATGCATTTACAGAATATGCTTGGTCGGAGGCTTTGAAGACTGTGGTAGATAAAACCGTGCTTCTCGATGAAACATACTTAAACGATTGTTGGCAAATGTAAGAATGGCCTCACATTGTGAGACCATTCTTACAGTCTTTTCTTGGTCTTTCGTTTAGTCTTTCATAGATATTATAAAATACTTGACAATTTCTGTCAACACTGTCATCACATTCATTCTACAACAAGCCGCATACAGGCACCCCCCCTTTGTCAGCTCAACTTTCCACATATTTTGTTTGATACTTTGGTCACAGTGCAGACTCAACATAATTTAATTTATGATGCAGGTTACTATGGGAAAGAAGAACTGAAGGCTACCCTTTTGCAGAAAGATATCGCCGGGGAGCTTTCCTAAGAAAGGAATCCGCTGCCAGAAGAACAATAGCAAACCGAGGAAGATGAGAAAAGCTCCGCTGAGAATTAGAATCTTGCCTATACCTTGAAAATCCATGCTAAGCCACTTAATACCAATTTTACCTTATTATGCTATCTTTGATGTAATCCGGCTTGTATAATATTGGCAAAAAAACGAGGCGATGCAGGCATGATCACCTCATACAGCCGAGAGTTAATGCTAGGTATCCCCCAAGGAACCTTGATTGACATAGAGACCACCGGTCTTGATATGGACCACGATGAGATAGTGCTTTTCGGCTACATTCAAGGGAGTCACCTTGAGATAATCTGCCGGAGTTCGAAAGAAGAAGCGCCGTTTATCGCCCAGCTTGCTGAACTCGTTCCGACGCTCCCCAAGCCATTTTACGCCTATAATCTTTCCTTCGAGAAAGGATTTCTTCAAGCTAAAGGGATTGATATAGAAGGGATAGACTTATTTCAGCCCTGGAAGGAAAAGGCCGAGGCACTTTACCTCAAATGGCCTAAGTTGGACGAGCTGTTTTCTCACGCGGAGCACTATTTTAACGAGCCAGTAATAAGTGGCAGGGATGTCCCTTTGCTATGGCAAAGATTCCTTTACACAGAGGATGATAACTATTTGCAGCAAATCATAAAGCACAACGAGTCTGACCTGCTTAGAGAGCTATACTTGCTGGTGTATTATCGAGATAGCTACAGGGTTTAAGGGAGCCAGGAAGCCGGGCATTGAGAATACTGAGGGCTTTTTCGGCCCTGGCAACTTGGGGGCCGCGGGCTTTCTACAAAGTCCTGTGAAATAACTTCACTGCTCATGGTAGAATAGAAGCTAAGTCGGAAAGTATTATGAAAAAGATTGGTGTCCTAACCAGCGGCGGTGATGCTCCAGGGATGAATGCCTGCGTCAGGGCTATCGTCCGCTGTGGGGCTAGCCGCGGGCTGGAGGTCGTGGGAATTCGCCGAGGATACTGCGGTATATTGGAGGAGGACTTTGTAAAGTTGGGGCGCAGGTCGGTAGCCAATATTATCCACCGAGGGGGCACTATTCTGGAAACAGCTCGCTGTGAGGAAATGAAGACCGAGGAAGGCGTAAGGAAGGCAAGCGGAATTCTGCAACGGAAAGGCATCGAAGGATTGATAACTATAGGCGGGGATGGCACCTTTCGCGGTGCAGCGGCCCTGGCTGAAGCCGGAGATGTAAAAGTGATTGGTATTCCGGCCACCATAGATAACGATGTCTATGGCACCGACAATGCTATTGGCTTTGACACCGCCATAAATACAGCTTTAGATGCCATAGATAAGATAAGAGATACTGCGGGGTCGCTACAACGACCCTTTTTCATCGAGGTCATGGGAAGGCAGAGGGGATTTATTGCACTGGATGTAGGAATTGCTGGCGGAGCTGAAGATATCTTGATTCCGGAAGTAGAGACAAAAATAGAACAGCTTTGTCTTGATATAAGGCGTAGCTTCAAGAGAGGTAAGAAATCCTCTATCGTGATAGTTGCTGAAGGGGATGAGGCAGGCGGCGCGTTTTCAATTGCCCAACAAGTATGGGAGAGATTAAGGCTGGAGTACCGAATTTGTGTGCTGGGACATGTCCAAAGAGGTGGC
>Ga0209636_10002380_pt1 | contig 19133 bp, 15 predicted proteins | sample DeeMarSWOR152_54_FD_187464 | JGI IMG/M metagenome (GOLD analysis project Ga0209636, IMG submission 187464) | Marine sediment microbial communities from White Oak River estuary, North Carolina - WOR-1-52-54 (SPAdes) (version 2) | ecosystem: Environmental > Aquatic > Marine > Intertidal zone >... | reverse complement strand
TCGAAGGAGGGTTAGCATGACCGGCGGTCTTAGTGAGGCGTTGAAGAGCCTGAAAACGGCCATTGAGATTGAAGACAACGGCTTGATGACTTTTTTGAAATTCGCACGAGAGACGAAGGTTGAGACGGAGAAGAACATGTTCATTCGACTTGCCATGGACGAGCACGCCCATCGCCTCATCCTTGAGGAGCAGCTGCACAAGCTCATGGAGGGACAAACTTGGGAGGAGGTAGACATTCCTGAGTCCGAGATCGAGAAGCTGGCCCCGACCATCAGGGAGAAGCAGCAGCGAACCAAGGGACAGGCCGGTCTTGCCGAGGTGGACGCCCTGAAGACGGCCCTGGACCTGGAGCGAAAGGCCGCTAAGTTTTTTAGAGACCAGGCTGATAGGGCCAGCGAGCCGCAAGCAAAGGCCCTGTTCCAGAGATTGGCGGAGTGGGAAGATTCCCATTTCGACCTGATTCAGGCAGAGCTGGATCACATAAATAACACGGGATTTTGGATGGGCTTACCGGAATTCCGTATGGACGGAAAGTACTGACAGGGTCGATCTGCTGCCGAATCGGCTCTTTCGGCGTCACTTTTTCTTGACAAGATTCCGCGACCGGAATATCCTCGCTCGCTGGGAGGACGGAATACCAAGCCCCCTCCCCTTTCGGAAGCCCGCAGTGTCACGAACGCTCCTTCGCTGCGGGCTAAAATCTTTGATGGTTGGCTTACCGTCCCCCCGCACTCAGAAGTACTTTCTCAGCAACTCTGCCCACTCCCGGTCACAAAGCGCTTTCATGGAGACCCTCTCCTCGTCCGACATGAAAGATGCCTCGATGGAGTTGGAGCTTAGCTGCTTCAGGTCATCCAGAGTGAAGCCGAGTCGGCGGGCAAGCAAAGAGTACTCCTCGGTGATGGACGTGTTGAACATGGTGGGATCGTCCGAGTTAACAGTCACCATGAGTCCTTGCCGGAAGAACTGCCTTACGGGATGGGCCTCTGGGGATTCACACACGCCGGTTCGCACATTGCTTGTCAGGCACACCTCTAGGGGGATTCGCGTTTCTTTGAGCATGGACACCAGTTGCGGGTCTTCATACGCTCTCGTGCAATGACCAACTCTGTCAACCCTGAGCGTATTGACGGCCGCCCATATTGATTCCGCACCCGCTGCCTCGCCGGCGTGCGCGGTCAGTCTGAATCCTCGCTTCCTGGCCTCCCTGAACAGGGATTCGTAGGGACCGGGCGGGAAATCCTGCTCACTACCTCCCAGTCCGATTCCTACGAGTCCCTTCCCAAGATACGGGGTGGCTTCTTCAAGGTAGGTCTCGCTTCTCTCCGGTCCGTGATCTCTTATTAGGTCGATTATGAATTGGCATCGAATACCGAAATCTCGCTGCGCCCTTTCCTTGCCCCTGATGAGGCTTTCTGTGATAGCTTGCACAGAGAAGCCTTGCCTCCAGTAGTCGCCGGGAGAGTAGGTGGCTTCGACGTGTTTCACGTTCTGTGCGCTGAGCGCGCGGAGCGCATTGTAGGCTATCTCTTCGAAATCCGCCTCGTCACAAAGGAGAGTCGTCATCCAAGTCCAAAGCTCGATGAAATGAGCAAAATCGGTGTACGTGAGCTTCTTGCGCAGGTCATCCACACTTCTCAGCGACGGGTCTGTCCCACTTTTTCGCGCTAGAAGAAACATGGTTTCAGGCGGGATGGATCCCTCTACGTGGAGATGAAGCTCCACCTTGGGCATTTCGGCAATGAACTGAGACAATCTATCTGCTGTATCAGAGGTCACGTTGTGCACTTCCTCTGGCTTGGGCGCTTGCCGCTTTGCTCCCTGTGAAGTCGTCATTTGTCCAGGAGAAACTCCAGTTTCGTTCGGCTCGTCGTAGGAAGCTGGCAGGCGTAATCTTGGCAGACATAAACTGTTGCCTGGTCGTTAATTAAGTGATAGTTCTTAAGAAACTGGATTAAGTCGATCACGCGCTCCCTCTCCTCACCTGAAGGTGGAAGGACCGCCACTACCTTGTTCGGTAGGAATCTACGATGGACGCTCGTGAGCAAATCCCTGGTCCCTTGGTCTTCTTTCTCTCCTACTATGACGATTTCCTTAGAAGGCCCGAGTGAGAAGTCCAACGAGCTTAGCAGCTGTGTGAAGGCGCTGGGCGCCCGGGTGATATCGTCTGAGAAGGTTTCCACGAGAGTCTTAGCCTTCTCCTCGAATCCTTTCTCAGCAGTCAGCCTGCCCAGCAAGAGCAAATCCAGAGTCGCCACAGAATTCCCGGAGGGAAAGGCTCCGTCGTGCACTTCCTTCTGCCGGACGGGCAACGGCTCGGCATCGGACGCCGTGAAAAAGAATCCGCCCCCGTCCTCATCCCAGAACAGTCGCAGCATTTCACGTGTCAGACGCTTCGCCTCTTCGAGATATCTCAAATCAAAACTCGCCTCGTAGAGTTCGAACAGACCGAACACAAAGAAGGCGTAGTCCTCGATCGTCCCCAGGACGCGTGCTTGGCCGTCACGATACGTGTGGAGGAGCCTGCCGTCCTTGCGCAACAAATGCTCCAGTACGAAGTCCGCTGCGTCTTGCGCGGCTTCCAGGTAACGGTGCTCCTCCAGAACTCTCGACCCGAAGGCCAGGCCGGCAATCATGAGACCGTTCCAGTCCACCAATACCTTGTCGTCAAGATGCGGTCGTGGCCTTTCTGAGCGAACAGAGAAGAGTCTTTCCTTGGCCCGTTTGAGGACGGCAGCCATCTGAGAGTGAGACGTCCTGAAACGCTCGGCGGTCTCCTCAATTGTGTGCACCTCGTGCAGGATGTTCTTCCCCCCAAACTGCCCGTGCGGATCGTGGACGACGTTACCCTCAGCTTCTACGGAGAAATGGAAGCTCACCGTCTCAGCGTCCTCTTCGCCCAGGGCTTCTATGATTTCGGACTTGCTCCATACGTAGAACGCACCCTCTTTGCTTTTTTCTGGCTCTCTCGCGCTCACCGCACTATCGGCGTCCTCGGCTGAATAGAATCCACCGTCGCTGCCAGTCATGTCGCGCAGAACGTAGTCAAGCACCTCTCCAGCTGTCCGGGCATACTCACTGTTCTTGGTCACCTGATAGGCCTCAAGGTAGGCCCTGGATAGAACGGCCTGATCGTAGAGCATCTTCTCGAAGTGAGGAACGTGCCACTCCTGGTCTGTCGAATAGCGGTGAAACCCTCCGCCCAGATGATCATAGATTCCTCCCCTTGCCATCGCGCTGAGCGTCTTCTCCACCATGTCGAGGGCTTGCTTGCTGCCCGTTCGCTTCCAGTATCTAAGAAGAAACGACAGCGAATGTCCGCTCGGGAACTTTGGAGCTTGGCCGAACCCGCCAGAACGCGAATCAAAGTTCTCAGAAAAGTACTCGTAGGCGCTTCTCAGGACCTGCTCACCTAGCGGCAGCCTCCTGGCGTCGGTATGACCGGATTTCTTTTGGATGATTTCCAGTAACGTTTCGCTCGAACGGAGCACGTGTTCCCTTCGGTTTGTCCAGGCCTCCGTTACCGAAAGAAGCACGGTTTTGAGCCCGGACATCCCCATCCTGTCCTCGGGAGGAAAGTAAGTCCCGCCAAAGAAGGGCCTTTTCTCAGGAGTCAAGAAAACGGTCAAGGGCCAGCCTCCTTGCCCAGTGATGGCCACCACCGCGCTCATGTAGACTCTGTCTACGTCGGGACGCTCCTCTCTGTCCACCTTGATGCACACGAAATGCTTGTTCATGATTCTTGCCATACTCGGGTCAGAAAAGGACTCTTCTTCCATCACGTGACACCAGTGGCAGGTTGAGTATCCAACAGACAAAAAGACGGGCTTGTCTTCATTCCGAGCCCGAGAGAACGCCTCTTCTCCCCAGGGATACCAGTCCACAGGATTGTGGGCATGCTGTAAGAGATAAGGGCTTTTCTCGTTGACAAGTCTATTCGTGTGACGGTCTTCAGCGTTCGCCATCCAGTAATCCTTAACAAGGACAGCTGTGGGGAGCCCTCCGCGCCGGGCGCGGTTGACTCCCCACTGTTTTCTACGTTCCGCCGCTTTCCTATCTCCGTTTTCTTCTAGCAGTGGTCCTGCGGGCTGCCTTTTTCCTGACTCCCTTCCGTTTGACGGTTCTTCTCTTGACCACTCGCTTCTTGGGCGTTTTCTTCTTTGTCCTCTTTCTCTTGGCGGCCTTCTTGGGCGCTGCCTTGATCTTCTGCTGCATTGGTCTAGAGCAACACCAAATGGTACCTCTGGATACACCCGCAGCGCTCACCGTCACGACTCTTCCGCACCGTATGCATGTCAGCTTCTGGTTTCTCCTCAGCTTAGGCATGACAACACCTCCATTACCTCAGATAGAAACAGGAAGCACAAACACCGACCACGGGGACACGATATTCCGCGGCGTGATTTTTGTAAAGAGAAAACTGAAGAAACCTCAAGCAGGAAATCCTGTGCGTTCGTGCTTCGACAGGCGGAGGACGAATCACTCTGTGTCTCCACCAAAAACCTTCACTGCCGTTCTGAGCTGGTCTATGCAGAACTGAGCGTCGTCCGTCCTGAACTTTTTAAGACTCTCTATCGCCTCTTCTAGCTCCCTTTCCCCTTCGGCCCTATTTGTCACCCCCGCTATCTTGGCAACGCCCACGTACCCAGAAGCAAGGAGTTCGTAAAGACTATCGAGCGAAGCGTGAGCCTGTTCCTTCGATAGCACGAAGGCCTCCAAGGCCTCACTGTGTTTCCCAGCAGCCATGTACTGCGCCCCCAAAACCCAGTATGCCATGGACACGCGCAGCGGACCTTTCTCCAGCTCTCGTGCAAGTCGAAGATTGACCTTGGCCGCGTCGAGTCCTGCCGCGAGCTCTGCTTGATTTATGACGATGCCCTCATGGTCCCAGCCAGGCCACGTAAAGGAGGCCAGGTTGTATGCATTAGTCTTTGCGGCGCTCCTGAGTTCTTTAGCCAGTTCCGCATCCTCCGCCTCAATCTCTTGAGCCTTCGTGAGACAGTACTGTATGCCTGCCCTGGCGATTGTGACTAGTTCCGGCACCGCACGTTCCTTCCAGTAGAGATCTCTCACGAGGTCGCTGTATCTTTCGGCGACCGTCTCGGGTTTGCCCAGGGAGTTGAGAAACTCGATCGCCTCAAAGGTGTCACCGTCCTTAAGGAGCACTCTGACCTTTCTCAAGATTTCTGCTCTCTGAGGGTCCTCCTTATCGGCGGCCTCGAGGCCCTGCGCTGTAAGCACCGCGGCGGCGATCAGGATGAAAAATATTAACCTTGCGATTGTCTTCTCCACGAACTTCCTCCTCATGTCTGATATATTGCCATCCTTTATATGCTCCGGCCTGGCTGCCGGTAGCGAGTCTCCGAACCAGCTCTCACCTTTCACGCCGCAGCTTCGACCTTCGAATTCACTTTTCTTGCTGATACCACCAGCGCTCCCATACCGAAAAGCAGGACAGCCAGCCCGACGAGAAACCCCAGGTACGGGACGAGTCTCAAGAGCCTCACGATAATCAGTCCCAGAGCCAGGGCCGCAATCATGATGCCTCTGCTTTCAACGCTCCTGAAGCGTCCTACTATCAGTTTCCCAACAAACAGACTCACCGGAACTTGACACACATAGACTGCCGCCAAATAGAGCGCCAGGCCAATAAGGCCAATAGGTATACCGATAACAGTTATGCACGCCACCAGTATTACGATGGGAACGACAACAAGAATAACGAGTCCCCAGCCGACGCTGGGCCCGGGTCTCGTGCGGATGAAGTCGGCAGTCGATGCCACCCACTTAGGGGCCAAAAGAATCATGATTATGCCTGTCAGCAGTGCCATGAAAAACCGCAAGACGGTCCACCCTGTGCCGCATAAGAAAGATGAAAGAAAACACTCCTTTTTCCCCTCGTCCGGCTCGGGGAGATTGTGAGACGTGGAACCAGCCACGTGGGCGCCAGCATGGATGACTGCCTCTTCCTCACTCGTGTAGACGAGGTCACCTTGGATGTCCGCTTCTGGACGAAGGGTCAGGCTTGAGACACGAAGCTTCACGTCTCCCCCTACTTTGTTTGCAATAGTCGCTACATCGGCAGTTCCCCTGATGTCGCCTCCGACGGCTCCGTCAATACGCGCAGAACCTACAGCCAGACCAAGCTCACCCAATATCGTCCCACTCAGATTGATGTCCTGTGCACCCACCAGGGCGTCTCCCCCAACCCTGCCCCCAATTTGCAGCGATTTGCACCCTGCCCGCACGGCTCAACCGACTTCACCGGTGATCGTGACCATCTCGGCAGCTGCCAGCACGCCTCCAGTCACGATTCCGTTCACCGTGACGGACCGTCCTGCCGCCCAGAGATCCCCGTTCACGGTGCCGTCTATTATGATGGTCTGTCCCCCCGCGTAGAGGTCCCCCTCTATGACTTCATCCCTGTCCACGGTGACGGTGGACCCGCTGCGAGCATCAAAAGCTGAAGCGGATGCTGCGGCGGAAAGCATCAGCACGACAAAAAGCGACAGAACGCTCAAGGTTCCAAACAAGCGCTTTTGCATTGTTCCTCCTCCATGGGTTCTCGCTTAACGACGCTGCCCGGCTTGATGCCTTGCATACTCTCTAGCCAGTTCGCACACTTCCTCAGTGACCTGTGTCGGATCAGTTCCCACCAGCACAGACACGGGTTCCTTCCCCACCGCGCCGGTTTCGTAGAACAGCTTTGGCACTTTGCCTGCCGCCTTTCTGATTGCCTCGCCCGCCTTCCAGCGCATCGAAGCGCCCTCCCTTTCCTTCACATGCTGTGGTTCGTTCTTGCGGTCGATGAGGCTGAATGTCCATCCCTTCTCCTCGCAGTATCCCTTGAGCCACCGCGAGAGTTGAGGATTACTCGCAAAATTGATGCCGCTCCTTATTTCAGGGTGAACTTCGTTCAGGGCGATTAGCAGCCTGGCCATGTGACTCGAGGCACCGAACTTCGCCCTACCCGCCGCTCGAGGCATGCCGTCCACGACTGTTATGCGGCCGTCAACCGCTACAACATCCTGAGGTCCCTCCGGATTCTCACGCGCGAAGACCAGGTTCGTTCTTACCTCAGGTACAAGACGTGCGAATTCGCCGCAGCTCTCGATGTACTTGATTGCCACCGCCATCTTGCCAAGAAGCCCCGACTCATCCTCTTTTTTCATGTCACTTTCCCTGTTGAAACCGTCACTGCGAATCATCAGAGTAATCGTCGTGTGCATGTGCGGGCATGCTGTGGTACTGCTCGCCCGACGCGGTTGCGGGATCCACATGGATTGTGGCGTTGGAGAGATAGGGCAAGTGTTCGAGCAGATGATGTCTCACCTCGTTCGCTAACTCGTGGCCCTTTTCCACGGAAAGATGAGGTCTCACAGCAACGTTCAATTCCGCGTGAAGCCTGTGCCCCAGCCATCTGACTCGTACCTCCGTTACTTCCAAGACCTCTCTGGCGTGAGTGACGGCGTGTCGGATTTCATCGGTGACTTCCGGATCTGCTCCGTCCAGCAGTCTCGTGAACACAGCTTTCCCCGATTCCCACACTATTCTGAGAATTACGACGGTAATCAGAAGGCCCACGATCGGGTCTGCCAGCGGGTACCCTAGCCAAACTCCCACTGTACCGGCAAGCACCGCGAGGCTGGTGAGACCGTCGACGCGAGCGTGGGAGCCGTCGGCGACCAAAGCAGCGCTGGCTATTTCCCGGCCGACCTTGATGCGTAAGCGCGCCACACCTTCATTCCCAACAAAGCCCACCAAGGAAGCTGCGGCGACCGCCCCGAGGAACCTGACTTCGCGGGGATGAACGAGACGCTCCAGCGATTGGTGACCGGCCACGACGGCACTGAAGAGAATGATAAGCACTATGAGTACTCCTGCCAGGTCCTCTACGCGCCCGTAGCCGTAAGTGAAACGCTTGCACGGCTTCAACCTGGCAAGAGAAAAGGCGATCCATAGGGGCACAGCAGTGGCAGCATCACCGAAGTTGTGAATTGTGTCGGCAAGAAGTGCCACGCTTCCAGTAAACAGGACGACAGCAAATTGGAAAAGGGCAGTAACGACAAGAACAAGCAACGACCACTTCACGGCCCAGATGCCGCGCTGAGTGGTGAGAATCACTGGGTCAGGGATGCCGTGGGTGCGAGAATGCGCAGGGAGCCGGGGCTCGCCTGCCTTGAAGCCCTGGGTATCAGACATCGGCCGTTGCCCCCATGGCCGGGGTGTAATCTTCTCTGTGACTCAAAGTTCTCCTCTCGAAGAGAGGTGAAATCTCGGTTCCTCTATCCTTCTTGTCCACCTGCGTCCGCGGTCTTTTCCTTGAAGAGCTCCGCTATGCCGGCGATGCTTCCAAGAACACCGGAAGCCTCGTAAGGCAGAAACACCTTTGTTGCCTGTCCGTCGGCTATCTTCTGAAGGGCCTCCAGGTACTTTATCGCGATGAGGTCGTTCGTCGGTCTGCCGTCGTGGATGGCTCCGAAGACCGTCTGTATCGCCTCTGCCTCTCCCTTCGCGACTGTGAGCTTCTCGTATTTGTTAGCGTCGGCAACCTTCATTATGGCCTCCGCTTGCCCTTCGGCCTTAAGGATGGCCGACCTCTTTGCGCCTTCGGCTTCGAGAATCATCGCACGCCTATCTCTTTCCGCCTTCATCTGTCGATGCATTGCGTCTGTAACATCCGTGGGCGGTTCGATTCTCTGTAGCTCCACTCTGGTGACCTTCGTTCCCCATTTGTCGGTAGCGTCGTCAAGAATTTCGCGCAATTTTGTGTTTATTATCTCCCTGGAAGTAAGGGATTCGTCGAGCGCCAGGTCGCCCACAAGATTCCTCAAATTGGTCTGCGCAAGCTTCGTGGCCGCAGTGTAGAAATTAGACACGTTGTACGAGACCTTTACAGGGTCCGTGACTTCGTAGTAGACCACCGCGTCGACTTCCACCACGACGTTGTCCTTGGTAATCACGGCCTGTGGGGGAACATCGACGACCTGCTCCCTCATGTCCACCTTTATCATTCTCTCAAAATAAGGTCGAATAATCGTGAGCCCGCTGTCGGCCGTGCGCTGATATTTTCCCAGTCTTTCTATCAATCCCTTTTCCCACGGTCGAACCACTTTGATTCCGGTCGCGGCTATCAGGAAGACCACAAAAGCCAGAATGATGAATAGAACTAGCACGTCACTCCTCCTCCAATATCTTCACTACGAGATGCGTTCCTTCGAGTCTCGTTACCTCGACCCTCTTTCCCTCAGGAATGGCGACGGTGCCTTCGCTGTCGGCTCGCCATTCGTCCTTGTCGATTCTTACACGTCCGGTGTTTTTCGTGTTGTCTATCTCCTCCAGGACTATCCCGCTCTTTCCTATGAATCGATCAGCACCGACGCCGGGCGGCTGCGCCTTTGAAAAGCGCTCAGCGAATCTTCTTGACACCAAGAAGAGTAAACCGGAGACGACGACGAAGCTGGCCCACTGCCAGCCTGGGCTGAAACCTACGATTGCCAGCACGCCGGCCACGGCTGCTCCAACACCGAACCACAGAAGGAAGAACCCTGCAGTGAATATTTCGCCGACGATGAAGACGGCAGCAAGCGCCATCCATATCCACCAGATCTTGAAAACCATCACGTCACCTCCTTTGATTCAGCTCAGAATAACCGTGTGCACCGGTCGTGTCAATCCGGAAGCCCCCTCCCTGCGCCGCGACGCCAGGCAATAGAAGCCACGTGGCTGTGCGACGCAGGATTTTTAACGCAAGTAGAGGGATGTGTAAACGTGGAGGTCGCCCAGGACACGACGCAGGTACTCTCTCGTTTCCCTGAACGACACACTCTCCATGTAGAGGAATCCGTCTGAGGCTCCGACCTTGTCAATCCATCTATCAGCGCTGTACTCACCGGCGTTGTATGCTGCCAGTGCCGCCACGGTGGACTCCGAGTACTTCCCCGTAAGCCTACCCAGAAGCCACACGCCGTAACGGATATTGAGCTCGGGGTCCCTAAGCTTATCCACAGGATCTTCTTCACCCAGATACGCTGCGATCTCTTCGGCCGTCTGCGGCATCAGTTGCATTACTCCGGTCGCGCCCGCCGGGGATGTGGCCTCGGGATCAAAAGTACTCTCCCTCCTCATGACAGACAGTACGAGGAGAGGGTCAATTCCCTGTGAGCGACTTTCTTCAAGAACAACCTCAATACTGTAAATGGGATAAAGCATTCGCTTAAGAAATTGCTTCTGGTCCTCCCGCAAGTCCCTTCCCCTTCTGAGGAGACCGTCTGCCAGCGAAAGCGCCTCCTTGTAGAAGTCGTTTCTCCAATAGAGCTGCGCCAGAAAGAACAGGGGTTGGCTCTGGCCAGCCAGTGCCTTTTCCGATAGTCGAAGTTCCTCGCGGGCCAGCCCTCTCAGTCCGAAGCGAAGCAAGGCGACGGCCGTCGGTACCTCAGAAGGTAACCCGCCTGGAAGAGCCTCGACGGCTCTCTCGCGACTCGCCTCATCGTAGGGCGGTCCCTGGGGGCTCTCGATCTCATCTCCGCTCTCAGCAAGCGGCGCAAGAGGCCAAACTTCTCCGGCGCTTGGTTTCCCGTGCCCTCGAGGAAGGGGTACTCTGAAGAACTGCTCGTCTACGACACCGGACTTCGATGCCTTCTCAAGCAGGAGCCCATAGAAGGAATCCCCCTTGGGTTTCGCACGCCGCAACTCCTCACTAGACAGAGGCTCACCTGCCTCCACCGAACATTTCAGCTTCCAGAATGCAGCCATGTCGTGAAGAGAACTCGGCACCCTCCCTCTGGCCAGCAAAGCGAACGTCGAACGGGCCTTATTCACGAGGCCTTGTCTGTACTCGCAGAGGCCCCTGCGCCAGAGCCCTTCCCTGCCCAATCGCGTTCCGGGAAAGCGACGGTGCAGGGAGTCGTAGCTTTCGGCTGCATCGTGGAGCTTGCCCTGGCTCTCCAGCTCCATGCCCAGCTCCCACGCCGCTTCCATAGAGACCACGTGTCTTCCTGCGAGTGAGATCTGGCGGAAAAGCTCTATTGCCTCCTCTGTACGGTAAAGCTGTCTCTTGCATCTCGCTACCCAGAGGCGAGCTCGGAGTGAGTCCGCAGTCCGCTTCTCCACCTTCGCCAGTTTCTCAAACACGGCCGCGGCGGCGCTGTATCGCCTGGCCCGATAGTAGAGCCTTCCCAGTTGCCATCCTGCTTTGAGAGAACCCCGACCGTCCGCGTACAGAGTCTCAAGAGTGGTCTGTGCCTCCAAGCCCAGTCCGCCCCGCGTGAGACACTCTGCCGCTGAAAGGAGTTTCGCCTCTTCGGTCAAGGTCTTGCCCTCTCTGACTAATCTCAAATAGGCCCTGGAGGCTTCAAACGCTTCCTCACTCGGTGCACTCTTATTGAATGCCGCCGCGTAGCTTCCCGCCGCCTTTGCGTAATCGCCGGATTTCTCGTAGAGTCTGCCGAGGGCGTGCGCAACCTGCACTTTCTCTCCGGCCCCGACGCGAGTTTCTGAAGCGGTCTCGAGGATTGCCAGTGCCTCTCCTTCCAGACGAGAGTCAACTAGCGCGAGACCGGCCATGACCCGTCCCTTGCTGAGAAGGTAATCCGGGGGCTCTGAGGTCTCCAGTTCTTTCAGTAGCTCAAGCATCCTCTCAAGTTCGCCACTCTCCGCTGCGCACTCCATCGCCAGGTAAAGCGAGTGCGTTGCCAGCGGGAAGTCGGCCTGCGACGCCGCCTCCAGATACAGACGCGCTTGAGCGTGCTTTCCCTCCAAACGAAGCAGCATGCCGGCAGCCAGGCAGAAGGGCCCTCTACTACTCAGGCTATCAGGCACGGACTCGATGAAGGGAAGAACAGTGCGAAGGGTGTGTTCCCGCCCGTCCTTTTCAAGGAGAAAGGGGGCCAGCTCCGCACCGTGGTCGAGAAGCTCAGGCACCCGTCGGTCCAGGAGGGCCAGAAGATCTTCGAGAAGCGCCATCGATTTGCGATGCCGCTCTTTCGAATATCCTAGAAGCGCCGGAAGATCCCCCTCGCGACTGGCTACCAGCAGAAGAGCCTCCAGGGCCGCGATGGAGTCTGCCCTTGCAAGAACAGTCGACAAACGTGGATCTGTCTCTGTACTGAAGTTCGGTGCGTTCGGCGCTCCACGGCCGCGCTGCTCTGCGCCAGACGAGATAGGGCAGGAGCATACAAGAAGAATCGCGAAAGAGAAAACGAAGCCCAGGCATCTACAGCGGCGCGAAATGGGCGAGACAGGCTTCTCCAGACGCAAACACGCACAGATGGTGTCCGGGAACAATTGAGAATGGTCTTTCACCACACCTACCTTAGAAGAATCACTTTCTTGGAGGAACGCTCGCCGGAGGTTTCAAGGTGCACCACGTAGACCCCACTCGCCACCTTCTCTCCCCGGGAATCGGTGCCGTCCCAGGTGACCGCATGCGGCCCCGACGAGGCAGGGCCATCGTAGAGGACGGCCACAATCCTTCCCGTTACATCAACCACCATGACCTTCGTTTGCTGTGTTCTGGGCCCGCTGGTTCCTTCAGGTAGTTCAAAGACCACGTTGAGGTGCTCTTGCGGTGACACGTATGGATTGGGCGAACACGACGTGAGTCTCATAGAATAGATGGGATGGGGAACGTAAACACTGGGTCCTTGAATCAGCTTTGGTTCTCCAGACGCTCTTACGTCATAGAGGGCGTACGTGTAGTATACGCCGTGGATGACGGTCGTATCAACAAAGCTGTGCAGGCCCGCCAGTGTCGAAGTGTCCTCGTAAACGACTTCGTAGAGCTCGGCCGCAACAAGGTAGTCTTTAGCCTCATCACTTCTCAGCAGAGTCATCCCCTGACCGTTGTAACCGCTGGTGCGCGGACTGACCAGCCAGCTGATAGTCACCTCTTCGGGCGAAGGCACGACACTCTCGAAAGCAATGCCGTAAGGTTCGTCCAGTGTCGTTACCTGAACATCGTCGATATACCACCCCTCTCCGGAAACCTGTCCGTCAGTGATCATTCGAAACCTTATCCAGAGCGCGCCGCTGTAATGACTCAGGTCGAACTCCACTTCGTGCCACTGTCTGCCTCTGCCAGAGAAGCAGCCGCGCTCCGCCCCGTCCGTGTTTACTCTCATGTCGATTGCGTAGGGGTATCCACCTATCGGCTCGATTGGCTCCCAGTGTATGTTGTCCCGAGACACTTCCACCATACAGCCGTCCCAGGCCAGGCGATTGTTCTCGTTTTCAACGTCTAGCCACTGGTGGAAGCTGAGTCGAGCCTCACCCCCAGAAATGAAGAAGGGCGTTCTGAGGAAGGAATCCTGGTAGTCGCTGTAGGCAGCCGCGTCCTCAAAGCCGCAGTGCCAAGTCGAATCCCCGCTGAATGTGCGTACCGAGCTAAGGTGCCAGTCGTCGGCATTCTCAATCTTCCTGTGGGCCCACTCGCCCTGACCTGACTCAAAGTCGTCCCGAATACCCAGGCTGTCTCCGACAGGCACTACAAGGGTCTCTCTCTGTGAGAAAAAGAAGGCGTCGCTGAAATCAACGATGAAGTAAATCCGATAGGGATCCTCTGTGAGTGAACTATCGATTGCGAAGGTGAATGCATCTTGTGGCCAGTGCTCTTCCCCTTGCTCAAGCGAGCCATACCTGATTGTGTCCGAGAGCAATTGAGTATACGCGTTGGCACAGGATGCCCTTGCCGTCAACTCCTCTGAAGTCAAGCCGATGTTCTTGAGCACACAGCTAAAACGAGCCGTTTCGCCCGAATCTGGATTCCCGTCCCCGTCTCCTGTTCCCTCATCGTCCGTCAATATCCTGCTCACGATAAGTTGAGGTTTGGTTTCGACCGTCACGTTGCAGCTCATCCACTCGCCCGACAGAGAGATATCCGTCACGCGCACCTCGACATCTCGCCCTTCGTTGTTGAAGGAATTGGGCACGGAAAAATTGGTGAAGTTGGAGTTGTTGGCCCAGCCCGGGAACGGATCTCCTGCGTCCGCACCGAATCCGGACGGTGAATTCCGCCTCTCAAGATCATACATCCCATCCGCCTGCTCAAGGCCAACCATATAGCGGGACTGGTCGTTGTTGTTCTTCCTAGTTTCGTCTACGTGATAGATCAGAAGCCCGTTGCCCGGCAGGTGTGCGTCAAAACCGATGTTCTGTCGATTCTCAAGAAGAAAATACTCCCTGCCCGGCCTCCCGTTTTTCCATAGCTTATACACGTGCGGATAACCCTCGATGGCACCGAGCACAAGACCGTCAGCGTTGCTATCGGGCACCGCCGGCTCGACAAACCCCAACTTCGTCTTGCACCACGCATCCAAGTGCGAAGGAGTCTCGCCCTCATCTAGCCAGGCCCCTGCTCCCATGAGCGACCAGAGGTCCAGAGCGTAGGAGTCGTAGTCCGTATCGTAGAGATCAGGAAGTCCCAATATATGTCCGAATTCGTGACAGAACGTGCCGATCTTGGAGTGCTCGGATTCCATCGCGTAAACGTATACATTCACGCCGTCCACCACAACGGGCTCGAGGGTCGTCCATTGGTGAGACATGATGTAGTGAGGGTTACCGGTTTCCTCAAAGCTTGGTCCGGCGTGGACTATGAATATCGCATCCACATACCCATCATCATCCCCAGAGGCCGGTACGCCGTCCGGCCCATCGTTGTCAAAGAGAGAGAAATCCACGTCCGCACTCGCTAGCTCCACGGCGTCCTCTGCCAGCTTTCTTGCATTCCTGGGATAGCACGGAACACAGATGCCTGCGCTCGCGGCGGCGTAGTAGAAGCTCGAATTGGGTGCCGTGTACCAACCAAAAACTTCCCCGACGACGTCTAGCTTCCCGTATGAGTTCTCCAGATAGTAGTTTCGCATCGTTCTTTCGGCCCATCGGTCATCTCCGAACAGCAGATCCTCGTAGTAGCCCACACCGTGCAAGGCCTGCTGCGCCGGCAGGTCCGGAAACTCCACCAAGATGACAAGCACTCGCAGCTCTCTCACTTCTCCTTCAGGCACTCCCGATAAATCGACGCCGAACTTCTCGACGGGTACGTTGAGACCGTGTGCACGCATATCCGAAGCGGTCGGGAGAGTTCGTCCTTCCTGTTTGAGTTTCTCAAGGACGTCCGGTCTCGGGGGGACACCGGAAGCAGGGTTCGAACTGAAGCTCACCAGGAATGCAGTCAGGAGTGCGAGGCACAGAGCGAACCTGAGGCAATTTACATTCTCAGATGTACCGGGTGCCGTCTGCCACTTCGCGGTATGGAGGGTAGCCCGTTTCTTATGCCACTTCATTTCTTATGCCTCTGCCACAGGTTGCCGTGCCGAGAAGCTCAACCGCTATTCCCACTCTATAGTAGCAGGCGGCTTAGAGCTTACGTCATAGACCACTCTGTTTACGCCCTTCACTTCATTCACTATTCTGTTTGACACCGCCGAAAGGACTCTGGGCGGGATCCTGGCCCAATCTGCGGTCATTCCGTCTCGGCTCGTGACGGCCCGCAGCGCTATGACGTCCTCGTAGGTCCGGGCGTCTCCCATAACTCCTACCGACTTGACCGGAAGCAGGACGGCAAGAGCCTGCCAGATGTCATCGTAGAGGCCGGCCGCCCGCAGTTCCTCTGAGAATATCATATCTGCCTTCCTAAGTCTGGTAAGTCTTTCAGACGTGACGCGACCGAGGATCCTCACTGCGAGCCCCGGTCCAGGAAAGGGATGCCTCATCAGAACGCGCCGAGGGATGTTGAGCAATCTTCCCACCTGCCTAACTTCGTCCTTGAAGAGCTCACTGAGTGGTTCAACTACCTCCAGCTTCATGGAAGACGGAAGACCTCCGACGTTGTGGTGGGTTTTTATGGAAGACGACGGCCCTTTGCGCGAGACACTCTCGATCACGTCGGGGTAGAGAGTGCCCTGGATGAGAAATCTAACGTCCCCTAATCTGGAACTTTCCTCCTCGAACGTCCTTATGAACTCCTCTCCGATTATCTTCCGTTTCCTCTCCGGATTCCGAATTCCCTTGAGCCTCCTCAGGAAACGCTGGCGCGCGTCCACGCGCTTCACTCGAAGCCCAAACCTATTCTCCAGTATTCTGGTTGCCCCCTCCGCGTCGTCGGCTCTGCCGAGACCATGATCGACGAAGACGCAAGTGAGTCTCTGACCCACTGCCTTCTGGGCCAACACGCATGCCACGGACGAATCTACCCCTCCGCTCAGAGCCGCCATGGCGTTTTGCGAACCAATCCGTGTTCTAATCTTCCGGCACGTTTCGGTAACAAACTCCTCGAGGGACCACGTCCCGGCGCATCCGCAGATTCTGAACAGAAAGTTTCCAAAGATCCTCCCACCGAACTGTGTATGCACTACCTCCGGGTGAAACTGAAGCATATAGAGTTTCCTCGCCTCGTCGTGAACTGCAGCATGTCTGCATCCTGAGCTCTCTCCGGATAGCACGAAGCCGGGTGGGGTCTCATCTACAATGTCCCGGTGGCTCATCCACACGATGAAGCTCTTGGGAAGCCCGCGAAGCAGAGGATTCGTGCCTCGTCTTCTGAAGGTTGCCCGGCCGTACTCTCCCTGTCTGCCGGCTTTCACCTTTCCGCCCAGCGCACGGCTCATTGCCTGCATACCGTAACAGATTCCCAGGGTTGGAATGCCAAGGGTGAAGATCCCGGGATCGGGCAAGGGCGCTCCCGATTCGTATACGCTCCCCGGACCACCCGACAGGATCAGGCCCTTGGGGCGCCTTTCTGCTATTTCATGTGGCTCTATGTCGTGCCTCACGATCTCGGAGAAAACTCGATGCTCACGAACTGTCCTTGCTATGAGCTGTGTGTACTGAGAGCCGAAGTCCAGTATCAGTATGCTTTCTCTCTTTGGCTTTCTCATGGGATTCTATGACTTCCGTGGATGGTCGATTACGGAAGACATCCCTCCTCGCTCGATATCGTTTTGCTCAACCGCCGGGATAAGAGAGACATGGCTCTCTGTTGCCAAGTGGCTAATGCTTGAAGCAACGCCGACCTGTGAAACACAGGGCGATGCCTTGCTCATCCGCAGCGTGAATACATTCCTCATCTCGCCTGGACCCTCCAGGTTCCACTATGGCCGTAATCCCTGCGCGTGCAGCAAGGTCGATAGAATCCCTGAAGGGGAAAAAAGCGTCTGAGGCAAGCCATGCGCCTTTCACATCATGGCCGGCACGTCTGGCCTTGTACAGCGCAGTCTCCACTGCGTCCACCCTGCTCGTCTGGCCAGAACCTATGCCCAGAGTCCTGCCACGCCTGCCTATCACAATGGCATTGGAAACAACGTGCCTGACCACTTTCCACAGAAAAAAGAGTCCTTCTGCTTCCTCCTGAGTCGGAGCTCGTTTTGAAGCAGTCCTCCATTCTGCCACACTTTCTGCACGGGAGTCCTCCTCTTGAAAGAGGAGACCTCCCGGCCCCGACCGCATGAGCGTACCTGGACTCTCGGGTTTCACGAAATAGTCTAGGGGCAATTCCATCAGTCTCAGGTTCTTCTTCTTCGACAGTATCTCCAGCGCCTCCGTCTCGAAACCCGGCGCAGCAACCACCTCAAGAAAAAGTCCGGACATCTCCCTTGCAAGGGTGCCCGTAATCGGTCTATTGAAGGCCGTCACGCCTCCGAACGCCGAGAGCGGGTCGCAGTCCCTTGCCGTTCTGTACGCCTCCAACGCGTCAGAGGCCGTGGATACACCGCAGGGAGTCCGATGCTTCACCACAACGCAGGCAGGAGCCTCGAACTCCCGGCACGCTGCGACGGCCGAATCGATATCCAGCAGGTTATTGAAGGACAGCTCCTTTCCATGAAGTTTGCGGCCCGCGGAACGCGTCTCAGCCTGAGGCGAAGACTCAACGTAGAAGGACGCCGCCTGATGGGGGTTTTCACCGTAGCGAAGTTCCCAGAGCCTATTCAGGCTAAGCGCCAGACGGCGAGGGAAAGGTGAGGACTGTCCTTCATCCGTCACCGGTATTGTGGAAAGATAGGCACTGATAATCGAATCGTATGAGGAAGTCATCTCGTAAACGCGCGCCGCAAGGTCACGCGAGAGGGCCACAGTCACAGCGGGCTCGTCTCCTGACATCTCCTTCATCACTCTCTCGTACGCCCCCGGCTCAGGAACGGGAACGACCCAGCGAAAGTTCTTCGCAGCGGCCCTGAGAGAGGCGGGTCCCCCGATGTCTATCAGCGAGAGGGCATCGGTGAGTGCGGTATCAGTATTGACATTGTAAAAGGGGTAGAAGTTGACGACCACCATGTCGATAGAAGGGATTTTCTCTCTCTCGGTCTGACCCTTTTCTTCGGCGTTCGAACGGTCGAAGAGTATTGCCCCGTGAAGTCTCGGGCTCAGGCTCTTCACTTTCCCAGAGAGAAGCTCGCCAAAGCCAGTGAGTTCCTCAGCCGGCCTCACAGCAACAGAGCTCTCGCGCAAGAAAGAGGCTGTTCCGCCAGTTGCAAAGAGCTCGACCCCTCTCTGCACGAGAAAGCTGGCAAACTCAAGCAGGCCGCTTTTCTCATGCACGCTCAGGAAGGCCCTGCGCACCAATATCGTTTCTCTTACCTGTTCCCTTGTGCTCTTCACGTTCCGTCTCTCCTTCTAGATGGCAGTGTCCCTGGAACGATCTTTCCGTGCGCTAGCATGGCCGTCAACGTTTCGGGTCCCCGCGTATCTTCTCGAGAGCTTCCAGATACCTCTGGCGCGTGTTCGCCACAACGTCTGGCAAAAGAGGAGGCGCCGGAGGGTCTCCTTTCCAGCCGATTGACTTGAGATAGTCGCGCACGAACTGCTTATCGAAGCTCTCCTGGGGTCCGCCGGGCTCATACGACTCAAGGGGCCAGAAGCGCGAAGAGTCCGGAGAGAGAACCTCGTCTATGAGTATCAGTTCCCCGTCAAGTAGGCCGAACTCGAACTTCGTGTCCGCAACGATGAGACCTCTCTCCTCACAGTGGCGGGCGGCAAAACTGTATAGCTCCAGGCTCACCCGACGCAGCTGATCGGCCAGCTCACTTCCAACCGTGCTCTTCAACCGGGCGAAGCTTATGTTCTCGTCATGACCCGAAGCGGCCTTGGTGGCTGGTGAGAAGATGGGTCGGGGCAGTTTCGCCGCCTCACCGAGCCC
>Ga0209636_10002378_pt1 | contig 19143 bp, 17 predicted proteins | sample DeeMarSWOR152_54_FD_187464 | JGI IMG/M metagenome (GOLD analysis project Ga0209636, IMG submission 187464) | Marine sediment microbial communities from White Oak River estuary, North Carolina - WOR-1-52-54 (SPAdes) (version 2) | ecosystem: Environmental > Aquatic > Marine > Intertidal zone >... | reverse complement strand
CAGGGACCTGTCCAGAGGGTTCGATTCTACAATATGTTGAAACAGTAAGTGTACCATCTGATGGGAGTACTGTCACATCTAGTGTTTTAGACAATGGCGTTACATATCCTTTCAAAGCCAGCGGAAGTACAGAACTGCCGTATAATTTTATTAAAGAAATCGAGCTGAAGTCTGGCGGCTATGAAGCGGAATTTGGTCGAGCTACTGGAGGTATCGTCAATGTCATAACTCACTCCGGCGGTAATGAATTTCATGCCAAAGCATTTGGATTTTTCACCAACAATCGCTTTGCCAATGAAGGACGGCGAGGTTTTGTTGAATTAGCCACCGATGACTTCTCCCGCTATGACGCTGGCTTAAGTTTGGGCGGTCCGGTTGTCCATGATAAGCTCTGGTTCTTTCTGGCATACAACAATAAAGTTGAACAGGAAGATATTGACTTTTCCGGCTTAGGGATTAGAACCGATAAGAATGCTTCAAACATTTTTGCCGGTAAATTGACCTGGCGAGCCACCGGTAACACCAACGTTGTTTTGTCCGTTTTTGGCGATCCCAGCAAAAGAGACAGAATTGGGCATAACTCCCCGGCACCTTTATCACCATCATCAATCAGTAATCCAGATGTTTTTTTGGGTAAGTGGGAAGACGGTGGCATAAATTTCTCACTAAAAGCGAGCCATATTGTTAACCAGAATATGCTAATTGAAGGCTCCACCTCCCGATACAATGCTCACTTGATAGCGGAGCCAGCAACAAGTCGCGGCAAAATGGAGCCTTTATATATCGACAATACTACCGGCATCTGGTCAGGCGGTTATGGTAATGCGTTCGACCATCATAGTATTCGCAATTCCGCTTCCCTTGTTGCCACTTATTATCATGGGAATCATATTTTAAAATCAGGATTCCAGTACGAGGATAATGTCTTTGACGATGATTGGCGGTGGCAAAGTGATGGGCCGCAGGGTGCCGGATTGGTAATCAGAAATGCACCATCATTTTGGGTCGTTCTCCCGGTAAACTTTCAAACAGAAGTCAGAAATCGTGTAATTTCGGCTTTTGCCCAGGCATCTCTGGCAATTCATCCCCGGCTGCGCCTGAACACGGGACTCCGATGGGACACTCAATATTGGAAAGGGCTGGACACCAAACTAGGCTTTAACATAACTGATCAATTGCAACCCCGGGTCGGATTTGTCCTACAATTAGGTGAAATGGGAACACAAAAAGTTACTGGTTCTGTTAGTCGATTTTACGAGCAGGTTCCAAATTTTCCGATTTCGCTTTTGTTTGGAAATTTGTCCCAGGATGCATATCTATACTTTGTTGATCCTTTTGTTAATCCTGATAGTGGAATGGTTATTCCACTCGCCCGTCCTGGTGAGCAAACCGTAGATAAAAATCTAAGGGGCGAACACTTTGATGAGTTTACGCTTGGTTACGAACGACAGGTTAAGGATCAATTTAAATTTGGGATACGCGGTATTTATCGGACGGTTCGACAGATCATTCAAAACGCTGATGATCCCGTAACCGGCGCAGATCAGGCACTTACCGGAAATCCCGGGCAAGGAATTTTAAGCTTTTTGCCGAAAGCAACGCGGGAATATACGGCATTAGAGCTCACACTGGAGAAATTTGGCGGGCATAGGTTTAATTTTTTGACTTCCTACATATTATCTCGAAATTATGGAAATTACACCGGTCTTTTTAGCTCTGATACTGGCCTTGATTTACCCAATGCTGGTCTGGCATTTGATAATCCTGAAGCCCTGGTAAACGCTACTGGTCTGCTTCCCAATAACCGAACTCATGTATTTAAATTTAATGGAGCTTACAGATTCGATTTTGGGTTGTTAATCGGCACTTCTTTTACCTGGCAAAGCGGTACGCCGCTCAGCGAATTGGGTCATCATCCTGATCCGGCGAATTTATCCCGAATATTTCTCAAGAAAAGAGGCAGCGTTGGCAATACGCCTGCTACCTGGGATTTAAATTTCCGACTGAAATATAATCTTAACCGGCTTATTAGATCATCCTTCAATCAAAAATTGATATTGGATGTTTTTCATCTATTTAGCCAGCGGAGAGCGGTGCTAATTGAGCAACAGCGGTATTTTGCTGTTGATCCTGAGACTGGTGAGCAGATCACGGAAAATCCGAACTACTTAGTCCCAATGCTTTATCAATTGCCGATGATTGTGCGGTTGGGTCTTGAGGTGGATTTTTAATTATGCCTATTGAAGAATAAAAGCAACTATCTACTGCGGAGAGCACAGAGATCGCTGAGAAAGATGCTTGCATTATCGATGTTTGCTAACTTCAAGAAAATTATGAATTCTTTCATGAAGGCATAAAGATATTTATATCCTTCAAAGACCAGGTTTCTGGCAGAAACCTGGTCTGTGTTCCTCTTTTAACTGAACCATCACCCTGTTATAAAAATCATCCTTGCTTTTTAAATTAATTTTTCTTATTTTGTAGCCTATTCAGTTAAAAACATTTCTACTTCGATAGCAGGCATTTGATAAATAAGAATCTTATAGTAGAATAATTTTATCTCCATCTCGGCTTTTTTTAAAATACGAATTTCTCTCGAAACTATCTTCGATTATAACCGCTTAAAAAACAGCATCAGATTTTCTCGAAAATTTTCTCGAAATTTATCAGCATGATTTTACATCGAATATCAATTTTTTTGCATTTTTTCTTGCTCCATAACTTCTTAAAATTAAATAAGCTATAACGGATTATAAAATTGCTGTTATTTTTGGCATCTTATTTGACTATCCTATAATGCAGAGACAAAAAAGCTTTTTTGGAAAGTGTTACATCTCTACTCATGAGTAGAGATCAATTCATTAACTTAAATGACATTAACTTTTTACATGGAAAGGAGCTTATCATGATTAATCATTGCTATTCACGCCAGTCCGAATTGGATCATTCAGCGCGAATCAGAAATATTTACAGTCATCTTGTTGAGATTCTGGTTTTCACTGTAGTTTTCATTTTATTAACCACCGGCGCATTCAGCCAGGTAATCTGGCAAACTGATGGCGATACTCCAGTATTGGAACGAGGTCCATCAGGTTCCTTTGATACGAGAGGAATCTGGCATCATTCGGTGCTTTTTGATGGGACGAATTACCATCTCTGGTATACTGCCTATTTCAACGGCCCGATTGGCTATGCTTACTCGCAAGATGGGATTTCGTGGACAAAGCACAACTCAAACCCTGTGCTTGAAAAGGGACCGCCCGGGTCGTGGGATGATAGTGATATTGTCCAGCCAGTTGTAATCAAAGATGATTCTTTGTTCAAAATGTGGTACCTGGGAACAGATGGCAGCAAAGGACGGATTGGATATGCGACTTCGTCTGATGGGGCAAATTGGACAAAGCATGAGGGAAATCCAGTTATGGATATCGGTCCGGCTGGCTCTTGGGAATCAATAAATGTGGTACCACAATCGGTGCATTTTGACGGAACGACCTATCATCTAACCTATTTTGGATTCCCTGGTCCAGGCATTGGCTATGCATCTTCGTTAGATGGAATTCATTGGACAAAACATGCCGACAATCCGCTTTTCAATGCTTATAATCATTGCGTGGTTTATGATGGGACCATTTACAATTTATGGTACGAAAATGGTCAGACGATCAGTTATGCGACGTCACCGAATTGCATCGACTGGACAGAATACGCCTATAACCCGGTACTGGTAATTCCTGGTAAAAATTTAGCACAACCCGAAGTTACTTTTGATGGCGAATATTTTCGGATGTGGTATATTGATGAAAGTTCTCTAAATATACAATTGGCGTCCAGCAAGGCATATCAACACGAGTTAGGAGTGTATTCTTATTTAGGGCTGCTTAACTCGGTACCGATTTACGCACAACACATTAATCCTGGGGTAGAGATAAGAAATATTGGACGATCTGATGAGATTGATGTAGCGGTCACCTGCCAGATTGATTCCTCAGGGATTCGGATATATTCTGACACACAAACCGTCGATACGGTGAGGAGCCTGGAAGGAGTAAAAGTGGCTTTTGCTGATTGGACTGTCTTTGAGCCTTACAGTTACAATGTATCTTATGTTGTCCAATTAGCTAATGATGAAAATACTTCGAATGACACCCTGGAAACCACGTTAGAAGTCTCCAATTTGGTGGATGATTTTGAAGCGGGTATGGGAAAATGGCAGTCGGATAATAAATGGAGTGCGCAGAGAGGTTGGGGGCATTCAGGGCGATACAGTCTGCACAATAGTATATCAGGCAACTATGAAAACAATGTCGATAGTTGGGTTGAATATGAATTCAGTTTTGATCTCTCACAACTGGACGCGGCTCATATTTCATATTGGACAAGGCACCTTATTCAGCAAGATCATGACTTTGGTTACATGGAAGTAAGTGCAGATGGTGGACAGAACTGGAATCAACTTGGTGAAGCTTACACTGGATTAAAAGGTAAGTGGGAACAGGATAGTCGTTTATTGACGGAATATTGTGGGCCAAGCTTTGAAGATATCAGAATTAGGTTTCACTTTGTGTCTGATTCGACGGCGACATACCGTGGTTGGGATATCGATGACATCAATATCTATCCGTATGAGATGAAAACTACTATTGCCAGTGGAGAAAGCCATCAGTCTATTAAAGATTTTGAATTGTTCGACAATTATCCCAATCCATTCAATGCGCAGACAGTTATTAAATACCAATTGCCCCAGCCTGGGCATGCAAAGCTTGTCGTATATAATTTACTGGGTCAGCAAATCAATACTTTGATCGATAAAAATCATGATGCAGGACACTTTAATTTGATCTGGAATGGAAAGGATAATTTGGGACAGGCAGTTCCATCGGGGGTGTATTTTTATAAGATCCAGGCTGAAGGATTTACTAAAACAAAGAAGATGTTGCTATTGCAATAGTATCATAAGACATAAACCCACCAAATTCATTCCCCTTGATTGGTTATAGGGAGGCTGTATTCGCTCTATTGTAGAGTGGTACAGCCTTTTCAATGTGACTGTCACCCATACTATTTTGCTGTTAATTTTCTCTCTGTTAAACAGATTAAAGTTAGTCCTATGAAATGTTATTTTTGATAAAAGTGACGGTCACATTCATTCCTTTTCATCAAAATCAGTGATTCCCTGATTGCAAAAAAGCAAAACTATGATTATTTTCAAGAAAGTAATAACAGATAATTCAACTCTAAATAACCAATTAGCCAATTGGCTGTTAATTTACTAACCAAATTAAGGATATTACTATGAAAAAATTTAAGACTATTGGAATGCTGTTATTGTTCGGTATTGCCTTATCCGGTGTTTTCTTGAAAACGCTTATACCCAAATCTGGTTTGCGGCTGGTAGCCATCCTCAAGATTATGAAATGGGAGGTGATCCGACGGTAAATCACGGGGCTGATAATGCCGGTTTTATTAAGTCAAAAGTATCTCAAATTAAGGGATTTGGAACATGGATGACAAAAATTGAACCGGGCCGATATTTCGGCAAGGGAATAAGACTGTCAGCTTATGTGAAAACAGCAAATGTACAAAATCGGGTTGGCTTGTGGATGCGAGTCAATGCTGGGAATCAAATACTGAGTTTCGACAACATGGAGTATAGACCGATAATAGGCACAACGGACTGGAAAGAATATGAGGTCGTCCTGGATGTTCTCGAAAATAGCACAGACATTTACTTCGGTATTCTGCTGAATGGAACCGGCGAAGCCTGAGTAGATGGACTACGATGGGAGCCGGTCGCACATAGCTGGGTTGATCAGGACTCCGGCATATCTGAGTTTATTCATTCCACCAAGGCGGTTGATGAAAATACGGTTTGGGCAGGGGCACAGAAAGGCATCTACCTGAGAACGACTGATGGCGGTTTAAATTGGACCTTGGGCACAGTACCCGGCGCTGACACAGTGCATTTTTTTCCATTGCAGCAATTGATCAAAACACCGCCTATTTCATGGGACAGAATTATTACGAAGGCGACGGATGAATCTACAAAACATCCAACGGCGGCATCAACTGGTCATTACAATATCAAAACACCAGCCCCGGTGTTTTTTTCAATACCATCGCTTTTTGGGACCAAAGCAATGGTATTGCGGTAAGCGATCCGGTCAATGGAAGTTTCTTGATTATCACCACGACAGATGGTGGGAACAACTGGAATCAAGTTTCGGCGGCAAATATCCCGGCGCCGCTTCCAGGTGAATTCGTCGGCATCACTGGTGAAGGCGGCACATCGGTGGTAGTTATCATGGAATCACGACCATGGTTTTCAAAGACTCGTTCACTGGTTTTGCAGGGAGTTTCAATGGCCTTCCGAATAGCGACATAACGAATACATTGGTAATAACCACTGACGGTGGCAAAAGCTAGACTGTCGTATCTTCCTTCCTGCCAATTAATCCTTCAACACTTGTCTATGTCCCGCATACCAACAATTCGGTTCTCTTTGTTACATCGAGACAGGGTTCGGGTTATTCGCAGGATGGAGGTGCAACATGGAAAAGCCTACCTTCACAATGGTACGGGACCCTGAGTTTTGCAAGTCCAACAGCCGGTTGGGCAGCACGTTCGCCTGGTCCGGGCGCAGATCTGATTGTGAAATTCGTTGGTCAACTTGTCACTGAAGTTGTTGCCCAACAGCTAGAGTACAAACCTGAAGGTTTTGAACTCTTGCAAAACTATCCCAATCCGTTCAATCCCAGTACAACGATTGCTTATTCAATTCCTCAATCCGGCTTTGTTGAGCTGAAAGTTTATAATATGCTCGGCAGAGAAATCCAAACCGTTGTGAATGAATTTCAACAAGCGGGAAAATATCATTTTGATTTTGATGCCAGTAAGTTATCCAGTGGTGTCTATTTTTATCAATTGAAGGTGGGTAATCGTTTTTCAGAAACGAAGAAGATGTTGTATGTTAAAAATAAATTAAAAATTTCTATTTCAAACTTAAAATGGAGAAATAAAAATGATTGATGCCAATAAAAAAAAATGAAAGAAATATATACCGAAATCTGTAAAGCCCATCATGGGATTGCGGATTTCAGAGCAAAACTTCTGGCTCTTTTACCGATTGCTTCTTGTACAGGTATATTTCTTCTGTTGGATAAGGACATTACAACCAGTGGGAACTTCCATTTTATTGCTGTTGGAATTTTTGGGGTCTTGATCACACTTGGATTATTCTTTTATGAATTGCGGGGCATTCAGACTTGTAATTCTTTGCGTGAAAAAGGAAAGTGCCTTGAAAATATAATATTGAAGGAATGCTATAGCGCAGGAGTATTTAATAACGAGCCCGGAGCTGCACTTTTTGGCATAATCGGCGCAACTGGTGCAGCAATGGTCATTTACTCCACCATAATTGGTGCCTGGTGTTATGTCGGATTTATGGGAATATGTTACTTTTCTGCAGGAGACTGGCGACCATTAACTATTTCTGGTATAATAACTGTTTTTTTCATGGTGGTTGGTTGGATCATTAGTCAACAAGAAAAAAATAAACTGTTTATCAATGATAATAATAAATCGGAGAAGAAATAATTTATATGAGCGCTCTAAAACGCATTAATGTTAAGGTTGGTAAATGCAGACTCTCTTTGTTAAATGCCGGTCCAGAAGAAGGAATGCCAGTTGTATTATTGCATGGTATTCCAGCCAGCGCTGAGTTATGGCGTTCCATTATCATCAAACTTGCTGAAAATAATTATCGACTCTATGCCCCTGATTTGCCAGGCTATGATTTCACCCGGCTGCCTGAAAATGGGGACTATTCTGTGGCAGGTGCTGCTGAATTAATTACAAGCTGGTTAAAACAGGAGAATATTGGACCCGTCGGGCTGGTCGGTCATGATATTGGCGGTGGAATTGCTCAAATCCTTGTAGTCCGCTATCCCGAACTTGTTAAGTTTCTCACCATTGGAGACACCTTAGTTGAGGATTCCTGGCCTGTCACGCCTGATTTATTGCAAAATTATTAGAACAATATTTGAAATTTTTCTTTAACTTTTGTAAAATAGAACTTTGTGAAATCTTTTTTTTCTTTGAGTCTTCGGGATTATTAATAATTCAAGGTAAGTATTATCAAAACATCGATCGATTTAAAAAAGAAAAGCTCTCACCTCAGAGTTTCGAGATGAGGGCTTTTTATTTTTTGGGAAATAACAGAAATCACTTCATTTTTCTTTTTATCATGTCAATTTCCCATTGAGCAGATTTTATCCAGGCTCGGTCTTTCGATGCAATTTCAAAATATTGTATGGCGTTTGTGTATTGCCCTAAATTTTTATAAGCCGTACCCGCTTCATAAGCGGCAAGAGCGTAATTCTTCCTATGTTTTAGGCTATTCAACGCCGCATCAAGCGCATTTTGGTATTGCCCCAATTTATTGTATAAAGCTGCCAGTCTGGCGTACGCTTCATAATAATCCGGTTTAACTTCGACTGCATTTTTAAATGCTTCGATAGCCTCATTAGGTTTATTGGCTTTTTCCAGCGCAACCCCTTGAGCATTGAACGAGCGATAGTGTTTTGGATTGAGTTTTCCAACCTCGCCAAAAGCATCTGCCGCCTTTTCATATTCCTTCCTTTTATTATAGACATATCCCAGCTCGTAATAGGATGAAGCTAAATCTTTTGAGCTACTATTCTCTGAAATTGTATCGGCTTCAATGGCTTTTAAGCACATTGTTAACGCTTCGTCGTAACGATCGAGTTGTCTGTAAAGTTTAGCTAATGCCAGGTAACCATCAGCATATAACGGATTCAATTGAACGGATTTGTGGTAGGCAGCAAGGGCTTCATCGTAACGACGTAATTTAGCAAGCGCAACCCCTTTCCCGTGATAGGCGAGGGCAAAATCGTTATCGTATTGAATTGCCAGCCCGTAGGATTTCAATGCCTCCTCAGCCATTCCTTTTTTCAAGAAAGTTCCACCGTCATTGTAAGCCTTTTTGGCGGCATTAAGTTGTTTTTGCTTTTCCACCTCAGCCGCTTTTGCTTTGTTTTCAGCCTCAATTCTGGCTTTTTCTTTTTCGTATTCTTCTTTTTTCTTCTGATATTCGGTTTGAGGATCCTGAGCGAAACTCTTATCAAGGGTCACAGTTAAGCTAAAAACAAGAGCAATTGATAATGCTAAGATAATTAAATTTTGTAGAAACTTCATGAAATCTCTCCTCCTTCCGTTTAGTTAGGATTAACGGTTTCTCATCCTTCCTCAATTTTGATTAAAAAGATCGTGCCGAAGGCGGGATTCGAACCCGCACACCCGGTGGGCACTACCCCCTCAAGATAGCGTGTCTGCCAATTCCACCACTTCGGCAATGTAATTATCTATTTGTATCGGTGGCTGCCGGTTGAGTTGCGGGTAAAGTCTGGTTTATAGCAGCTTCATCTGTTGGTACGGTTGGAAGTACCGATGCTGGAGAAGATGCCCGGCGTCGTGCACTTTCTTCAGCGACAATACTTTGATCAACCGCTTTCCCTTTATCAATGTAACTGATTAACAGAGCCAGACCTAAAAATATGGTAGCCAATATCGTTGTTACTTTACTCAGAAATGAAGCAGCTCCTCGACCGCCAAAAACAGCACCCATGCCACCGCCTCCACCAAACACACCGGCTAAACCACCACCCTTGCTCGATTGCAATAAAATCACAATCATTAACAATATTGTAATTATGAAATGAATAATGATTAGAAAAGTCTGCATATTTCCCTCAAAAATAGTAATTGACTAATTTGATAATTTTTCAGCAATGTTGATCATCTCTACAAATGAATCTACTTTCAAACTTGCTCCACCGATTAAACCACCATCAATATTTTTCTGAGATAGTAGATCTATGATATTATCCGGTTTTACACTTCCACCATATAAAATATGAGTAGAATCGGCAATTTGCGAATTAAATATTTGCTGAATGAGTTCACGAATAAATTGATGAACCGCTTCAGCCTGTTCAGGGGTTGCAGTCACACCCGTTCCAATTGCCCATACCGGTTCATAAGCCAGTACCACCCGCTGCATTTGATCGACTGAGAGACTTTCCACTGCCTCTGTTATTTGGCTTCTTACGACATCGTTGGTCTTTCCTTCCTGTCGCTGCTGCAAAGTTTCTCCAATGCAAACGATAGGAGAAAGGCTGGTTGTTAACGCTTGTATAATTTTTTTCTTTACGGTCTGGTTCGTCTCTCCGAAAAATTGCCTTCTTTCTGAATGTCCAATAATTACATATTTACATCCAGCCTTTTTGATCATTTCAGCAGAAACTTCACCAGTATAGGCGCCTGAAGGTTCCCAATGAACATTTTGTGCCCCGATTTGAATCCTGCTCTGTTTTAATATTTCATAAACTGATGTCAGAGCAGTATTTGGAGGGCAAACGACAATTTCTGTTTTATTAATATTGAGTGTTTTTATTTTCAAATCCCTGGCAAATGATGCGGCTTCAGCGCCAGTTTTATTCATTTTCCAATTGCCAGCAATAATTTTTTTTCTCATATTTCTATATTATACTGATTTTAGTGAATAAAAAGTTCCAATTATTCTAAACGTGGAACATTTTTGCCAATAGATCAACGACTCGACAGGAGTAACCCCACTCGTTATCATACCATGAAACGACTTTGACCATATTTCCTTCCATCACCATAGTTGAAAGGGCATCGAAGATACTGGAATGGGGGTTACCAATAATATCATAAGAAACAATTGGATCTTCAGTATATTCGAGAATGTCTTTCAAAGTTCCTTCAGCAGCTTCCTTCATTGCTGCATTGACTTCCTCTACTGTGATAGATTCTTTAAGTTCAACAGTAAGATCGATCACTGAACCATCTGAAACCGGCACACGCATGGCAATTCCATCGAGTTTTCCTTTTAACTCAGGAATTACCTTGCCAACCGCTTTGGCAGCACCGGTTGTTGTTGGGATAATCGAAACTGCAGCAGCACGTGCTCGACGTAAGTCTTTGTGGGGAAGGTCGAGTATCCTTTGATCATTGGTATAGGCATGAACTGTGGTCATGAAACCTCTAACAATCCCAAATTTATCGTGTAACACTTTTGCTACGGGTGCCAGACAGTTAGTCGTACAGGAAGCATTGGACACAATCTGATGTTCGTCTTTTAACATCGCATTATTTACACCAAGAACAATTGTCGCATCGATTTCATCTTTGGCTGGAACTGTAAGCACAACTTTTTTAGCACCAGCTTCGATATGTTTAGCGACCTCAGCTTTTTTTCGAAAAACACCGGTCGACTCGACAACAGCTTCAACACCCAAATTTTTCCAGGGAAGATTGGCAGGATCCTTCTCCGCTGAAATTTTAATTGACTTACCATTCACAATAATCGCTTCATCAGTATGGGATAGATCTCCCTTAAACTTTCCATGCACAGAATCATATTTCAATAAATGGGCTAACACTTCCGAACTGGTAATATCGTTAATCTGAACAACTTCAAATTCCTTCCTATTCAATATCGCACGAAATACTAATCTTCCGATTCTACCAAATCCGTTAATTCCAACTTTAATTGCCATAATTTCCTCCTAAAACTTCCAGATTATACTCGTTTAGGTTTAATTTTTCAGTATAAAATTTTAATCCTTAAAATCCTTAATAGGTATAATCACCTCATGTCTTTATAATTTGTGTCTGTCCGCAGCCAAAACATAATCTCCCAGCTTGTGAGTGGAAACTTGGATATTTATGTTGCAAGCGAGACGCTTGCGCGTTACGAAAATCGTTCTTTTCCTTACAAATACTAATCAATTCATTTTTAATTATCAAGCCTTGCTTGCACAACCTAATAACTCAATCTTTGATTTCACGACCTGTTTAATTACCTCACGTCCGGCTCCAATAATTTTTCGTGGATCAAACAGCTCTGGTTTTTGAACTAAGACTTCACGTACACCTGCCGTAAAGGCAAGACGCAAGTCGGTATCAATGTTCACTTTAGTAATTCCAAGAGAAATTGCCTTTTGAATATCTTCAACTGGCACACCTTTAGCTGCACCTAAGTTGGCACCATATTTATTTGCTTTTTCAATGATTTCTGGAATCACACTGGAGGCGCCATGAAGCACCAGTGGAGTGTCAACGCGTTTTTCGATTTCTTCCAGGCGATCAAAAGCTAACTTAGCTTCCCCTTTAAACTTATATGCCCCATGAGATGTTCCAATTGCAATGGCAAGCGTATCGCATTCTGTTTCATTAACAAACTGTTCAGCTTCATCAGGATCGGTGAGTCTGGCATCACGTTCATCAACCGATATATTATCTTCAATACCACCTAATCGACCTAACTCAGCTTCGACTGACACACCTACTGCATGTGCCATTTTAACGACCTCTTTTGTAATGGCGATATTTTCTTTTAAAGGAGCGTGTGAGCCATCAATCATGATGGAGGTCCAGCCATTTCGCAGGCAGTTGACAATAAGATTAAAATCTGTACCATGATCGAGATGAAGGCTGACCGGGATCTTCGCCTGCATTGCCATCTGCCTAACGATTGAAGATAACACTTCAATACCACAATATTGAATCGCACTGGTTGAAGTAGCAATAATCACTGGTGCGTTAAATTCTTCATGGGCTTGGATGATTGCCTGGGTGATCTCCACATTGCTGGTATTAAAGGCACCAACTGCATATTTTCCTAGTTTTGCTGCATGTTGAAGTTCTTTGTTGGTGATAAGCACTGCTGACTTCGTCCTTTCTTGAAAAATGAGTTTAAAACAATCATTATATCAATTATATAATATTTGAATTATTTATAACCACAAAGACTCGAGGGTATGAAAATACTTCGTGTCTTCGCGGTTGAACTTTTGAATTCGTTTAAATGTTAAATTTTTAATGAAATTACAAGATGTTATATTTTATTAAAATTAACTTAGATTATAATAAAAAAAAATTAAAATGTCAAGTCTTTTCTCTACGCTTTTGCGATTGAAAAGAGATAAACAGCTTCGGCTCCATTTTTCATCAACTCCTTCGCACATTCATTCATCGTTGATCCGGTGGTAATGACATCATCGACTAAAATGATGATTTTGTTCAGGATTTCTTCGTTTGAAAATACTCTGAAAGCATTTTGAACATTTTTGGCTCTTTCCATTGCATCTAATTTCGTTTGTGATTGGGTATAACGAATCCTTTTTAGCGTTTGATCATTATAAGTAAAGCCAGTTTCACCTGCTATCACTTTGCACAGAAGTGTACTCTGATTATATCCTCGTTCACGAATTCTTGTTTTGTGCAGAGGTACCGGGATTAAGATTGTTTTGTCCATCGGAAGAGATAACTTTTTCAACCTTTCCGCCATAAAAATGCCTAACTGATTCGCTAACACCTTAAAATTTTGATACTTCAAATAATGGATGGCAGTTTGAATTGGTGAGCTGAATTCCCAGATTGAAAATACTTTTGAAAAATGGACGTCATCTGCCAATTTCGATCTGATTTCTTTGAAGCTGTCAAAATCTTGTTCAATTTGTGGTAGTTGAATCCAACAACTGTCACAGATTAATCGTTCATTTTCTTTTAAATGAGAGTTGCAGACAATGCAGTAAGCAGGGTAGATAAAATTAATAATTGATTTACACAGAGAAAGCAGAATTCTAAATGGAGAAGCCAGTATTTGCTTTCTGTTCATTTAATATTATACCAGGAGTTAAGTTAATGTCATTGATAGATGGGCTCCACTTTAAAAGTGGAGTCCATCTATAAATATTAAAAATCAAAATTATACACAAAAGCAACCCGTGGCGAAATTCTTTTTTGGGCTTTATATTTATTTTTCGCTTCATCAAATTGAAAAGTATGGATATAATCCATGAATAACATTAAATAAGGCTTAACCTTATATCCAACACCGATGCGAGCAATGGAACGATCGTCCAGCGTAAAGGCGTCGTTAATGGTTTCAATTCCCATTTTATCGTATGTTGCCTGAAAGGCGAGAACAGGAATCTTATCCCCAGAATCCGCAGCTAAATGAAGAATACCGCTATTGGGAGTTTGATCAAGGTATTGATAATTTCCGACTAAACGAATTGTATTTAAAATATTCCCAGCCAATTCTCCGAATACACCTTTTGTTTCCTTTTGAATTCCTATCAAACTCCTGGCGCCAACCGGGATGTTAACCCTGCTGGTATCTTTTCTAAAAATAGTACCATCACTAAGCGGTTGATAACGTTGGATTTCATAAAAGGCATCAAAATAGGCTGGTATGAATTCTTTGCCCAAAATTCTTCTCTCCAATTTGGCAGAAACCTCAGCCACGCCAGCAATAAGCCTCAGGTTTGCTTCAATCCCAATAGCGATACCGGAACCGAATGAATCGATCTTCGCCCAATCAAAATAGGTAAATGTATTGAACATCGGCATTTTGATAAGTGGCAGTTCAATGTCGAATCCCAATGCATAGATTCCATCATCGGTACCTCGCCTCGAATCTGGATCGACATCAGTAACATAAGTAGCACCAATCGTTAAATTTTTTACAATAGGAATGTCAATGTAAGGTCTTAAAGGCCTGGCATAACCTCGAGCACCGAAGACTTCAAAACGCCCTAAATTGTTTGTTACAGTCTCAAAACCAGCGGTTCCAAAATCCATGTCCAGCGCCATTCCGATCTTTCTTTGATCATAGTTGGCTTCGTTGGTGTAATAGTTCATGATAAATCCGTGCCCCAGGCGAGCTGCATCCAAAGTACCGACACGGGCATAGAATTTGTCTCGTTTATGTCCATAACGAATATAACGGATTAACCGTGCCCAGTCATAGCTTTCGTCCCAGTCGACACTTCGAATGGCTCCGTTTTCGGTGTTATAGAGTAAATTGACATTTAACCCGAGACCAAATTTACCGATAGAGACATCTGGTGTGAGATTTATGGTGAAATAAGTTTCATCATCAATAACTGTCATTCCCAGAGCACCGGTAAAACTACCTCTATTGCCAAAAGGAGAAGCTTGTTGAGCAAACGAAGTATTTGATATGGTAAACAATAAAATTAAACTCAAAAACAAGTTAATCGTTTTTTTCATTGTTATTTCCTTTCAAGTTAGTTTAATCCATGATGAAAATTTTATGTAATTCTTTCTACGGAGAAACTTTCCAAAGGTTTAATTATTTTCAGAAGGTTGTTTAAGAACAAAAATTAAATTTGAATATAAAAATAGCTAATTAAAAAGTCAAGATATATTTTTCTTCAGGAGTTAGTAATTTTTTCCTTGATTTTTTACCAGAAAATTCGTATAATCAACGGCGTTTTAATATGAGACGTAACGCAAACAATCCTGTTTGCGAATTTTTTGATAAAAGCACAAAGTTTTAGATAAATGGATATTACACCGATTACACAGATTACAGTCTGTGTTACATGTAGATACAACTGAAAATATGAAATAAAAAATAGATTGTAAAGGAGTTTTTCTATGGCAAAAGTATGTGAAATTTGTGGAAAGAAGCCCCAGGTAGGAAGTAACGTGAGTCATGCTCACAATGTCACCAAGCGTCGATTTTATCCAAATATCCATAAAATGAAGATTTCAATTGATGGGAGAGTAAAGAGCGCTTATGTGTGCACGAGATGCGTGAGATCTGGAAAAGTTACCAAAGTTGTTTAAACATCTAGGCTCATCCAAATGAGCCTTTTTCATTTTTAAGTAATTATCGATTTAAAAAGAATTTTTATGGGATATGAGCCATGAAACGATCGCTATTTTTTTTCTATTCAGTCCTGATAGTTCTGATCATTTTCCCTCATTGTGCTCCCTATAAAATGAAAGCCATTCGAGCCCAACGAGACCATCGATACGATCTTTCTATCAAATTTGCATTAAAACATCTCAAATCTCATCCCAATGATCAGGCTATAGTTGAGCTTTTAAATAATGCTGCGAGAGGGTATTACAGGAATCTTAAAACAGAGATAGAGCATTTTGAAAAACTTGATAATTGGGATAAGGTGGTTAAAATTGCAGAACAGGGCTATCGCACCTTGTCTGAGGTGACCAAAGTGGTCGGCACGAACTTTCCTACAAAAGAAGAAATAAACTATCTCCAATCCAAAAGCGAACAGTCCAGATTTAAACAGGCGGATGAACTCTATTCAGAGGGAGTCAAACTTTACAACAGCGGTGATTATGCTGAGGCTTTGATAAAGTTTAAAGAGATTGATTCATACATTCGACATTTCAAAGACACAGAAAAGCTCATCATCGATTCAAATCAGAAATTGGCTTCACAACAATATCAGAAAGCAAGAGATTTATTAAATCAGGGAAAATTACAGGAAGCACTAACAGGCTTTGAACGAACATCGCAATACGTTCCTAATTTTCTCGATGTCCAACAACAGATCAGTCAGGTAAAAGGGCAACTTGCTGATAACTATTATAATGAAGGACAAAGCTTATTTAATGCCGGGGAGTATAAAAAGGCTTATAATCTTCTGAAAAAATCATTGAGCTACCAACCCGACCATTCATTAGCCAGAGAGCTTTTCAATGAAACCAAAAATAAACTTACGATCAGGTTGGCAGTATTTCCCTTTTCATCATCAAAATTAGATCAAAAATTTGGTAGCGTTGTTACTCAAAAAATATTATCGAAGGCTTTGCCTCGAAAATCGGAATTCATAATGTTTCTTGAACGAGAACATTTACAAAAGATATTTGAGGAACAGGCGCTTTCACAAACTGGTGCAATTGATGAGAAAACGGCCATACAAGTAGGTAAATTAAGCGGTGTCAATACCATTGTTGTTGGCTCTATAACGTTAATCAGTTCTAAAAAGACTAATCCGACAAAAAGAATGCTCACAGAACATTATGACAAGAGATATCGAGACCCAAAGGGAGTTCAGCGAACTAAAAAGGAACCTTTCAATTACACAGCTTATGAGGTTGAAAGCAGTGTTGAAGTGAACATGAGCTATCGACTCATTAATGTGGAAACAGGTGGCATTCTGTTTAATGAATCGTTCACCGAACGGATTTCAGATACGGCGGAGTGGATTACCTGCCCCAAAGAATTTGTGAAACATTTATCATCCTCAGAAAAGAACAAGATAAAAGCATCTAAAGAGCCGAAATCCACAGCATCGTTGATCAATCAAGCAATTGATTCATTAACAGAACAGGCAGCATCCAAAATTATGGCTCAGGTTTCTCCATTTTAATAAACATAATTTACAGGGTATAAAATCGCAGGGAGACTGTACTCATGAAGCGATTAATAATTATAACCTCAATAACGATCACTATTTTAATTTTTTCAAATACTCGAAGTCTATTTGCAATTGACTATCCAATCATTTCTTTCGGGATCAATGGCGGTTGGGGACAGAACGAATTGACCAAAGGCACCTTTGGACGACTGTTTTTGCGGTATTCTTTAGAAGCATACCTGCCTGGCTTCCAGATTGAAGCAGGTTATGCAGGAAGTTACTATAACGTATTGAGGGATTCAGTAATCATAAATCCAGAACCTGGTACAGAACGGCGAAGAATTAAAACCCGTATTTACAATAATTATCCTGCTTTAACCGGAACTTTTCATTTGCAACCGTTTGGTGAGTCAACAATAATCTATTTTGGGGGAGGAGCTCAAATCCACCTTGTATCTGCAGAGAAAAAGACCACAGATCGATATTGGGATGAAGTAGCCGAAAAGTATCAACAACAAGAAATAGATAAAGTGACTTTATTGGATCAAACAAAGTTCGGTTATCACTTATTAGGAGGATTGCGCCTTGCCCTTGGTGGATTTGGAACACTCGATTTAGAAGTAAGACAGACTTTTCTTGATGTTTCTGCAGATGATTGGGAAGATGAGGAAGCAAGTGAATTATGGGGAGAGAAAAGTTGGAACAATTTAAGCGTTAATCTTGGATTGACGATTTATATTTTTTAAGTATTAGCACTTAATTGAAGGATACACAACCAGATTGGTGGAAGAACTGGTTGATGAAACGAAATCGTTTGCCAATGTCTACAAGAAAGTTAGAGATGAGGGATTAATTGGTAGTATCTGCAAAACCTGTGCGAATAAAATAAATGTGTTGAATGCCATGGTTGAGCAGCAGCTTCCGCTTTGTGATGAATTGTCGGGGCATCCGAGCATGGCGAAATATATGGAGCAGGGATTTGAGATTCAAATTTTTTAAAATACTCTTTATCGATCTTTTTACAATCCAATTGATAAATAATTAAATTTGCTTTTTTCAAGAAGTCTTAGCAATCGTTATATTCTTTTAATCTTATTAATCTATTTTATATAAATTTGACAAATATTAAAAATGAAAATTTTTATCAGTCATATAATTGAAGAAGGTCAACTTGCTAAAGTCTTGAAAAAATGGATCGAATCAGTTTTTGGAATTAATAACGAAGTTTTTGTAAGTAGTGATCCTGATAATATTCCTGCAGGAAGTGATTGGTTCGACAAGATAAGTGAAGCACTTAACACGTCCAAAGCTTTTTTAGTACTTTGCAGTCCTAATTCGCTTCTAAGACCATGGATTAATTTTGAAACTGGTTGTGGTTATATTAAAAATGTTACAATTATTCCAATATGTCATTCTGGATTAACAATAGATAGATTGCCCTTACCGATATCTCGATTTCAAGCACTTGAGATCAATAATAAAAATTTTCTGCCTGATTTATTTAAAAGCTTAGCTAAAAATCTTGACAGCAATATTGATAATTTATTAAACATTCCCTACCTTAAGATTAGAAGAGAAATTAATCATGCAATAAAATGTCTAGATCAAGATATAATAAGAAGTGGTTTTCAATATATTTATAAAGAAAAATTAACATGGACAAAAGCTATATCGATGTTAAAGCAAGTGAGGAATGATTGTAAGATTTATGATACTTCAACTTTTGAAAATATAGAAAATTATGAGAATATGTTCAAAAAAACAATCGAGAATAATGCTAGTGCATTGTCTCATAAATATTGCTAAATGATATTGGCAATTCATCTTTTCCATATTTTCACTCTATTAAACAACTATCTCAAAAGTGTTTTTAATTGATCTAGCGCTTGCA
>Ga0209636_10002377_pt1 | contig 19154 bp, 21 predicted proteins | sample DeeMarSWOR152_54_FD_187464 | JGI IMG/M metagenome (GOLD analysis project Ga0209636, IMG submission 187464) | Marine sediment microbial communities from White Oak River estuary, North Carolina - WOR-1-52-54 (SPAdes) (version 2) | ecosystem: Environmental > Aquatic > Marine > Intertidal zone >... | reverse complement strand
AGATGTGTTAGAGATATCAGAACCTGAGGGTTTACCCTTATTTGTGATTTTCATTGTTCTCATTCTGATAATAGTAATTGTGTTCGTTCTAGTTTACCTATGGAGAAAGAAAAAGTTAAAGGAAATGTTAAGGCCGTATAAAATAAAAATAGGCAGACTGATAGAGAGGATTAAAAGAAAAGAAGTTGATATCGAAAAACTGCAGGTGGAAAAGGAAAAAGCTTTTAGAATGCTAAAAGTATTGGAAAACGAGAAGAATGAAGGACTTATAACAAACGATGCCTACAAAAGGATGAAGGAAAGTCTAGAAAGAAAAATAAAGGAAATAGAGAAAAAAATGAAATAAAGCTATGTTGAACCTGCGTAAACTGTTAGCACTGATGTGTTCAGCCAACCTGATGGATAACCATTTGGAACCCATGCATCAACTTCCAAAATTATTGTATATCCTGGAGTTAAGTTAAGTTGCTGTATATACCCTGAATTGTCACAAGAAGCAAAGTTAGGAGATGTCCTCTTGTCATAGTGGTATATGTATATCTTTGAGCAGTCATAGTATGCAGCCACACAGTAATTGTTAAGCGGTGAGCTTCCGTCAGTGATGCCGACAAAGCCCCATTCACTAGATTCGCTTTCTATTGCATAAGATCCTTCAGGCTTCCTAGTCTCTGTTGTACCTAAGTCAACGTCGTATTCAATCGCAAATTCTGCATTTGTGTTATTACAATAACCATCAGTTCCGTTTCCCAATACCCAAACATAATCATTGCTTGCATTCCTAAAGTAACCCCAAGCTATCGCATCTACATCATCCACATTTGACCAGTCATGGTTAGGTATGTCCTGAGTCCAGTTCCATTCTATTCTTCCTGCAAAGAAATGAGCCGCGTCTGTTTCATTTTTTAATGTTATGACCCCTCCAGCAGAATAACTTAATGGGTTACCAGTAGCATAAGGCTTGACTGGTTCTGTCTCTAATGTATTAACATAGGCATAGATTTGCGACACATTCAAAGAGCCAGAGTTCTTTATGTTAAGGTACTCTATTCCTCCAACTCCTCCAGTACCAATTCCGGTCCAGTTCAATGAATCGGGAACTACGGTTATGGATGCTGCCTGCGTAACATTGACGTCTATTGTCACATTGTCATTGTTAACTGCAAAAACTGGTATCGAAGCCATCAAAATACTAAACGCAAAAAACACTAAAAATATTGATAAAACTAATGATAAAAAAATTGTCTCTTTGTTTTTCATTATATACACCCTTATAAGTTTTAATATTAATTTTAACCGTCCGGTATATAAATATTATTATATTCTTATAGACACAATAAAATCGTATGAAATTTGCTTCTCTGGCAACATGGGCTATTGTTCTTTTTTCTTTGATTTTTTCACATAGTTTTTTTGCACAGAGCGGGGTCAGTGTTGGGGTTTCTCCTGGATCAATAGATTTGGGACTTGTGGAGAAGGGTTCGACAAAATTAGTAGATTTCTATATAATCACACCTTCTGAAGAAAGCCTGATAATTAGACTTGAGCCTGAAAATGTTGTTTTAGACGCTAACTCTATCTCTAAAAACTCTTCAGAAGAAGACATACTGTCCTGGATAAAAATAGTGAACAATCCTGTAGAGCTTAAGCCCAACACCGAACCTCTGGAAACAACAGGAGGCTCTATAAGAAGTCATAGACAGGTAAGCTTTTTGATAGAAATCCCTGAAAATGCTGAGCCTGGGAGGCATGTGATGAATATGAAGCCTGTCCCACTAACTTCTGCAGAGTCAATAGGAACTGTCGGGAGTGCTGTTGTAGCAATAACGTCAATAAAGGTTATGTTTGACATTGTTGGCAATCCTATAAGGAAAGGGGTGATTCTTGATGTGGAAAATGGATATTATACGAATGGTGTTTTGGACTTGAAGACATATTTCCAGAATACTGGAAATGTTACAATCTCTGCCAGCGGCACTCAAAAAATATATGACAATAGTGGGAAACTTGTAGGAGAGATTTATTTAGGAAATGCATATGTAAAACCTAAAGAGATAAAGGTTTTCAGCGGAAGGCTAAAGAATAGCGAGCTTTCATTTGAAGAGTATAATGTTTATACTGCAATAGATTATAAAACTGGAACTGCTGAAAAGGCCTCTTTAATCAAACTGTCCCCACCAACAGCCTTGGTATTGGAGGAAAGAAAGGAAAACATGCTCCTACTAATTTTAATTCTAGTAATAGTAGCTGTTTCAATAATAATCTACAGGAGAGTAAAATGAAGACAATGATTATTTTGATCGTTTTTACAGCTGTTTTGGTCTTGCTTTTGAACCTAACAGAGCCACCCGAGCCCTTAGAATACGTTGAAAACAGGACCTTTGAAAAGCATTCCAATCTGCTTTTTGATTATGATATTATAAGGTATCCTGCAGGTGCGGAAATAACTCCTATAGGAAGCCTTAACTCGTCAATAGTTCTAGGCTTTGTCACTGACAGCTGGAACCTTAATTTTGGCGGTATACCTGCCAACGGAAGCTATGCAACCAGAACAATCAAGCTTTCTAACAAGGAAGATAAGGCTGTCAAGATTATTATGAAATCTTATGGGAATGTGTCTGACTTGATTAGTTTTGGCAGAAATGAGTTTATTCTAAAGCCGGGCGAAACAGTCTCTATTGATATATTTTCTTATACCAATGATTTTACTGTTGGTAGCTATTCGGGCGAGGTTGATATTATAGTTAAGAAACCTATTTATAATTTTCTATGCATAAGTTGAATTAATGAATAAAACATTCTTTATCTTGGCTGTCTGCTTTTTGCTAGCTATTAAAACTGCCCATTCTTCAACAGTAGATGTAGGTGTGTCCGAGGTACTGGAAGGCAATATGATATCTATGGATGTTGATAGCTCATCAAATCTTGTAAAGTTCTCGTCAGAGTTTTACAATATGGGCAGTGTTCCATACAAAGCCAGGATTAAAACTGAGATTTACAATAACACTCATCTGATATTCGGTGGGTGGAACGACGAGAAAGACTTTATGCCTGGAGATAAAAAAATGTTTGATTCTTACTGGTATGCCAATGCTGCCGGAGACTATTTTGTGAAAATTAAGGTTTACTTCGGTAATGATATCAAAGAATACAAAAAAGTTGGTTTTTCTGTAGAGAATATAGCTGATTCTGAAGATATTTTTGGTATCAAAAACTTTAGAACCTACGATAATTATGTTTTGTTCGACCTTGAAAGTAGTGAAGACGCAAACAACATAGTTATTATACCTTTTCAGTATAAGGCTGGGTGGATATTTGAACAAAAGGTAATAGAAAACATGGCAAAAGACAGTTCAAAGTATATTATGCTTAATTATTATCCTAGCCTCTGGTCTCCTTCTACTGTAAAATTGGCAATAGCCTCTGACAATGGCAAATACTATTCAGAAAAGACTTTGGAAATGAATAAAATAACAGGTCTGACAGGCCTCTTCTACTATATCACAGATACCATAAAGTATGCTTTGTTCAAATAATTCATTTCAATATAGCCTCTATATAGTATCTATATTATTACAGAAAAGTATTTATATAAAATTTATATGTTATCTATATAGTTGCAATATAGAAAAGTGTTTTTTTGGCAGACAAAGGTCTAACTGACAACAATTTTGAAAAAAAGATACTAGATTTGCTAAGCCAAGAGCTACTCTCCGTTTCCCAAATTGCCAAAAAGTTGGGAATAAGGAGAGATGTCGCCGCCGGTTATCTGGAGGCACTAAAAAACCAAGGAAAACTGGAACTGCATAAGGTTGGGAGGTCTAACATTTACATGGTTCCGAGGAGGTCAAAGAAATGAACAAATCTTTAATGCTGGCAGCCTTCATGTTTTTGATATCAATACCACTAGTTTCAGCAACGCCAGTAATAAATAGCCTTTCTGTCCAGCCAGTTTCCTCCTGGATAGGTGAGAATATCAATATTTCCTTATCCTGTTCAGACAGTTTGAACAATTCAATAAGTCAAGTATATACAAACATAGTAGGGCCTGGAATAGTTTTGCCTACATTGTATTTCACAGGCAATGGAAACTATCAACTTACTGTAAGCAAGGATTATTTAGACAGAACGGGTCAGTATAACGCTACAGTGTATTGTAAAAACAATATAAGCGAGACAACGAGTCAGACTACTTCTTTCACAGTTTCTAGGCTTTCGGGTTATATTAATGATGTAAAGCCGTCTCCTGCATATATTGGAGATGATTTGGAAATAGATTTTATAGTAGAGAAGGATACAGCAAGAATATCTTCAGGAGTAATCTTCAATGTTTCGTTAAATGACGTGTTAAAAAATCTAAAGGTTGTTCCTGCATACGATAGCATAAGAGGTTGGATACTAAAACTGGCCTCTCCTGGAACAGCAGCTATTTATGATATAGATGTCGTTGCGTTCTATAATGGAACGAGCGTGTCGGATTCTTATACAGTTGACATTAGAAACAGTGTTGAATTCGAAATTGTTTCAATAGATAAGACTTGGATCAAGAGCAATGATAACATAACCGTAAGACTAAGAGCCTTAGAAAGGGGTATTGTTATTGAATTAGATGAGAATAATGTTGACATAAAGATAGGTGGCGGGGATTCTCAGACAACTGATGTATCAAGACAAGGAGACAATTTTATTGTAAAAGTCAACACACCTGCACTATCTTCAGGAAAATACCAGCTGGATGCTTATCTCAGCTATAAGGGCCATTCTTATTCAGACAGCCGAGACATAGATTGTGTGGTAACTATCTCTGGAGATATGGTAGATATTAACAACAGGGTAATCAGTTCTCAGATAAAATTCATTCAGGCCGGTGTCACCAAGCTTACAGTATCTAACGATGCTTATGGTCATTACAGTGGTTCAATACCGCCAGGAACCTATGATATAGAAGTTGTCTTTCCAAAGTCCAAATTAAAGCTCATCGGCGTTTTGATTAACAGTTTCGATGACCCTATAAGCTATTTTTATGGCGACGATTTTGAAATAGTTGGGATAAGGAATGCTGGCCTGTACAGTTACGATATTGACTTGTCATACTCATCAGTTGAGATAGAAATGGACTATAGCGAGAAAAACATACTGGATGAAAATGATCTGAATGTCTACAAGTGCTCTGGATGGAACTCGGGAAAGAAGGTTTGCAATGATGAATGGGTAGAAATAGGTTATGATATTGATACTGTAAGGAATAGCGTGAAGGTTATTTCTTCGACTTTATCTGCATTTGTCATAGGTGAGTTGAAGGATATAACTGTAGATTTTGGATTTGACAAAGATATTTACTATCTTAATGACAAAGTAAAAGTAGCGGGTATAGCAAAAGATATTGATGGCAACAGTATTGACAACGCTTCTGTTAATGTCTATGTAAAGAATACAGATAAAAATTATAATGTCTTTGCAGACAACAATGGAGTCTTTTCAGTAGAGTTCACTGTTCCTGAGGATGAGGGAAGCTATATGGTTGTTCTGAAGGCAAAGAAGTCTCCTTTCAATGATTTTAAGGAAGAGAAGAGTTTTAAAGTTGAAAGGAGCAGGTCCATATACATAGATTTTCCTGAAAGTGTAAAAATAGCAAGAGGTAAGAACTTCACACAAGAATTCAGTCTATTAAACAATGGCCAAGCAGATGTCAATGAAATAAAAATTTCTTTAGATGGCATACCTGAAAACTATTACAAAATATCATCTAATAATATAGATTTGAAGAGTGATGAGAAGAGATCTCTATATATAGATTTCTTCATACCAGTTTATGCTGAAACCGGGGTTTCAAGTGCTGCTCTTAAGGTAGAAAACGGTAACATATCTGAAGAGATGATTTTTGGTTTCAATATATTCGAAGAAGGCGAGAGCGAGCCTTCGCCAACAACAGGCATGCTCACCGGCTTCACTATTCCTGAAATTGGCTATTTGGAAATAACATACATTGTTTTGTTTGCAGTGATTTGCTTTTCTATAGCAATAATTTTAAAGAAAAGGAAAGTTAACAGAAAGAGAGATGAGATAAAAAACTTTCTTTTTAGTATTGGGGGATATGTTAACAATTATGAAAAGGGTGTGGGGAAGAAAAAACCCGAATCATACGACAAGCTGATTATAACAGAATTTCCAAACGTTATGAAATTCTCCAAAGAATTAATTCAACAAAAAAAAGGTGATAAATGATGGTAAGAATAATAAACATCTGTTCAGGAAAAGGAGGTGTAGGCAAGACGACCATAACCGCAAACCTTGGGATAGCTTTGCAGAAATATTACAATAAGGTAGCAATTATTGATTTCAACATAACAACTTCACACCTAGGGCTCTATTTCGACATGTACACATGTCCTGTGACGTTAAACAACTTCTTGAGAAATGAGGCCAAGCTGGAAGACACTATCTATACTCATCCATCTGGTCTGAAGATTATTCCTGCTTCTTTGAAGATAAGCGATATTGTTAATGTCGATGTCAACAATTTGAAAAACAACCTCAAGCAATTCTTCTATGATTATGATATAGTTCTCCTTGATTCTGCTCCAGGATTAGGTAGAGAAGCATTGATAGCCCTGCAGGCATGTGATGAAGTTCTGTTTGTTGTCAATCCACACATACCCTCTTTAATTGATATAGAAAAGTATAAGCAAGTGATTAGTTCTCTACAGTCGAGACCGGTCCCAACGGGCATAATAATTAACATGTTCAGGAACAAAAACTATGAATTAACAGTAGAAGAGATAAGACAGTTTTTAGAACTTCCTGTAATTGGCGTGATACCTGAGGATGAGAAAATACTAGCTGGCTTTAACAAAAAGTTTTTAGTTACAGCTTCTGACAAGAAATCATCTGCAAGCAAATCTTTCTTCAAGATAGCTGCCAGAATAGCTGGCGTAGAATACAACTATGGTTTTTGGGAAAGGCTCAAGAGAGCTTTCAAAAAAGAAAAATTCAGCTAAGGATGCTCTATGTGTATAAGATTTGAAGTAATGATTTTTTTAATTTTTATAGTTTTTCTAATAAATTGTTCCTATGTCTTTGCCAGGACTGATATGCAATATAACCAGAGTGGAGCTCCTCAAATAGAAATCGGCGAATCGCCAGAAGGAGACTATAATGATCTGAATATTTTAGGCGAAGGATTAACTTATGATATACCTGAACAATTTAGATTCGGCGCTTATAGCATTGATGTCTGGCATAACTCCTCACAAATAGCTGACGGCAATATCGACTCTATTAACTTGACCATAAACTTCACAACAAACGTCTCTGATGACTATAGTTTATGGATATACGACTGGTTTAATTCTCAATGGGTTTCAACAGGATGCAACTTTGGAGGAGTTCTTGCTAACACGCCAACAAGATGGTGGTGCAATATAACAACTGATGCAATGAACTACAACTCATCTGACAGGAGACTTAGATTTAGAATTAATTCTAGTCTTGATTCTGATAAAGGATTGCTAAAGGAGGATTATGTTCAATACTACATAAGCTATTTGAGTTATCTTGAAGTTAACCTAACGAAACCTGATCCCTCTGCAGTATTGAATGTAATACAAAACAAAACCTTTGGCACAAACTCCTCTGTTATTTGCAGAGGTGGGCCTTGCGAAGAAGTTTTTGGAACAATATTGTACAATCTGTCTTCTGAAAATCCTGATACTCCTGTTAATATTACTCAAGGTGACAAACCTTTTTATATACAAGAATCTCCAGCAAGCGCCATGAAATCCTGTGGCTCTTTGGCAAACAGCCAGTTCTGCCTGTTGAACTGGACAGTCAATGCTACTGGCAATATAAACAGTGAGTGGAAAATAGGTGTACTTTTTAACTCATCTTTCTCAACTGTACAAGAAAATAATACTGATAGCGCCACAATTTCAATAAATGATTGTCCTGTTGACATAAGCATTCAATGGAAAGCTATAAACTTTGGATTGCTGGATCCGAACACTGAGCAAAACAACGCTACTGGAAACGATGTAAACGAATACAACATATCTGTAAACGACGGCAGTTGTAACTTGGACCTTTATATAAACGGAACTGATCTTACAAACACAACCTTGGGCTACAAAATAGATGTCGGGAATGTTAGTTGGAGCAACACAACCAATGACTATGGAGTATCTTACATCATGTCCTCGTCTGTCTCTGTAATTAAGTTGAATGTTCCGCAAAACTCAAATGTAACTACCTGGTATTGGTTGAACGTTCCTCCTGTTTATACTGGTTACTATAACGGAACGATATCCGTGTGGGGTGTTAAAAGTGGGCAATCTCCTCCTTAAACTGCTGGTCTTGTTTATCTTTGCTTTGCTACTATCTCAAAGAGCATACGCAATAAATCTTGGAAGTTTGGTAAAAAGCGACTTTGCCCAAATTTCAATTGGAGAATCTGCAAAGTTCAAAATACTTTTTTGGAACTCAGAAGAGGATTCTTACGAAATGAGATTATCAGTAAAGAATTATCCGGAGGGTTGGACAGTAATAATAGATCCTGATGAATTTATTTTGAATAGGTCTGTGGGAGAAGAGTACATCAGCCTACCATACATGAATGATAATATAAGGGCGAAGGTTGTAAACATTTTTATAAAACCTGATGAAAAAAGTTTAACCGGTAATTATTCTATAGCAATAGAGTCTTATGCCATAACAAACTTTGAGGGTGTTCTGTCAGTTTTGCCTAAAAATTCTTTTCAACTTAAAGTCAGTCTAAAAGGAATAGAAACACAAGAAAATAATGACATCCCTCTAGAAGTTTCAGAAGAAAAGGATATAGAGGTTTTCGAGCATGTCAATGACACACAACAAAATAAAAGCATTACATATATGTTTTTCATTATTATCGTTGTTATAGCCTCTTTGGTGGTTTATAAAAAATATTGACAAATGGTTTTATGCTTAAAGCTCAAAATAAATATATGAAGGAATTTTGGCTGAATGTTTTTTTGTTAATGTTTGTAATTTTTGTGCTGACTTTTATTATTACTCCAGCTATAACAGGCTTCAATACGCTATTACTTTCTGTAAAAAGTAATATGGGGGGGGAACTGTTCGCATTTTTATATGAACCTATTGTTAACGTCTCAAAGGTACAGACTATATATGTAGAGTTCGTAAACATTGGATCTGAAAGTTATCAAACAAAGATCGAAGAATTTATTTATTTCTATGATGATAGCGGTATGAATCAGGTAGCCTACTATTATGATTCAACTATAATGCTTTATCCTGGAATGAGAAGACCTTTTGAAACAAAATTCGTTCCGTCTGAAATGGGGTTTTATTACATAAAGGTAAGAGTAACATTGGGAACTAAAAGGATGGAATCTTGGGGAAGTTTTTATGCAACATTTCCTGAATATAGTCCCTATGTACCTGCAGAATACCAGCCTATCACGATTTATGCTGAGGTTGAACCTTTGATAAGCCTCGACTATCCCAAATCAATAGAAGTCTATCCAGGAAGGAGTGTGCTGACAAATATAAGAGTTAAAAACATAGGAAATGCCACCTTGCACGAGGTTAAACTTCACCTATCAACAACAAACTTTCTAGAAATAGACCTAAACCCCAAAGAATCCTACTACCTAGATCCGAATGAAACCTTAACTTTCTTATTAGATGTGTATGCTAGAAACGATATTCCCATCTCAACCTATCCGATAGACTTTGAATTGATAACCAGAGAGCTAAAGGAAAGAGGTACTATAATGGTAAATGTATCTGCATACAACTTAACTTTAGAAGAGGAAGTAAGAAAAACCATTCTTAATTATGAATATCTAATAGCAGAACTGCAAAGGGAGATATTGGACGCTTCTGCTAAGGAAATAAACGTAACTTTACCTCAAACGGACCTGGATTTGGCCAAAACAAAGTTGGAAGAGGCCAAATTGTATTATGAGGCAAAGGAGTACGAAAAGGCCAAAGAAATATTGGAAGAAGTTAAAGAACTTATAAAGGAAAGCGCCTTCAAACTGGCGCAGGCATCATTTACATTGTTTATTGCGCCAGCATTCAGCCCTATTTGGATATTAATAATAGTTATTATTCTTGCCCTAGTGTTCTTCTTTATACAGAAAAGGAGGAAAGAGAGGAGAAAACCCAAGCTTTTAAGGTCTTCTGAAGAGGCTAAAACATAAGCTTAAATTAGTTACGAATTTAGTTATATATAACATGGGCTTGTTCGGTCCTTTTGTTTATAAGAGCAAGAAAAAGAATAAAAATTTTTGGCTTCATGTGAAAATCAGAGGCAAAACAAGGCTTTATTACTTTTCAAACAACCCAAAAGACGCCCTTGGCAGCCTGCCGAGAGGCTTTGAGGTTATGGAGGATTCAAAATCAGGGCTTCCTTTTTTGAAAAAGAAGACTGGCGGATTTTTCGGAAAGGCTAAAGTTAAAAAAGATAAAGAAACACAAGAAATAAAAGAGGTATCGAAAAAGTGAGCTTATGGCAAGGATAATAAGCATAGTATCTGGCAAGGGAGGTGTGGGAAAGACTACTCTAGGCCTGAATATAGGAGCATCTCTCGCAAAGCATTTCAACAAGAATGTAACCCTTGTGGACTGCAACGTCACTACGTCCCATGTAGGACTTTATTTAGGCATGTACTATTGTCCCATAACTTTGAACAAGGTTCTGAGAGGAGAATATAAGATAGAGGATGCTATACATGAACATTACAGCGGTATGAAGGTCGTACCTGCTTCATTATCTTTGTCTGATTTAGAAGGTGTTGATATAACAGAACTTAGAAATAAGCTAAAGGGTCTGTTTGATAAGAACGACATTATTCTTTTGGACGCCAGCCCAGGACTGGGAAGGGAGGGCGTAGCCTCGATGCGGGCTTCTGATGAGGTTTTGTATGTGACTAATCCTTACATACCATTTGTAATGGATATCGTGAGGTGCCAAGAGATTGCAAATGAAATAGGTGTGAGGCCCTTAGGTATTGTAGTCAATATGGTCAACAACAAGAACTATGAAATGTCAAACAGCGAAATCGAGGAACTGACAAAACTGCCTGTTATAGCAACTATTCCGCATGACAAGAACGTTCACAAGAGTCTTACATTGAAAATGCCTGTAGTTTTGTTGAAACCTTACAGTGCTGCAAGCAAGGAGATTCTGAATCTTTCCTCAAAACTAGCAGGAGAGGTCTACAAGACAGAAGGAAGGTTTCTAAGGCTATTGAGAAGGCTCAGACTTAGAAAATAAGCTTAAATCCTTTTAGAAAGTAGTATTCTTCATGTTTTATAAAACGGCATTTTGGATATTGACTTTTTTGACAGCAATATCTGCAATAATGCAGTTTTTAGGATATGATTTCCTAAACGTTCTCATAATCCTTCTTTTACTAGATTCTATATCGTTCGGAGCTGTTGTGGAAATAGAAAGGAAGAAGACTTCGAAGGAAATGGAACTGGGAAAAACAATAAATCAGAAGATAGAGAATCTGGAGAGTATATGTAAGGATGTTCTTCAGAAGGTCAGTGTTAATTCAGCTGTTCTAGAGCTCGAAGAGAAGCTGAACAAGCATAAAGAGGATGAGAAAACCTCACTAGACAAGATAGCAGAGAAGACTCTTGAATTAGAGAGAAAGATAAACAAGTTCGGCGTGAAGCTTGCAGAACATCTGCAGGAGTTCAAGGAAAAGTTCCAGGAAGAAGAGTCTGTGAGCGACTACATATACATGGATGAAGAGGAAGAATAAAGATAAAAAATTTACTGTTATAATTATAGCATGCTTAAACCTTCTGAGATAAGAGAACTTATTAAAACGCTAAGAATTGCCCAAAATCCCTTCAAAAGAGAGGATAGATTATATGCAATTGAACATAGAAATGCAAGTGATGCAAGAAGAGATCTTTTGTACATCAATATGAACTTGGTCTGGCATCTTATAGAAAGGGGTCATTTAGAAGAATCTAAAAGGGGTATTGGAATATCTGAGAAAGGCTCTTCTTTCCTAGAAGAATATGGGAATAAGATTAAGGTGCTTGGAAAAAAGAAGGTTGGTGTAAAACTTGAAAGTGTTCGGGGAAATATAGATTATAGAATATGGACTCCTGAAGATGAAAAACGTAAATCATCAATGATACCATATATGGAAGAGCAAAGGAGAAAAATAAAATATATAGCTACTTCTCTTCAGACCTCTAATTTTAATGTTTTAGAAAATCCTGAAATAAAAAAATCAATTGATAATCTTTACAAAGAGCTTAAAGCTAGAGAAGATTAGTTTTAAATATCTTTCAAAAGTAATTATTCATCACTGTTTCGACAGTAGCATCGTGCGTGAGCTGATTGTATGGAAGAAAAGATATTAGAAGCGGTTAAGAAAGCTAGAGAAACCGATAAAAGAAATTTCAAGCAAGGCTTTGATCTGGCTATAAATCTAAAGAACATTGATCTGAAGAAACCAGAAAATCGTGTAAAGACAGAGCTGATTCTTCCCAACAATCCTGGAAAGAAAAGAAAGATCGGGGTTATAGTCGATAACCTGGTTGGTCAGGCAAATAGCTTGGATGATGTAATTGTTATTAAAAAGGGCGAACTGGAAAAAATGGGAGGGGATAAGAAAGCTGCTAGGAACATTGCAAAGCAGTGCTCTTATTTTATAGCAGAAGCTCCTCTCATGCCGCTCGTAGGTAAGAACTTAGGACCTATTCTAGCACCGAGAAACTTGATGCCGGTACCTATTGCACCAACAGCTGATCTAAAGTCTAATGTAGAAAGTAGGAAGAATATAATAAAGATTCAGCTGAAAGATTCTCCTGCAATACATCTCGGCGTTGGGAAGGAAGAGATGGAAGATGAGAAGGTCGCAGAAAACATAGAGGCTGTTATCAAAGCTGTTGTAAACATCCTGCCAAAGAAAAAGGAACAGGTAAAGAACTACGTTGTAAAACTAACAATGGGCAAGCCTGTAAAGTTCAAGTTGTGATATTATGAGGAAGGGTAGAGAGCAAGTAAAGCCAGAAAAGATAAAGATGGTAGAAGATTTGGCTAGCATGTTTAATAAATACCCAGTAATAGGCGTGCTGGACTTGTACAAGACTCCTGCATCTGCCTTACAAAAGATAAAGATGGGTCTGAAAGACAAGGCTCTGATAAAGATAGCCAAGAAATCGACGATACTATTCGCTTTGGAAAAGGCCAACAAACAGGCTTTGAAAGAATATATCAAAGGCTATCCAGCCCTGTTATTTTCAAATGAGGACCCCTTCAGATTATATTCATCAATAATAAAACAGAATGTCTCAGCCTCGGCAAAGCCAGGAGATATTCCCAAAGAGGATATAGAAGTAAAAGCTGGCCCCACAGACTTGCCCCCAGGTCCTGCCATCTCAACATTAACAAAAGTCAAGATACCTGCAAAGGTAGTGGGTGGTAACATTTCTATAATAAAGGACAAGGTAGTTTGCAAGGCAGGAGAGCCAGTTTCAGTGGACCTTTCATCAGTTTTACAAATGTTAAAACTTGAGCCAATGGAAGTTGGCCTGAACGTTACTGTACTTGAGGAAAAAGGCACTATCTATAACAAAGATCAATTGTTTGTTGACGAGGTTAAACTGCTCAATGATATTCAGCTGGCAGTTCAGAATGCATTCAACTTATCAATGAATGCAAACATTCCAACAAAACAGACAATAGGTTTCATGCTCGTGAAGGCTCAGATGGAAGCTAAAGCTTTAGAGTCTGAGGTAAATGCAAAATCTTCTGAGGAAAAGAAAGAGGAACCAAAAGTTGAAGAAGCGAAATCAGAAGAGATTTCTAAAGAAGAAACAGAAGAGAAGGAGAAATCATGATAACGAGGTGTAAAAAATGGAGTTAATATACAGCGCTTTGCTTTTGCACAGTGCAAAACAACCGATAAATGAAGAAAACATGACAAAGATATTGCAAGCATCAGGAATAACAGTAGATGTAACAAAGATAAAGGCAATGGTTGCTGCACTTGAAGGTGTGAACATAGATGAAGCAATAAGCAAGGCAGCAATGCCTGTCGCAGCTGCACCAGCAGAAGCAGGAGCTGAAAAGAAGGAAGAGAAGAAAGAAGAAGACACAGAAAAGAAAGCTGAGCAAGCAGTTGAAGGTTTGGCTGGACTATTTGGTTAGTTTTTTATTTTAGCCGAGCTTTCGAATAGCTTTCTCTAACGGTTTTTCTAGTTCTCACAATAGGTCATTTTCATATTAATTGTAATGCATAAGCACTACAACACAAGTCTTAAATTTCTTTTTCTATTATATAGATATATGAAATTAGTAAAATTATTGCCAGTGTTAGTACTATTAATCCTTTCAGTTACAGCAGTTATGGCAACTCATACTCCGAATGTCTCTCTTCAGCCTAGCGAATGGGCTGCAGGCACTATAAGCGATGTCTCCTTAAATGTCATGAACAGTGTTGGAGACAATATAGTGATAGTCGAGCTATCTGTCCCAGAAAGGGATATGGTTCCTTTATACATGATAAAGGAAATCACAACCCCAGAGGAATGGACCTTCAAAACCACAGCAAGAGTAGGCCAGACACCCTACAAGGTGACCTGGTACACAAATGGTGAAGGAATAAAGACAGATGAGAGTTTAGGTTTTGGATTAAGAGTTCAGTCGCCGAATGAAAAGGCAGAGTATGTCTGGAAATGGACAACCACAGACAACAAAGGATCCACGCAGACAGGAATACTAAAGACAATAACAGGCACAGCTCCCATATCTTACCTAAAGATATCTGCGCCAACAACAGCAAAAGCAGGCACTGCAATAAAGGTAACTGTAACAGCCTATGACAGCTCTGATAGGGTGAAGACTGACTATACAGGTACTGTGAGTTTAACATCATCTGATTCTCAAGCAATAATGCCTGAAAAGTACACCTTTACTGCTTCAGATAGTGGACAAAAATCATTTACAGTGAAGTTGAAAACAGCTGGAGTGCAGACAGTGTCTGTAAGCGATGGTAAAATCTCTACTGTCTCTAAAAACATAGAAGTTGAAGCAGCTTCATTGGTTTCACTACAAGTAACGTCAAGCGACTTGGACATAAATATGGGTGATACCATTGTGCTGAACGCAATGGCAAGCGACCTGTATGGAAACAAGTTAGATGTTACTGCCAAAACTGTCTGGGATATTGACAACGAGGCAAAGGGAAGCTGGGTAGGAAATACATACAAGGCAGGAAATGTTGGTGCATGGACAATAACAGGCAGCTATCTAACGTTGAAGAATGGAGTCAAGCTAGTTGTAGGTGGAGAGGCAGTAACAGTGGAGGTGCCTGTAGAGATTCCCATAGAGGAAGAGGTTGCTCCTGAAGAAGCTGTTCCAGAAGAGGAAGAAGTTATACCAATAACACAAATGGCAGAGATGACAATAGAAGGAGAAGCTTCAATAGCAATACCTCCAGGCTCAAATGACACAATGGTTCTGACTGTGAATAACGGAGGTAATGTTGATTTGACAGGTGTGAAGTTGAGCTTTGAAGGTATACCTTCTGACTGGGTATTGACATTCCCATTGTCAAGCGACATAGATGCAGGAGAATCTAAAGACTATCTTGTAATAATCTACGTGCCTGAGAACGAGACAGGAACAAAGGAAATAACTTTTGCAGCAAACTCTAACGAGGGAGCGACTGCAGAGAAGACAGTATCATTAACATTGGGTACAGCGCCAACAGGTCTGTTTGAAGCGATTCCAAAAAACATCCTACAGCTCGGTGTAGTGATAATAGCAGTGGCAGCAGTAATAATAATCGGTTGGGAACTCTGGTTCAAAAAGTGATTTGGTTTTTTAACTTTTTGTTTTGTTCTTTCTAGTTATTGTTTTATAAAAAGATTTACGAATATTTATTAAAGTGGTTTGATGATTAATTCGGACAAACTAAAGAAGTTATACATAGAATTTTTCAGGCAAAAAAGACATAAGGTCGTCCCTAATGTTTCACTTATTCCTGAGAATGATCCAACTGTTTTGTTTACAACGGCGGGGATGCACCCTTTGGTTCCTTTCTTGCTAGGTCAGCCACATCCACAAGGCAAAAGATTGGTAAATGTGCAGAAATGCTTTAGGACTAGCGACATAGACGAGGTCGGTGATGATTTTCATCTTAGCTTTTTTGAGATGCTTGGCAACTGGTCTCTTGGAGATTATTTCAAGAAAGAGGCTATAGAATGGAGCTTTGAATTCCTAACAAGCAAGAAATGGCTCGGCTTGGACAAGAACAGAATCTTTATCACGGTTTTCGAGGGCAATGAGGATGTTCCAAAGGATGAGGAAAGTGCCAAAATCTGGCAGGGTTTGGGCATACCAAAGGAAAGGATTTTCTACTTGCCGAAAAAGGACAACTGGTGGGGACCTGCTGGCAATACTGGACCGTGTGGGCCTGACACAGAAATGTTTTATGATTCTGGAAAGAAACCTTGTGGAAAAGATTGCAAACCTGGATGCTTCTGCGGAAAATATTTTGAGGTATGGAACGACGTCTTCATGCAGTATAATAAAACAGATAATGGAAAATACGAGACATTAAAACAGAAGAATGTTGACACAGGAATGGGTGTAGAAAGAACTGTAGCTGTTTTACAAGGAAAGGATAGCGTCTATGAAACTGAGTTGTTCATTCCTATAGTTAAAAAAATCAAAGAATTTGCCAATAACTATAATGAAAAAAGCATCAGAATAATTGCAGACCATGCTCGTGCCGCAACTTTCATTTTAGCTGAAAAAATAGTTCCAAAGAATGTTGAGCATGGCTATATTCTAAGAAGACTGATAAGAAGATCAATAAGGCATGGGAAACTTTTGGGAATTGAAAGGGATTTTCTAGCAGATGTTGTAAATGTAGTTATTAATGTTAATGAAAAAGATTATCCTCATCTTGAAGAAAATAAGAGGTTTATTCTTGATGAATTAAAAAAAGAGGAAATGGGATTCAGAAAAACTTTGGCAAAGGGTCTGAGAAAGTTCAATGAGATTACAAAAAGTGCAAAAAATATTAACGGTAAGAATGCTTTTCTCTTGTTCCAGAGCTATGGTTTTCCCATAGAGATAACAAAGGAACTTGGTAAAGAGAATAATATTGAGGTCGATGAAAAGGGTTTCGAAGAGGAATTCAAGAAGCATCAAAAAATATCCAGAGCTGGTTCTGAGAAAAAGTTCGGCAGCGGATTGGCCGACACTTCTGAAAAAACAGTAAGACTTCATACAGCAACCCACTTGCTTAACGAGGCATTGAGAAAAGTTCTAAAAAAGGATATTATGCAAAGGGGTTCGAACATAACTCCTGAAAGATTAAGGTTTGATTTCAACTTTGATAGAAAGTTAACAGAAAAAGAATTGAAGAAAGTTGAAGACCTTGTTAATGAACAGATAAAGAAGGCCCTCCTAGTAAAAAGAGTTGAGACTACAGTCGAGAAGGCTAAAAAGATGGGAGCTCAGGCAGTTTTCGATGAAAAATATGGAGAAAAAGTATTCGTATATTCTATAGGAGATTTCTCAGTAGAGATATGCAGTGGTCCGCACGTCAAGAACACAAAAGAACTTGGCAAATTCAAGATAGTGAGTGAAAAAGGCATCGCCTCCGGAGTCAGAAGGATAAAGGCCGTTCTTGAAAAATAATAAATCTTTTAACTACCCTAATTACGGTATGGACCAACATAGTTTCTCAACTGCCTTTGAAAAAAGATTAAAACCTAGAATAGCTGCTGATCTTGGTCTGTTTGCGCTTGGGCAAAGGTTCAATGTTGACTACGTAACTCCGTGGGGAAACCTTGTTGAACTTAAGATAAGGAAGCTGAGTGAGGAGAAGAACGGTCATGGGTTTGTTATGAATAAGAGACAGTATGGGAAGATAAAGGAACGCTATCTAAATGGTCAGACTTTCTTTGGCAGAGATGGAAGCTGCTGTCTGCCCAAATTCTCCTACCTTCTTTTGGGATATTCTTCCCAAAGCAGGGTCAGGTCTATTGGTGCTGTAGACGAAGTAATAAAGGATATGAACATATCAAATGTGTTTTTAATGGACCACAGGTTCATAGCAGAGCACGACAAATCGAGCAAAGAGAGTAGATTCTACAGAGTATCCGTAGAAGACCTTGACAAAAGCATTAGAAATAAAAAAGAGGTCTGCCTCTTAAACTCCAGAATTGACTTGAAACTTGCGGCAGACGGGAAATATGTTTCTGAACACTGTAACTTTGATTCTTATCTATAATCTATTATTATGTCGTCCTGATTCTTTATTACGTAAAGTTCGTAATCAGTATTGACCGCACGATTGACGTACATTATCATTAAGTTATTTTCATTGTTGCAGTAGTTCATGATGCAGGTAGAGTTGAACTGCTCTCCCCACATTTCAAACACATCTCTTAGCCTGATATCATCGCTAGTATTCTTGTAAATAATGTTGTCATAGTTCAAGGTGTATATCTTACCTGTTGTATTGTTTTCAATTCCAAGGCCTGCTGGCATTGTCTGCAGCTCATTGAAAATTACAACTGATACTCTGGCAGCCCAGACCTGATTTTGGTCTTGGGTTGGAAACATGAAACTTATCGCAGTGGTCGCTATGCTTGCTGTAAAAGCAACCGAGATGACCATAGCCATTATTTTTTTCTTTGTAGATTTTCTCATTTCTTTGCACCGTAATCTAGAGGCTTTCTCTCTCCGTAGAATCCGCCCTTGATAAATAGATAAGCATTCATTGCAGCATCAGCACCAGCTGCTGCTGCAGTTACTATCTGGGCAAGAGAACCTGTAACATCCCCAGCCGCATAAACACCTGGTATGTTGGTCTCCTGATTTTCATTGACCTTGATGAAATTCTTTTCATTAACTTCAACGCCAGCAGCATTGACAATTTCCGTAGTTGGAATCTCACCGACCTCGATGAAGACCCCATCTATCTCCAATTCGCTCGTCTCATTGGTCTTTACATTCTTTATTATTATTTTCTTTACTTTGTCGTCCCCCTCTATCTTCTCGACAACAGAGTTCCAGATAAACTTGGTATTTGTCTTCTTAAGATTCTCCTGATTCATTTCCTCAGCTCTCAACTTGTCTTTTCTATGAATTACATATGTTTCTGAAG
>Ga0209636_10002375_pt1 | contig 19165 bp, 23 predicted proteins | sample DeeMarSWOR152_54_FD_187464 | JGI IMG/M metagenome (GOLD analysis project Ga0209636, IMG submission 187464) | Marine sediment microbial communities from White Oak River estuary, North Carolina - WOR-1-52-54 (SPAdes) (version 2) | ecosystem: Environmental > Aquatic > Marine > Intertidal zone >... | reverse complement strand
GTCAGGCAACTCTACAGTCTGTAATTTCACTGATATAATGTCTACACCCCAATCCTGCGTTTCCCTCTCCACAATGTTCGCAATTCTGTCCGCAACCTCATCCCGTCTTGCCAACAACTCGTCTAGTTCTACGTCCCCTACTGCGTCCCGCATCGTCGTCTGTGCATGCTTCATTACACTGTTCCACAAATTCTGAATGTTAACAAGGCTGTCTTTCGTGTCTACTACCTTCATGAAAACCACTGCGTCAACACTGACACTTATGTTGTCTTTAGTCATAACTTCCTGCCGCGCGATATCTAAAGTGATAATTCGCTTGTCCTGCTTCAGAAAGCTCTCCGCGAGTGGCCACTTAAAGAAGAAGCCAGGACCCACAAGCCTCTGAAACTTCCCGAAACGCAATATTATCGCTTCTTCCCATTCCTTGTTAATTGACACAGTAGCCGGCAAGAACATCAATGAAACGAATGCGGCAATGCCGAACACAGCAGACAACGCAAATTCTTGCGCTTCCACCCCTCCGTACGGGAAAGCAAGAATAGCTAACGCCAGAAACACCAAGAACAACACCAAGAAAAACACTAATGGAGCAGGAGAACCCGAATACTCCTCCCTCTTCCTCACCGTACCAGCCTCCACAGTTTCACTCATTCTCCAAACTCACCTCCCTGACAATACATACTTTTCACAAGAGCAATTTCTGGCTCTAGACATATAACTGTTCAGAAGAACCTGTGACTGCCTCCGATGACAACTTCACTTACAGCAAAAGTGTTGGTCAAATCCATCAGAAACTTGTGTCAAGAATATCAGAATTATTTCTCCCAAATATCGAGGGGAGGCTTATGGTCTGGGGGTATCGGGGACTTGTATTTCTTATTACCTATTCTTTGTCTATACTCCTCTCTCGCTCTGTCTAAAGCATCCTCATTTGTCAAGAGATCAATTGCTGTCGCAGCCAGTACCTTCGCTGCAAATATTAATGATGTATGTCCAACTCCAACTCCGTTTTGCGCCACGGCTTGCCATGAATGCCCAGGCGTACCCAAGACCCCAGTAGCAGTACCAAATTCTACAGTGGGTGCCTGCCAACTCACGTCAGCCACATCAGTGCTACCGTGGCTGACTTCACCTTCACCCCAAGGATCAGGAATTCCATCGTCTATCAATTTATCGACAAGTCTTTCCCATCCTGGACGCTTAGATTTTCTTAATTGAGCAACTTTCATTTCGGGAGTAATTGTCTTAGCGATCTCCTCAGCGAATTTCAGATCTTCGTCGCTATATCTGGGAAGTCCGATTTCCCGCATGTTCTTAACGATAAGCTCCGAGATTGTTCTGTTGGGAATTACGTTGTAGCTTCCTTCAAGGAATTCTGTTTTCACCTCTGTTCTTGTCATGGTTGCTGCTCCTTTTGCTATGTCAAGAATCCAATTGTATATGAATTCCATCTGGTCTCTTTCTGGCGCTCTTATGTAGTACCAGCTTCGGGCGTATGGCGGCACAACATTCGGTTGGTCTCCGCCCTTTTCAATCACGTAGTGTATTCTGGCGTCTTGAATCACATGTTCCCTCAGGTAGTTTACACCAATATTCATTAATTCCACTGCATCCAACGCGCTTCTACCTTGCTCGGGAGAACCACCAGCGTGAGAAGCTTTACCGTAGAAATGAAACTTAACCGAGTTGACAGCCAAGCTGCTCATCAAAGAAGCGTCGTTCATTGTGCTTGGATGATGACTAATCACGGCGTCGACATCAGCAAAATATCCGTCTCTAACCATGAACACTTTACCAGAGAAGTTCTCTTCGGCTGGGGATCCAAAAAATTTGATGGTGCCTTTCCTGTGTTTTTCCATGGTTTTTTTTACTGCTATTGCTGCTGCCATGCCGCTTGTTCCATGAATGTTGTGTCCGCATCCATGTCCTGGTTTTCCCTGTTCTAATGTTTCTTTCTGTGGGACTTTTTTCTGCGATAACCCTGGCAATGCATCGTATTCGCCCATTATTCCTATAACTGGTTTTCCTTCACCATAAGTGGCTACGAAGGCTGTTGGCATGTCTGCAATTCCACGTTCTACCTTAAATCCATGCTTCTCCAATTCGTCTGCTAGAAGCGCTGAAGACTTAAACTCAATTAAGCCTAGCTCGGCAAACTCCCAAATCTTATCGCTTATTCCTATAATCAGCTCTCTATTGTTCTCAATCCAGTCAAAAGCACTTTTCTTGTCGACAGACATGAACAACACCTAGAATATACAAGATAAAAAGGGCATCCGGTTTTTATGATTTTCTGAGCAATATGGTCTTGTGATTTCATTTCCGGGCGCGTGACTGATTTTATGTTATTGTTAAGCGGGTTACGGGAGACTTTTCCACTTGAAATTGATAGCAGAACCTAAAAATCTCCATTTCCTCTTTGGCTCAATTTTCCTTTGGGATAAATGTTGTTTATTGGCTTTGTGAGGACAAAAACTATTTAGTATAGTTTATTCATCACACCCCTCGAAACTAATCTAATATAGAGATGTTCTCATGAGCACAACAAGTAATGCACCTGCAATTGACGAAAGAAGAAAACAAATGCTAGAGCAACAGCACAGACTCAAGGCAAGAATGAGCAAAGTTAAGCACAAGATAGCAGTGATAAGCGGTAAAGGCGGTGTTGGCAAAAGCACTGTCACGGTAAACCTTGCAGCCGCCTTCGCCATGCACGGACACGCTAACAGCGTAGGCATCCTAGATGCAGACATACACGGACCGAGCATCCCAAAAATTATAGGATTAGAAGGTGAACGACTCCAAGCTGGACCACCAGGCATTTTTCCAGCATTAGGCTCTTTAGGAATAAGAGTTGTTTCCATGGAATTCTTGTTGCCAGACGAAAACGCTCCAGTTATCTGGCGTGGACCATTGAAAATGACCGCAATACGACAGTTCTTGTCAGACATAGTGTGGGGTGATCTTGACCTTTTGCTTATTGATCTTCCACCTGGAACAGGCGACGAGCCACTCAGTGTTGCCCAGCTTCTGCCAGAAATGGATGGCGTCGTAATAGTGACTATCCCCTCCGAGGTATCGCAGATCGTTGTCAAGAAGGCTATAACATTCTCAAAAACACTTGGAATGCCCGTCATAGGCATAGTTGAAAACATGAGCGGATTTGTTTGCCCAAAATGTGGGGCTCAGATTGATATATTCAAGTCGGGAGGCGGACAAAAGATAGCTGAAGAGCTAGGTGTTCCGTTTCTTGGAAGCATACCAATAGACCAGAAAGTTTGCGAAGACTCTGATAAAGGTGTTCCCTTCATAATTGAGCACTCAGATTCGCCTGCATCAAAAGCCTTCATGGAAATAGTTAAAAAGGTTGAAGCTTTCCTAGAAGCAGAGAAAAAAGTAATGCGAAAATGGAGGTAAAATAGGTGAAAATATGTGTAACAGCTGCTGGAAGTACATTAGGTGCTTCTGTTGACCCAAGAGTTGGAAGAGCAACCTATTTCATAATCGTGGACTCTGAAACCATGAGTTTTGAGGCAGTTACCAACACGGTGGCACGCCGTAATCAAAGTTTTTTAACCTCCTCCTCGGTATGGACCTTACATTTAAACGATCAAACATAACAATATCTTTTGTCAAACACGCGAGGTGATTAATATGAGCGGAAGAGGCTTCGGTAGAGGCAGAGGAGGACGGCGTCAAGGAGTTGGTGGACCATCTCACTGCGTTTGTCCAAAATGCGGATACAAGGCACCCCATGTAAGAGGAACTCCGTGCCTTTCTATTAAATGTCCTAAGTGTGGAACGGCTATGATGCCATCATCTTGATTCCCTTGATTCAACGATGTACTACCTACTTTAGATATATCGTGAGTTTGGAGATGTCTCCTACACGCTCCTTTTTTATTATCTATAGTTCCCCTTACACTTCCAAAAAATTCATGAGTGGAAAATGTACGCGCCAATCATTTGTTTAAACTCTATTTTAGCAGTAATTCACCATATTCTGGTCACACGTTTCTGGCAATCCTCAAACTGAGTACAAAATTACATAACTTCTGTATTTCCGAGTTCGTTCTCCCCTCTCTGATAATTCAGAAATTCATATTAACAATCACAGGTTTTTCAAGGAGATACTATACTCCCCATGGGCAACGCGGAGAGAGTCACAATATCTCTTGGCTGTTGCATGATCGTAGGATGAAACATCAAAACTCAGTCATGCAACAAGATTCGTATGGCCATGGCTACCATAAAGTTCACACAAGAGAAGATAACAGGCAGAAACTAATAATTATCATGAGTTTCTGTGCGCGGTATATCGACACTGGAGCCGAGAGACTAAATCCATTACCTCCAATTCCTGACCCTGACATTGAAGTAGAAAACCCTTTTGAAAGACATCTGAATTTCCTGAGCTCATGAAATTCTTAAAGCTGTGATAAATGCTCGAAAATCATGCCGTTGCGATTATTCTTCGTTTTCGGCTATGTCATAGTGGCGACAGCATCAATAGGAATCATAATAACCAGAAGAAGACAAGACTAAACCGGCGCGCTCACTCAAGTGCTGGTCTATAGATATCGTGTTATCTTTGGTTCTAACATTTGTCTAGGTATCGCGCCCACGATCCTATCTACGAGTTCTCCGCCTTTAAACACTAACAGCGTAGGGATACTCATTATCTGGTACTGCATGGCGACTTTTCGGTTCTCATCTACATTCAGTTTGCCGAATGTCACTTTCCCAGCATAATCCCTCGCAAGTTCCTCTATTATCGGTGAAATGATGTGGCATGGGGCACACCATGACGCCCAACAATCAATCACCACTAGAGCGTACTTATGCACAATCTCCATGAACGTCGAATCCGTTACCTTAATAGGTTCATCTTCTTCTTTCTGCCCCTCAACAGAATCTGGCATATTATGTGAAACTCTATATTTACGCATTTCCTTCAACTTCTTAAGTCTTATCCTTTCGAGCTTTTCATCCTTAACCATAAAATTCCCTCGCATCTGCACACGTTCAGCCCGCTAACGACTTACTAACTTCACAACGGCAAAGCGATGGTGGACAATAAGCTTTTCTTCATCCGCAGCTTGGACAGGTGCCACCTGACCCAGTAGCGCTACATACCATACGATTTCCATTCCAAAGTTTTTTCCAGCACTCTTCACAGACCATGATTCTACCCAATTCCTTGTGGTTGGCTGAAAACAAAGTCATGTCTTCACCATTTTTTCCACAAAGCTTGCATTTTCCCATCTTTCCATCTTTCCTAGAGCACAACACTTTGTATTGTGATCTCCTTAAAAGTGTGCCTATGCATAGAAATAAATCTTACGGCTAGTCACTGTTGGATATTCCTTTTCCTTCACAACATGAGCAAGTCGCACCCAACCTTATTGAATCGGCGAGGTGGCTATTAATAGGCTATTTTTCTTTCACTTCTATCGCGTTGGCAGGGCAGTTCTTTTCACATTCCAGACACGCTGAACAAAAGCTTGGATTTGCCACGATGGGTCGATCCTCAAACCATTCTAAAACGCCGAAAGTACAAGCCTCAATACATTTCTCACAAGCAGTGCATCGGTCGTAGTCAATTTCAATTTCTACAACCATTCTTTCAACCTCTAACAGTTCGCGCGCCTTCTTCGTCATCTTCGAAGCTTGAAATAATTACTAAACTATTTGTAGGGGTCTTCCTTCTGTGAGCGCTTGGGCTGTTTTTTTTCTTGCGCTTTGTAGGAGCCTCCAGACTGTTCCTCTTGAGATTCCCATCTTTTTTCCTGCTTCCTCTTGTGATAGTCCTTCTAGGTCTACGAGTCTGAAGGCTTCCAGTTCCGCCATATCTATGAATATGGGTGCTAGGCTTCTCGATGGGTTTGGAATTAAACCATTTATTGGCGGAGTCATTCCTAGCGTAACGGGTTTTGGGAATCTTCCTCTTCTGCCGCGTCTTCGTCTACGTCCTTTTCGCCACATAGATTTTCCCTTATTCTATTTATGTATGTCTCAGCGGAACTTTTATATATTTCTGTGCATATTCCCATAATTGTGAAATGTGCATAAACACGAAAAGAGGTGAAAATGAAAAATGCCAAGAGGAGACAGAACAGGACCTTGGGGCTTTGGACCCAGAACCGGAAGAGCAGCCGGCTACTGTGCAGGTTATCCTGTTCCTGGATTCATGAATCCAATACCTGGATATGGCAGAGGTTTCGGCAGAGGATGGGGCAGAGGCTACGGCAGAGGTTTTGGTAGAGGCTATGGTAGAGGATGGGGCAGAGGATGGTCGGGTTACCCGGCGCAATATCCATATGCATATGCACCACAGCAATACCCGCCACAGCAATACGTTTATCCACCGCCAATGTATCCGTCAGCACCACCGCAGTCTCCAGAAGGGGAATTAGCAGCAATAGAAGAGTACAAGAAAGGGTTAGAAGCAGAAAGAGCAGATCTCGAACAAGAAATGAACAAAATTGAAGCGAGAATCAAAGAACTAAAGACGAAGATGGAACAGAGAAAAGCGCAACCATCGGGACCCTGAAACTATCGAGTTCACCAACAAAGTTAATGCGCCAACTGCCCATAAATAACAAGAGTTACTCAACAAGTCCCAAAACCGCCTGAGTGCTCAGAATGTGAAGAGTTCCCGTGGGAAAGCTCTTCACTCTAACATTCCCTGTCATTAGAATTTCACATTCCCAAATCAAGTGTTGGTTGAGAGTGAGTAACGTGAGAAAGTTGAAAATAGCTGTTCCAACGAAAAAACACAAAGGTTTGGAAGACGTTGTTTCCGAAGTTTTCGGCAAAGCAAAAACCTTCACTATAGTGGACGTTGAAGATGACGAAGTCAAAAATGTGCAAGTGATTGATAATCCAGCTGCGTCCTACGAATATGGTTCAGGGCCAGTTGCAGTAAAGACATTAGCAGACCTCAAAGTAAACTTAGTCATGGCTGGCGAGTGTGGTCCCGGTGCCTCAAACTTGCTTGAGCATTACAAAATAAACCTGTTTTCAGTAAAATCTAACACAAAAGTTGCAGATTCCATCAAGGAGGCTCTATTAAAATTGACGGCGGAACCTTCTTGAAACATCAGATATACCGTATAGGTGTTTTTTCATGAGTAGGACAAGTAATGCCCAAACAGCTGGAAAAAGAAGGAAACAAGTGCTGGAGCAAGAAGAGAAGCTCAGGGCTAGAATGAACAAAGTGAAGCATAAGATAGCTGTGATAAGCGGCAAGGGTGGAGTTGGTAAGAGCACAGTGACCGTGAACCTGGCGATGTCCTTTGCTTTGCACGGCTATGCTAATGATGTTGGCATTCTCGACGCGGACATAACTGGGCCCTGCGTGCCGAAGATCATTGGCTTACATGGACAGAGTCTTCAAGCGGGTCCTCCAGGCGTGTTTCCTGCGATGGGTCCCATGGGAATCAAAGTGGTGTCCATGGACTTCCTGCTTCCAAGCGAAGAAGCACCAGTTATCTGGCGTGGACCATTAAAAATGAAGGCGATCAGTCAGTTCTTGTCGGACATTGTCTGGGGAGATCTCGATTTTCTCTTCATCGACCTTCCTCCGGGGACTGGTGACGAGCCCCTGAGCATTATGCAGCTCATCCCTGAGATGGACGGCGTAGTAATAGTCACTATCCCATCTGAAGTTTCGCAGATCGTGGTTAAGAAGGCTGTAACGTTCTCTAGGAAACTGAACGTCCCGGTCATCGGCATCATCGAGAACATGAGCGGCTTCGTATGCCCAAAATGCGGGGCTGAGATCAACATTTTCAAGACTGGAGGAGGAGAAAAGATAGCGAAAGACCTGATGACTCCCTTCCTGGGAAAAATTCCAATAGATCCCCAGATCTGCGAAGACTCTGACAAAGGAGTACCATTCATAATTGAGCACAAAGACTCTCCCGCGTCGAAAGCCTTCATGGAAATAGTTAAAAAGATTGAAGCTTTCCTAGAAGCAGAGAAAAAAAGTAATACGAAAATGGAGGCAAAATGAGTGAAAATATGCGTAACAGCAGCTGGAAACACATTAGACGCTCCGGTTGATCCGAGATTCGGTAGAACAGCCCACTTTATAGTTGTGAACTCTGAAACCATGACTTTTGAGGCAGTTCCTAACACAGCAACAGGCGCCATGAGCGGAGCCGGAATCCAAGCAGCCCAAACAATAGCAGGCAAAGGCGTGAACGTAGTAATTACTGGAAATGTCGGACCAAACGCCTTCCAAGCCCTAGCTTCCGCTGGAATAAAAATAGTCGTTGGCGCTTACGGAACAGTCAGAGAAGTTATCGAAAAATACAAGAGAGGAGAACTCACAGAAACACGTGCCCCAACAGTACGTGGACACTTCGGAAGAGGTAGAGGCATGGGTACGGGTATGGGACGCGGACGAAGAAGACAGCCTTAAGAGGTGAATGAAATGAATGTTAGAATTGCTGTACCAGTTGAAGACGCAAACGGTTTGAATGCAAGGCTCTCTCAGCATTTTGGCAGAGCACCATACTTCGCGGTTGTAGAATTAGATGAAAACGGAAAAGTTTTAAACCTTCAGATGGTGTCCAACAGAAGTGAACACTTCGGCGGCATGGGAAAACCACCAGAAATCCTTATGGGCTTAAGGCCAAACGCTGTGATAACCTATGGAATGGGCCCAAGAGCACTAAACATGTTCCAAAGCGCAAACATAGCCGTCCTGCAAACAAACAAAAACTTCGTCAAAGAAGTTATTGAAGCATACAACAAAGACGAGTTAGTCGAGTTAACGGAAGGCTGCCACCACGCCAAGCACAGATAAAGAAGACCTAATGAAAAAGCTCTCGAAGCGTTTTCTCAGCGTATCAAATCTCTAGGAACGCGGGTGGAATGATAGTAGCGATAGCCAGTGGAAAGGGCGGCACCGGAAAGACGTCGGTAGCTGTAAACATGGCGCTTTCCATAGGAAATGTTCAGTTGCTAGACTGCGACGTAGAAGAACCTAATGCTCACCTACTTTTGCATCTGGAAATAGAGCACGCACTAAGCCGAAAGGAGCCAGTTTACGTTCTAGTTCCGGTAATCAACGAGGAAATATGTGATCACTGTGGGAAATGCGCGGAATTTTGCCAATACAACGCTATATTTGTTAGTGCAGAGAAAGTTCTGTTTTTTCCGGAGCTTTGTCACAGCTGTGGTGGCTGCGCTATTGTTTGTCCCAGAAAAGCGATTGGTGAAGAACAGCATAGGGTTGGAGCTTTAAAGTTCGGCTCTGCTGGTGATTTAGAGGTTGTTTATGGTGAGCTTGATGTAGGTGAACCCATGGCTGTTCCAGTGATAAGGGAGGTTAAAAAACAGATTAAGAGCGGTAAAATTGTGATTCTTGATTCTCCTCCTGGAACCTCTTGCCCAGTTATAGAGACTGTTAAGGGAAGCGATTTTTGCGTTCTTGTGACAGAGCCTACTCCTTTTGGTCTGCACGACTTGAAGATAACAGTTCAAGTTTTGAAGGATATGGGGATTCCTTTTGGTGTTGTAGTTAACCGTGCAGGCATAGGCGACAAAAAAGTCTATGAGTATTGCGAAGAAAAGAACATTCCCATATTGCTTGAGATTCCATACCAAAGAAAAATAGCAGAGCTTTACTCGAGAGGGATACCATTCAGTTTGGAAATGCCGGAATGGAAAGAAAAGTTTCAGACACTTCTCAACCAAGTAAGGAAGCTTGCTGGTAAATGAAGCAATTAACAGTTTTGAGCGGTAAAGGTGGCACGGGAAAAACAACAATAACCGCTTCACTTTCAGTTTTGGAAAAAAACCTTGTTGTAGCAGACTGTGATGTGGCCGCACCAGACCTCCACATGCTTTTACATCCCAAAGTAATTAAAACACAGGAATTTAAGGGTTCAAAGCTAGCTGTTATTGATGAAGAAAAATGTACAAAATGCGGTTTATGCCTTGAAAAATGCAGATTCGATGCCATTACAGAAGATATTAAAGTTGACCCCATTTCCTGTGAAGGCTGCGGCGTTTGCACAATCATCTGCCCCGTTAACGCAGTAACCTTGGCTGAACGAATTTCTGGGCATGCATACATCTCCAAGACAAAATCTGGTTTTATGGCTCACGCTCTGCTTAGCCCTGGCGAAGCAAATTCAGGGAAACTTGTCACTTTGGTGAGGCAGAACGCAAAAATACTCGCTGAAAGGGAGCACAGCGACTTCGTAATAATTGACGGTCCGCCGGGAATAGGCTGCCCCGTTATAGCTTCGGTTACAGGAATAGATGCTGGCTTGGTGGTTACGGAACCAACGATGTCTGGGATTCACGACCTTGAGAGGGCATTACAGTTGCTTAGGCATTTCAATGTGACGCCGTTTGTTTGTGTAAACATGTATGATATAAACGAGGAAAACGCCGAGAAAATTGTGAGTTTTTGTGGAGAAAACGGCATAGAGGTTGTTGGGAAAATTCCTTTCAACCCAGTAGTTACGGAAGCCATGGTTAACGGAAAGCCTGTAGTACAATATGCTCCTGAAAGCGATGTTGCTAAAGAAATAGAGAAGATGTGGGAAAAGATTCTTTCAGCTTTGAAACGTGGAAGTGGTTGATCTGGAAGGTGTGGAGAGACTGGCTTTCGGTCCTGTTCCATCGAGACGTCTAGGAAAAAGCTTGGGAATAAACAACATTCCGGCAAAAACTTGCTCATATTCATGCCCTTACTGCCAATTGGGAAGAACCACTAACATGACAACAGGAAGACAAGCCTTCTACAAGCCTGAAGACATTTTCATGGAGGTTAGAAGGAAAGTTGATGAAGCAGTTTCAAAAAATGAGAGGATTGATTATCTGACTTTTGTTCCCGACGGAGAGCCAACTTTGGACATTAACTTGGGGAAGGCAATATCCATTTTAAAAGAGATCAAGATTCCGATAGCTGTTATAACCAACGCTTCGCTGATTTGGCGGGAGGATGTAAAAGAAGACTTACTGGGAGCAAACTTAGTCTCTCTAAAGGCGGATGCAGTAAGCGAAGGATTGTGGAAGAGAATAAACAGACCTTATAAAGACTTGAAGTTAAGTGCCATTTTAGAAGGCGTGACCAAGTTTGCAGATGAGTTTAAGGGAGAAATTATCAGTGAGACAATGCTTACGGAAGGCGTAAACTATAGAGACAAATTTGGGAAGATAGCGGATTTTCTGAAACATCTGAAAAGACTGGACAAGGCATTCATTGCTGTTCCGACAAGACCACCAGCAGAAAATCGGGTTCAGCCTGTCAAAGAAGAAACCGTCAACACAGCTTTTCAAGTGTTCTCTGAGAAACTCGGCGCGGACAGAGTTGAGTATTTGATAGGGTATGAGGGTAATGCATTCGCTTTTACAGGAAGGGTTGAAGAAGACTTGCTAAGCATAACGGCTGTTCATCCAATGCGCAAAGAAGCGGTTAAAGAATTCTTGAAAAAGGCGAATACTGATTGGCGTGTCGTCGAAAAACTCTTAGAAGAAGATAAACTCACAGAGCTTGAATATGAAGGAAACAAATACTACCTGAAGAGACTGCCGAGTAGAAGAAAAGTCAAGTAACATTTTTTAAAAGCATTGCCTTTTAATGAATTGAAGGAGCTCAGATGACGACAAAGAAGAAGAAAAAGGAAAGCTGGAAAGAAAAGAGACGTCGAGCAACCCTTAGACATCAGAAGGCATTAGAAGCCGAACGCCTGAGAAGAGAAAGAGAACCCAGAAAAGGCAAAGGATGGTCCAGAAGCAAAGTACTAGGCATAGGCTTTCTGGCTCTGATATTTCTCGTTATAGGAGTTTACGCTGCATGGCAAAGTACACAGCCATCAAATGCTGGCGAACAGCCTTCAGATGGCGGCGAACTGCCTCCTCTTTACGCATTGACAGACGCAGAGTTCAGCGAATTCAGAGGAAAAATTGTGCTTATAGATTGCTTTGCAACTTGGTGTGGACCCTGCATAACGGAGATTGATCACTTAGACGAAGTAAATGACAAGTATAATAGTAGTGAAGTTGTGGTTGTTTCTGTTGGTTCTTCAGGTGACAGTGTTACGGGGCTTAGACAATTTAAGGAAGACCATAGCATGGATTGGCCTGTTGCACTTGACACCGTTGGAGTTTTCAATGAATATAATGTCGAGTCCATTCCTACGCTTGTGATCCTTAACCAGAACGGTGACATCTATTACAGGAATGTAGGGGTCACTGACGCATCTACACTGATGAGCAAGATAGATGAACTACTAGGCCCCTGAAAACCAGAGGAGAAGCCCGCCATTGGAAAAGAAACTTGACCTCAAATCTTTTCTTCTGTTAGCTTTGTTCATTTCTATGATGGCGCTGGGAAGAAACGAATATTTCATAATAGCTGAAAGATTTGTCAGAACAATTTGCGAGTCATGCATAGGAATCTAGAAAGGAGATCAGCAGGTGAAGTTAAAGAATAAAAGGAAGATTACCCAAATCGCTGCTTTTGCCGTTTCTAACCTAGGTTTTCTTCGCGTTCTGAAAACCGGTTTCGTCTGTCCATTTCTCTACTGTCACGGATGCCCCTTCGCCGCTTTAGGCTGCCCCATAGGTATTGTTCAGAACGCACACACGCTCATAGCATATGGTCAAGTGGGTGTGCTATCGTTTACTGTTGGTTCTCTAGGAGTTTATGGGATGATTTTTGGAAGAGCTTTCTGCGGATGGGCTTGCCCTTTTGGAACCTTGCATGACCTGTTTAGCCCCACGAAACGCAGAAAAGAAGTCAAGACCAGAAACTACTGGTACGTTAAATACGCAATTCTGTTTCTTACACTTGCTTCGTCGTGGTTCGCGTTACAAACAATCTTTTGTCAATATTGTGCCTCTGGATCACTTTTTGGAGCCATACCATACCGTCTGCGCGAATATTTCCTTTTCAACAGAACTATAGAATTTGGTCAACCATTCTATGTTCACATGTTTACGCTTGCGTTAACAGTTGTCTTGGCTTTGCTGATTAGCCGTTTCTGGTGTCGGTATTTATGTCCAATGGGAGCAATCGCTGGAGCGTTCAACAAAGTAAGTATGGCAAATATAAGCTTAGATGAGAAGAGATGCAAGAAGTGTTTTGTTTGTCTTGAAGCTTGCGGAATGGGAATAACCAAACTGGAGGAAATTGGGCTTTCAACAGATTGTATATTATGCGGCAGATGCGTTGAAGCTTGTCCGGAAGAAGCTTTACGTTTCACAACCAAAAAGTAGATGTAGAAGATGATATCATGCATGAGAAAGGCGAATTAAAATTCATTGGAATTGTTGAAGTTGCGGGTCAAGAAGAGGCTAAGGTGCGCACTTTTCCAGAGTTCTGCGAAGCACTGAAGGGGATTGACAGTTTCTCACACGTAATGATTCTCTACTGGTTTCATCTACGAGATAACGAAAAAGAGAGAAGCGTATTACAGGTTGTTCCGAGAAGACATGCAAAAAACGTGAAGGTGGGCGTCTTCGCCTGCAGAAGCCCGTCTAGGCCAAATCCAGTAGGCTTGTGTGTTGCAGAATTGATGAAGGTTGAAGACTGCATTTTGACAGTGAAGGGGCTTGACGCCTTTGAAGGTTCGCCGATAATTGATGTCAAACCATACATTCCGAGAGGAGATGCTGTTCCTAACGCTTGTACTCCAGAATGGGTATCACACTAAAAGTCTAGACAGTTTGCAAACATGAAAGGGCAAAACAATGAAAGAAACGAGTCACTAACCTATTTAATTAGCATATTAAACAATAGTTCAAAGAAGTAAGTGGCACGTATGGAAACCTCGATAGAAGTTAAAGACTTGACCAAGAATTACGGCGAAATCACAGCAGTAAACCACATCGATTTTGAGGTTAGAAAAGGCGAGATTTTCGGTTTTTTGGGACCGAACGGCGCGGGTAAAACCACAACAATTCGAATACTAACAGGAGTGATAAAGCCAAACAGCGGGACTGCAGCCATCATGAGCTATGATATCCTTAAAGAGCCTTTGAAGGCAAAGCAGATCATAAGCGTTGTTCCTGAGATGGCTAATGCCTACATTGATCTCACAGCTTGGCAAAACCTTATGCTCATCGGCGAATTATACGGTGTTCCCCAAAGGAAGAGACAGGAAAGGGCTGAGCATCTGCTCAGGGAATTCGAGCTTTATGAAAGAAGAAACCATCTTGCAAGAGGTTTTTCGAAGGGAATGAAGCAGAAACTGATTTTATGCATGGCTATGCTAACCGAACCGCAAGTTCTCTTCCTTGATGAGCCTACAAGCGGCTTAGATGTGGAAAGTGCAAGGCTCATCAGAGACACTATCCGACAATATAACAAGGACGGAACAACCGTTTTTCTCTCAACCCACAACATGGAAGAAGCCAACCAACTCTGCGATCGAATAGCCATAATAAACTATGGAAGAATTGCAGCTATAGACAGTCCTGAAAATCTCAGAATGGAAAGCAGTAGTCTAAAATCTGTGGAGATAAGCTTCGACAAACCCGTGCCAGTCAACGAATTATCTAAAATTCCCAACGTAACAGAAGCAAAGAAAATAGGAGACAAGATAAGGCTTTACACGGATGAACCACACAGTACTATAAACAGCCTAACAGATTACGCTCGTTCAAAAGGCTTAACGATTGTTAGTCTCAACACGCTTGCACCCACACTCGAAGACGTTTTTATCAAACTAATAAAAGAACACAGAGGCGACTAGCAGTATGCCAGAATATCAATTCTTAGAACAAGTAAAACGTGCGTTTGCAATCGCTAAGAAAGATCTGCGCATTTATTACAAGAGAGGACCCGTGGTAATTTTCGGGCTGATTATGCCGTTTTTCCTTTTTCTAGCGTTTTCTATCGGTCGCAGCATGCCCATAGAACAGCTATTCACGGGATTGTTGGGTATGGCTATTTTCTTTTCTTCCATGTCGATAGGTCCTGCGATTGTTCCTTTTGAGGCGAGATCTAAAAACTTGGAAAGACTGGTCTCTGCACCTGTTGCTGTTTGGGCGATTTTAATAGGCGATGTTATAGCCTCTTTTCTTTATGGGTTTTCGATCTCTATCGTTTCTTTAATTATAGGTCTGGTTCTCGGAGTAACCATAACGAACGCGTTGGTCCTTTGTTTAGGTATGATTTTGGCGGCTTTTTGCTTTGCATCTTTTGGTGTTCTCTTGTCTGCCTATCCACCGACAGACATTCCATCAACGGTCATGATGATTTCAAACCTGGTCAAGTTTCCACTAGTTTTTATCAGCGGAGTCTTCATCCCAATATCTGGCTCGGGACGAATTATTGCATCTGTTTCGCCGTTAACGTACTTCACGGATTTGGTGAATTATTGCACGGAAGGAAATAGCTATTATTCGGTCTTTGGGGATTTTGCAGCGTTGATAGGCTTCACCTTACTATTTCTGGTAGTCGCTATCAAAATTCACCAAAAGACGCTACCAGAGAGACTGTCATAAGAGACAACTAAACCTTCGCAAGAGTGTCAAATACGTACTCCGCATTCAGGCTACTTCTGTCTACTCCTCCTTTCAACCATGACGCACACTCCATGAACAATATCTATGCCGTTTTCCGTGCAAAAGCTAATGGCTGTTTCAGATTCTGAACCAGGCTGCATCCACACTTTCTTTATTCCAAGGTTCTTGCAGGTTTTAACCACCTGCTCTGTCACTTTTGGCGGAACCACCAGGTCAACAACGTCTGGCTTTACAGGCAAACCCTCAAGGCTTGGATAGCACTCGTCGCCTAAAATCTCATCCGTATTCGGATTCACAGGATAGACTCTATACCCTGCGTTCCGCAAGTCCTTGTAAACCTGATGACCGTATTTCTCGGGGTTTCTGCTGGCGCCCACCACTGCAAACACGTTTTTCTTGTCAAGAAACTCCACAATCAGTTTTTGATCCATGCCAGTATTCCTCTTCTTATCCTTTAAACTTAATGTTGCAGAAACTACTAGTTTCTTTCAGATTTTAAGGTTTGCTCGTCTTTTCATCTCTGAATTTTGATGGGCTTCTTTGATTAAATCTGCAGCTTTTGTGTCAGGGTTAATTGAGCGCGCGCGACTTGTTTCGCAATGTTTGAGTAAGGTTGAGGCAACGAAACTAACTCGGCACTTGGTTTGCTTTGACCCGCGCAACTGCCGAAACCAGTCTTCAGACCTTAGATCTCAAGCGTCTCAACACTTGGTTCAACCTATATATAAGGGGGTAGAGGCTCAACAGAGAACAACAGTTCAGGTATGTCTGAACACGTTTAGAAAACCAAGATAGGTTGGAACGACTTTGCTTTCAGAATGTATAAGACAGTCGCTTTGATGCGGAGGGTGGGGTTCGAACCCACGAACGCCTACGCGACAAGGTCCTAAGCCTTGCTCCTTTGACCACTCGGACACCCCCGCCCATGCAAGAACGCACTAAGTAAACTCAACAACACTTACTAATATTCTTTAATATCTCATTTCATGGTCACCTTTCTACTTTCCGAACACCATGAAAACTTAATAAGTCCGCATTTCCCTCTCTTTTGGGCTACATGAGGTTCAATAATTGGTTTATAACGAAGAAAGCAATGATTACAGTATTCAAACCATCGACCTAACTAAAAGATTCACTAAAAAGAAGCACAGAGGAATCTTTGGGTTCTTGAGAAAAAGCCGCAAAAAAGAAAAACCAAAAAGCAAAAACTCTGACATAGTAGTAGCCTTAGATCATGTCAATGTTAAAGTTCGTCCAGGCGAGCTTTTTGGCTTGCTTGGACCCAACGGAGCGGGAAAAACCACGCTGGTTAAATGCTTATCGACGATTTTGATTCCAGACAAAGGTACAGCAGTTGTAAACGGTTTTGACATTCGAAAGCAAACGTCCATGGTCCGCGCCAGTTTAGGCATGGTTATCGGTGGGGAAAGAACTCTTTACTGGAAGCTCACAGCCAGAGACAACCTCATGTATTTCGCCTCACTGTATAAGATGCCTCGAAAACAAACAAAAAGAAGAATTGAAGAACTCCTTGAGATAATGCAGCTTTCTGATCGAGCAGACGAGAGACTTGAAGATTACAGCACTGGAATGAGACAGAAAATCGCCATAGTTCGAGCTTTACTCCATGACCCGCCGGTACTACTATTGGACGAGCCTACACTAGGCTTGGACCCAACATTTTCAAGGCAGATTCGCAACCAAATAAAAGAACTTGCAGAAAAACAGGGGAAAACCGTTCTGTTAACTACGCATTATATGGAAGAAGCCGACCAACTATGTGACCGAATAGCAGTAATAAACAACGGCAAAGTAATTGCAGTTGACACTTCAGACAACCTTAAGGCCTTGGTGAAAGAAACCGAACTCGTGGAAATAGCCTGCTACAATCCACCCTCAGACATCAGAGCTCACATTAAACTACATTGTCCAGATGTTGAAATCATTGAGCTCATCCATGGAAATGAAGCAAAAGGGACACCTTCAAGAATCAAGCTAATCGGTGGGAAAGCCGAAGAACACATCGGCACAGTCATGGACATGCTTCGAAAGAAAAACGTTCGTATATGCAGTTTAAACATCGGCATGCCAACTCTTGAAGACGTTTTCATCAAGTTAACTGGCGCAAGACTAACGGAAAGCGGACGTGGAGGATCATAAAGTTGGAAGTAAGCACCTCACAGCAGTCTCCTTTGCGTAGTAATTACTTCATTGTTTGGAGTGAAATAGTAAAAAATCTCAAGTTTCTGCTAGCCTATCCAGTTGTCTTCATTTTCTGGGCAGTGTTCCCAGTCTTCTGGTTTATTCCATTTATACTTCAAGGAGAAGCCTTCGTAGGCGGCTTACAAAGTCAAAGCTTTGCCGACATATCGGGCACTCCAGACTTCATCCCCTTCGTGGTTTTGGGTGCCCTTCTCAACAGTTATGTTCTTACCTCGCTTTATGGTATGGGCGAAAGCATAAGGAGAGAGGCCTACCGAGGAACGCTTGATTACATACTTTCGGCTCCATGTAACAAGGCTTTTATCCTAATTGGAAAAGCCTTAAGCGAGAGTATTTCAAGCACGATCTTCGCCTTCACTCAGCTGGCAATCTGCATACTCTTCTTCGGGATAGAATTGACTCTGGGCATAATTATACCTGTGATCTTCATCGTAATCCTGTTAATACTGGGCTTGTACGGGATGGCGTTGATCTTGGCTGCGCTTTCTCTTAGGTACAAACAGGCTCACGATTTGGCACATACAATGGAATACGTTTTCTCTGTGTTTTCTCCTGTGCGTTATCCACTTGCAAGCTTACCCTTGTGGGCGCAAATCTTGGGCAAAGCTCTTCCCCTCACATACGCTCTTATTGCCGTGCGAAGCATTATGCTTCTCAACCAGAGCCTTATGGCTCTTCACCTGGAAGTTCTATTGCTTCTAGTAATTGACGCAGTAGCCATATTTCTTGGCTTTTACTTGTTTAACTGGATGGAGGAGAGAACAAAGAAGTCTGGGACAATAAGCCACTTTTAGGGGACGATGAGTTTGGAGAAAGCAGGCAAGAAAAGACATAGATTACGAGAAGTTAAATGTCCAACAGGGTTTACTTGGAGCAACATGAAAGCTGAACTGAGAGCCATCTGGGAGTGCAACATCAAAGCGTGGAAACTGGATCTAGCGTATCCAATAAGCTTTACTCGCCAATGCATTTCACCGTTCATATTTCTCCTGCCTTTCATAATATACGGACTAGCTGTAATCGGAGGACGATACAGCCCGAACTTGGAAAAACTCGTTGGAACAGGAGATGTCGTCACCTTTGTTTTCACGGGTTACATGATCATGGGTTTCATAGGCACAGCTGTTTGGGCAATGGGTTTCAGCATCCGAAGAGAACAGTGGTTCGGAACCTTGGAATCCCTTTACGTGACCCCCACAAGCCGTTTAAGCCTAGTTTTAGGCATGGCCCTACACAGCACAGTGCATCAAAGCTTAGGTACCGCAATCGAATTTGCAGCCATCTACCTAATTTTCGGCTTGGCACTACAAATTCAAGGAATACTACCAGCACTCGCTATTTTCGCACTCATGATGCTTGCGTTGTACGGCTTCGGCATACTCGTCTCAGCTCTCAGCTTGGTTTTAAAAGAAGGGTGGATAGTCGCTGAAGGAATCCATAGCAT